>Ga0136610_1000280_pt1 | contig 14165 bp, 10 predicted proteins | sample AntDrymUQ1342206_2_FD_104804 | JGI IMG/M metagenome (GOLD analysis project Ga0136610, IMG submission 104804) | Polar desert sand microbial communities from Dry Valleys, Antarctica - metaG UQ134 (22.06) | ecosystem: Environmental > Terrestrial > Soil > Desert | place: Antarctica: Dry Valley...
CGTTCACCGTGGCGGCCCGCGGCCTCGCCGCGGCCGGAGGGTCTGTCGGCGTACTGACCGGTGGGCGCCTCACGATCGAGGACGCCTACTCGTACGGCAAGTTCGCCCGCGCCGTCCTCGGCACCAACGACGTCGACTTCCGTGCCCGGCCGCACTCGGGCGAGGAGGCCGAGTTCCTTGCCACGCACATCGCCACGGGGCCGATGGTGACCTACGAGGAGCTCGAGCATGCCAACGCCGTGCTGCTGGTGGCCTTCGAGCCGGAGGACGAGTCCCCGATCGTGTTCCTGCGGCTCCGCAAAGCCGTCCGACGCCACGGCACGCGAGTGGCGTCGGTGAGCTCGCACACGTCACGCGGGCTCGAGAAGCTGCATGGCCGCCTGGTGCAGGCGCACCCCGGTGCGGAGGCGGAGGTCGTCGACGGCCTCGCTCACGACGGAGACCTCGCCCTCGACGGCGGCGGACTGATTCTCGTCGGTGAGCGTGCTGCCAGCTCGCCCCGCCTCCTGAGCGCGGTCGCCGGCCTCAGCTCCTCGACAGGCGCCCGACTCGCATGGGTGCCACGCCGCGCCGGGGAGCGGGGCGCGCTCGAGACCGGGCTGCTCCCGAACCTGCTGCCTGGTGGTCGGCCCCTCGCAGATCCGGTGGCGCGGGTCGACGTCGGCGCCGCCTGGGGTAGGACCGTGCCCACCACGCAGGGCCGCGACACCGACGCGATCCTGGCGGCTGCCGCCTCCGGCGAGCTCAAGGCGCTTGTAGTCGGCGGCGTCGAGGTGAGCGACCTGCCTGACCCGGTGGTGGCGCGGACCGCCCTCGACAAGGTCGAGTTCCTGGTGAGCCTGGAGGTGCGTGCCTCCGACGTCACGGCCGTAGCCGACGTCATCTTGCCGGTCGCCCCGGTCTCCGAGAAGTCTGGTTCCTTCATCAACTGGGAGGGCAGAGTGCGCCCGTTCGACAAGGTCCTCGACTCGTCCGCGCTGACCGACACCCGGGTGCTAGCGGGCATCAGCGACGAGCTCGACCGCTCCCTCGGCTACCGCACGGCCGAAGAAGCCGCTAGCGAGATGCGCGAGATCGGGCCATGGGACGGCGAGCGGGCCGCGATGACGTCAGCCGAGCGCCCCAGGCCACCCCTCGTGTCCAACGGCTCCTTCATCGTCTCGACCTGGCGACTGCTGATCGACGACTCGCGTGCCGTCGACGGCGAGCCGCATCTGCGCGCCACCGGCCGCAGGCCGGTCGCCGTCCTGAGTGCCGCAGCCCTTGCTCGTCTGGGCGTGGGCACGGGAGACTCGGTCACCGTGTCCACCGAGATCGACCACCTGACGGTGCCGGTGACCGTCGGGGACATCGATGACGCTGTCGTCTGGCTCCCGAGCAACTCAGGAGGCGTCAGCCTGCAGGGGCGCCTCGGTGTCGGCGCCGGGGGCGTCGTCACAATTCGGGGAGGTGAGGCGTGATGCCCACGGTTGACCTCGCGGTCGCCGACGACCTGTCGGCATTCGGGCGCGACCCATGGTGGGTCATCCTCATCAAAGTCGTGCTCGCGTTCGGGATCCTGCTCGTCCTCACGCTGTTCAACATCTGGCTCGAACGCAGGGTCGTCGCGCGGATGCAGCACCGCATCGGCCCCAACGTGCACGGCCCCTTCGGATTGCTGCAGAGCCTTGCTGACGGCGTCAAGCTGATGCTCAAGGAAGACATCATCCCCAAGGCAGTGGACCGGGCGGTCTATGTCATCGCCCCGTTGCTGGCGGCGATCCCCGCCTTCCTGGCTGTGGCGGTGATCCCGTTCGGTCCCGAGGTGAAGGTCCCCTTCAGCGACGTGGTGACGCCACTGCAGCTCACCGACCTGCCCGTGGGGGTGCTGTACATCCTTGCGGTCACGTCCATCGGCATCTACGGCATCGTGCTGGCCGGCTGGTCGAGCGGGTCGACGTACTCACTGCTGGGCGCCCTGCGCTCCTCTGCGCAGGTGATCTCCTACGAGGTCGCCATGGGTCTGTCCTTCGTCGCCGTCTTCCTGTACGCCGGGTCGATGTCGACCTCGGGCATCGTGAAGGCGCAGGAGGACCTGTGGTTCGGCCTGATCTTGTTCCCGTCGTTCGTCATCTACATGATCGCCATGGTGGGCGAGACGAACCGGGCACCGTTCGACCTCCCCGAGGCAGAGGGAGAGCTGGTGGGTGGCTTCCACACCGAGTACTCGTCGATCAAGTTCGCGTTCTTCTTCCTTGCCGAGTACATCAACATGGTGACGGTCTCGATGCTCGCGACGACGCTGTTCCTCGGTGGCTGGCGCGCCCCGTGGCCGCTGTCGTTGTGGGAGGGCGCCAACGAGGGCTACTGGCCCCTGCTGTGGTTCTTCGCCAAGGTGATGGTGTTCATCTTCATGTTCATCTGGTTGCGCGGAAGCCTTCCACGGCTGCGCTACGACCAGTTCATGAAGTTCGGCTGGAAGGTCCTGATTCCCGCCGCGCTGCTCTGGATCGTCGCCGTCGGCACAGTCCGCGCCCTCAGCCTCGAGGAGCCCATCGACCGTCGCTACCTGCTGGCGGCTGCCGCGGTGGCCATCGTGCTCTTCGTGGTGCTTGGGTTCTTCGGCGACGACGAGGACGAGGACGAGCACGAAGCAGAGCCCGCAATCCAGCACGACGACTTCGAAGGCGGATACCCGGTGCCCCCGATGCCCGGACAGGAGAGCATTCGTGGCTAGTCTGAGAGAACAGTTCTGGGACCCCGTCGCCGGGTTCGGCGTGACGTTCCGCACGATGTTCAAGGGTGTCGTCACCGAGCAGTACCCCTTCGAGAAGAAGGCGACTGCGCCTCGCTTCCACGGGCGCCACCAGCTCAACCGCTGGCCCGACGGTCTCGAGAAGTGCATCGGGTGTGAGCTGTGTGCGTGGGCGTGCCCCGCCGACGCCATCTACGTCGAGGGCGCCGACAACGCAGACGGCGGCCGCTTCTCGCCAGGTGAGCGCTACGGCAGCGTCTACCAGATCAACTACCTGCGCTGCATCCTGTGTGGTCTCTGCATCGAAGCCTGCCCCACGCGGGCGCTGACGATGACGAACGAGTACGAGCTCGCCGACAACAACCGGGCGGACCTCATCTACGAGAAGAGCGACCTGCTGGCTCCCCTGCTGCCTGGCATGGAGCAGCCCCCTCACCCCATGCGTCTCGGCGAGGACGAGGGTGCCTACTACCGTGGTATCGGCGCCAGCGTGCGCGAGACAGGCGACGGCGAGGTCCCCGCATGATCGCCTTCTGGGTCCTCGCGCCGGTGATGGTCGCCTGTGCGATCGCCATGGTGATGGCACGCAAGGCGGTCCACTCTGCCCTGCTGCTCGCCGTCATCATGATCTCACTCGCGATCCTGTACGCCGCCCAGAACGCACCTTTCCTGTTCGCCGTGCAGATCATCGTCTACACCGGCGCGGTGCTGATGCTCTTCTTGTTCGTGCTGATGCTCGTCGGGGTCGACTCGTCGGACTCGCTCGTCGAGACGCTGCGTGGTCAGCGGGTCGCGGCAGTCGTCGTGGGGCTCTTGTTCGGCGTCCTCGTCGCCACCGCCGTCGGGCAGACGACGTTCGGTGCCGCTGTCGGTCTCCAGGCGGCCAACGCCGACGGCAACGTCAATGGCATCGCTGCGGTGCTCTTCAGCAAGTACATCTTCGCGTTCGAGGTCACGAGCGCCCTGTTGATCACGGCGGCGCTGGGGGCGATGGTGCTGGCGCACCGCGAGCGGCTGAGCCCGAAGGCCACCCAGCGCGAGCTTGCCGTGAAGCGGATGCGCGACTACGCCACGACGGGAGCTCACCCTGGGCCCCTTCCCAACTCGGGCACGTTCGCTCGTCACAACTCTGTCGACACCCCCGCCCTGCTGCCTGACGGCACCCCGTCGGAGCTGTCGATCTCGCGAGTCATGCGGGCCCGCGGCACCGTACGGGACGTGAGCGCTGATCGCACCCTGGCTGCTGAGGTCGAGGACGACCCAGGGCAGATCGAGGGAGGAGACAGGTGAGCGTCACTCCCTTCCTGGTGCTGTCGGCCATCTTGTTCAGCGTCGGCGCGGTCGGCGTGCTCGTCCGCCGGAACGCGATCGTCGTCTTCATGTGTGTCGAGCTGATGCTCAACGCCTGCAACCTGTCCTTCGTGACGTTCGCCCGCCAGCACGGCAACCTCGACGGTCAGATTGCCGCCTTCTTCGTGATGGTTGTCGCGGCTGCAGAGGTCGTCGTTGGCCTGGCGATCATCATGACCATCTTCCGGACGCGACGCTCGGCCTCCGTCGACGACGCCAGCCTCCTCAAGTACTAGGGGGTTGTCACCTTGAGCCAGCTGTACTTGATCATCGCGCTGCCTGCAGCCAGCGCCGCGGTTCTGTTGCTCGGCGGACGTGCGACGAACGCCTGGGGACACCTGCTAGGCACCGCCGCGCCGCTCGCCTCCTTCGTGATCGGCGTCGTCGCCTTCGCCCAGCTGTCGACGGGCGACGAGGAAGCTCTGACCCAACAGCTGTTCACCTGGATAGACGCGGGGGCCTTCCAGGTGGAGTTCGGTCTGCTCTTCGACCCGCTGTCGGCACTGTTCGTCCTGCTCATCACGGGTGTCGGTGGGCTGATCCACGTCTACTCGATCGGCTACATGGAGCACGACGTCCGCCGCCCCCGCTTCTTCGGTTACCTCAACCTGTTCGTCGCCGCCATGCTCCTCTTGGTGCTCGCCGACGACTACCTGGCCTTGTTCCTGGGCTGGGAAGGCGTCGGTCTGGCGTCATACCTGCTCATCGGCTTCTGGCAGCACAAGGACTCGGCCGCCGTCGCCGCGAAGAAGGCATTCGTGGTGAACCGGGTCGGTGACCTGGGGATGGCGCTGGCGATCATGCTGATGTTCGCGACGTTCGGCACCACGACGTTCGCCGGCGTCGAGGACGGCATGGGCGAGGTGACGTCAGCGACCGCGACCGGGCTCGGCCTGCTGCTCCTGCTGGGCGCCTGTGGCAAGTCCGCACAGGTGCCGCTCCAGAGCTGGCTGCTCGACGCGATGGAGGGCCCGACCCCGGTGTCGGCACTGATCCACGCCGCGACCATGGTGACCGCCGGCGTCTACCTCGTGACACGCTCACACTTCGTCTACGAGCAGACGCAGGCCGCACAGACGGCGGTCGTCATCGTCGGCCTCGTCACGCTGCTCTGGGGCGCGATCATCGGCTGTGCGAAGGACGACATCAAGAAGGCGCTCGCCGGTTCCACGATGAGCCAGATCGGCTACATGATGCTGGCGGCAGGGATCGGCCCCGCGGGCTACGCGTTCGCCATCTTCCACCTGCTCACCCATGGGTTCTTCAAGGCGAACCTGTTCCTCGGCGCGGGCTCCGTCATGCATGCCATGGACGACGAGGTGGACATGCGACGCTACGGTGCGGTGCGCACCGTCATGCCCATCACGTTCCTCACGTTCGCGTGTGGATACCTCGCCATCATCGGCTTCCCCGGGTTCGCGGGGTTCTGGTCGAAGGACGCGATCATCGAGGCCGCCTTCGGCGAGAGCCTCATCGTCGGCCTCGGTGCCCTCGGCGGTGCGGGCATCACCGCCTTCTACATGACAAGGCTGATGATCATGACGTTCGTCAGCGAGAAGCGCTGGGCCAAGGAGGCGCACCCGCACGAGTCACCGCTCGTGATGACGATGCCGCTCATGGTGCTGGCGGCACTGTCGGTGCTGGGAGGAGTGCTGCTCCTCAACGGATGGATCGTCGACTGGCTCGAGCCGGTGTTCGGACCCGAGGAGCACGCTGAGCTGCCGGTCCCGATCGTTGTCATGACGCTGCTGACGTTGGCGGTGGTGGCCGCCGGGGTCGTCGTGGCGTTCCTCGTCTACAGCCGTCAGAAGATCGACACCGTCGCGCCGAGGCGCGTCTCGCCGTTCACCAAGGCCGCCCGGTCCGACCTCTACGGTGACGCCATCAACGAGGCCGCCTTCATGCGGCCCGGTCAGTACCTCACGCGTTCGATGGTCTACGCCGACAACCGCGGCATCGACGGCGCTGTCAACGGGCTGGCTGCCCTCGTGGGTGGCACGTCCGGTCGGATCAGGCGCTGGCAGAGCGGGTTCGTGCGTTCCTACGCGCTGTCCATGCTCGCCGGATCTGCCCTTCTCATCCTCGCCGTCCTGGCGGTGAGGCTGGCATGACCGGAAGTGAGACGACGATTCCCTGGTTGACGATCCTGGCCCTCCTGCCGCTCCTGGGGGCGGGAGCGGTGCTCGTGACTCCGAGCCGAACCGCGCTGCCCAAGCTGGTGGCGCTCGGGGTGTCGCTGGTCGTGCTCGTGGTGTCTGTCGTCGTGGCGTTGCTGTTCGAGGTCGACGGCGGCTTCCAGTTCGTCGAGAGGTACACCTGGATCAGGACCTTCGGCGCCAACTATGCCGTCGGGCTCGACGGGCTGGGCCTTGTGCTGGTGCTGCTCACGACCATCCTCACCCCCGTGGTGATCTTGGCATCGTGGAACGACGCCGACACCGGACGCTGGAGCGTCAACACGTTCTTCGCCTGGATGCTTGTCCTGGAGGGACTCTCGATCTGGGTCTTCTGCGCCACCGACGTGTTCTTGTTCTACGTGCTCTTCGAGGCGACGCTGATCCCGATCTACTTCCTGATCGGGGGGTTCGGTGGGGCTCGACGCTCCTACGCGGCGGTCAAGTTCCTGCTCTACAGCCTGGCCGGCGGACTGCTCATGCTCGCGTCGGTGGTCGGCTTGTACGTCGTGTCCGCCGACTCTGCGAGCGGACCGTCATACCTGCTCGAGGACCTGATGACGGCAGACATCGCCACCAGCACAGGCAGGTGGCTCTTCCTCGGCTTCTTCATTGCGTTCGCGGTCAAGGCGCCGATGTGGCCCGTGCACACCTGGCTGCCGGACGCCGCCAGCGAGGCGACACCGGGGACCTCGGTCCTCCTGGTGAGCGTGCTCGACAAGATCGGCACGTTCGCGATGATGCGCTTCTGCCTCAACATCTTCCCTGAGGCGTCGCGGTGGGCGACTCCGGTCGTCATGACGCTGGCGGTCATCTCGGTGATCTACGGCGCGCTGCTCGCGATCGGCCAGCAGGACATCCGGCGGCTCATCGCCTACACGTCGATCTCACACTTCGGTTTCATCGTGCTGGGTATCTTCGCGATGACCAGCCAGTCACAGGCCGGAGCTGCGCTCTACATGTTCAACCACGGACTGTCGACTGCCGCGCTCTTCCTCGTGACCGGGTTCCTGATCAGCCGGCGCGGGTCGAAGCTGATCGACGACTACGGCGGTGTCGAGAAGGTCGCACCCGTCCTGGCCGGGACCTTCCTGCTGGCAGGACTCTCGAGTCTCTCGCTGCCCGGTCTCTCCCCGTTCGTCAGCGAGTTCCTCGTGCTGGCGGGCACCTTCACCGTATCGATCACGGCAGCGGTGGTGGCGACGCTCGGCATCGTGCTCGCCGCTGTGTACATCCTCTACATGTACCAGCGCACCATGACCGGACCGCTGCGCGAGTCGACGAAGAACCTGCCGGACCTGCGGCCGCGCGAGATCGCTGCCCTGGCACCGCTGCTGCTGCTGATCGTCGTCTTGGGCTTCTTCCCCAAGCCGGCCCTGGATGCAGTCAACCCGACGGTGGACAGGCTCTTGCAACAGGTCGGTGTCAGCGACCCCCAACCCACTGTCGCGTCGGATGAGGAAGGGGCGTCGGAGTGAACGTTCTCGCGGTCCAGGCTTTCGATGTCCCCCACATCGCCTACGGGAAGCTGTCCCCGCTGCTCATCGTCTTCGGTGCCGCCGTGGTCGGGGTCCTCGTCGAGGCATTCGCCCCGCGCGAACGTCGCTACCTCGTCCAGTCGCTGCTCGCGGTCGGCGGTCTCATCCTTGCCCTGGTCGCCGTCATCGTGGTCGCCGGCAACATGGCCAGCAACAACGACGGGGCATCGCTCGGCACGATCGAGGCGATGGGCGCGATCGCGGTGGACGGACCGTCCCTGTTCATCTGGGGCACGCTACTCATCTTCTCGACCATGAGCATGCTGCTCTTCGCCGAGCGCAGTCTCGAGGGCGGCATCACGGCGTTCGCCGGCCAGGCCTCGGCGCTTCCCGGCACCGAGGCCGAGCGCGAGGCCGCCACCAAGGGCGTCGAGCACACCGAGGTCTTCCCCCTGGCGATGTTCGCCATCGGCGGGATGATGCTGTTCCCCGCCGCGAACGACCTGCTCACCATGTTCGTCGCCCTCGAGGTGTTGTCGCTGCCGCTGTACCTGCTGTGCGGCCTGGCGAGGCGCCGCCGCCTCATCAGCCAGGAGGCGGCGATGAAGTACTTCCTCCTCGGGGCCTTCTCCTCGGCGTTCTTCTTGTACGGCGTCGCGCTGGTGTACGGCTACGCCGGCAGCTTCGAGCTCGCCGAGATCGACACCGCGGTCTCTGCGTCGGTGGGTTCCAGCGGACTGCTCCTGACGGGGATGGCGCTGCTGGCCGTCGGCCTGCTCTTCAAGGTGAGCGCTGCGCCGTTCCACGCGTGGACCCCGGACGTCTACCAAGGCGCTCCCACCGCGGTCACCGCGTTCATGGCGGCATGCACCAAGGTGGCGGCGTTCGGGGCGCTGCTCAGGGTGTTCTACGTGGCCCTCGGCGGTGCACGCTGGGACTGGCAGCCGCTGATGTGGATCGTCGCCGCCCTGACGATGGCGATCGGCTCGATCATCGCGATCACCCAGACAGACATCAAGCGGATGCTCGCCTACTCGTCCGTCGCACACGCCGGATTCCTCATCACCGGGTTCATCGGTGCGCAGCAGGGCCTGAGCGTCGCCGGTCAGGAGATCAGCAGCCTGCAAGCCGTGCTCTTCTACCTGGTCGCGTACGGCTTCACCACGATCGGCGCGTTCGCCCTCGTGACGGTCGTGCGGGACGCCGGTGGCGAGACGACCCAGCTGTCACGGTGGGCCGGGCTCGGGAAGGAGGCCCCGGTCGTGGCCGGAGTATTCGCGCTCTTCCTGTTGGCCCTCGCGGGCATCCCACTCACCTCGGGCTTCACCGGCAAGTGGGCGGTCTTCACGTCCGCCTGGTCAGGTGGCGCGTGGCCGCTCGTGGTCGTCGCCGTCCTCATGAGCGCGGTGGCTGCGTTCTTCTACGTCCGCGTCATCGTCGTCATGTTCTTCTCCGACCCCGTCGGGGACGGACCAACGGTGGCGGTTCCGAGCATCCTGACCACCGTCGCCATCACCATCGGAGCCGCGATGACGCTGCTCCTCGGCGTCGTACCGCAGCCGGTGTTCGAGCTGGCGCGTCATGCAGGTGAGTTCATCCGCTGATGGGTGCTGACGTGTCCTCGACGCCAGGATTCCCGATCGTGGATCCCGCCTTGGAGTCGCGGGTCAGGACCCGGCTGACGGAGATCGAGAAGGAGCTGGCGGGCGCGGTCGCCTCCGACTTCGAGTTCATCGACGAGGCTTCCCACCACCTTCTCGAGGCGGGAGGCAAGCGGTTCCGGCCGCTGCTGTGCGTGCTCGCGTCTGAGTTCGGTGACCCGGGCGCCCCCGGTGTCGTGTCGGCGGCGCTGGTCGTTGAGCTGACCCACCTGGCCACCCTCTACCACGACGACGTGATGGACGAGGCCGAGCTGCGGCGGGGGGCGCCCAGCGCCAACGCCCGGTGGGACAACTCGATCGCGATCTTGACAGGTGACTACCTCTTCGCCCAGGCGTCGGAGATCGTGGCCGGCCTCGGCCCGGTGGCCGTCAAGATCCAGGCCCAGACCTTTTCCCGGCTGGTGCAGGGACAGATCCGCGAGACGATCGGCGCGCGACCGGGCGACGACGCGCTCCTGCACTACCTGTCAGTGGTCGCGGACAAGACCGGCTCGCTGATAGCGACGTCGGCGCGCTTCGGCGCGATGCTTGCCGGGGTGTCGGTGGAGGTCGAGGAGACGCTGACGTCGTTCGGTGAGCAGATCGGCACGGCGTTCCAGCTGTCCGACGACATCATCGACGTGGCGAGTGACTCTGGCGACCTCGGCAAGGCATCGGGAACGGATCTGCGCGAAGGTGTCCCGACGCTGCCCACGTTGTTCGCCCAGCGGTCTCGGGATAGGTCTGACGGGCGGCTGCTCGAGCTGCTCTCCGGCCCGATCAGTGACGAGGGGCTGCACTCCGAGGCGCTCTCACTGCTGCGCGGCAACCCCGCGATGGACCTCGCCCGGGCGGAGGTCGAGCGGCGTACCCAAGCTGCCCGTCATCTCCTGACGGCCCTGCCCGACATCCCGGCCAGGGCAGCACTGACGGGCCTCTGCGACCTCGTCACCACCCGCACCTCCTGAGCTCGGCGGGGCGCGCCGAGGGTTTGCCATGTAAACAAGCCAGCGGCACTGTTTACATGGCAGATCTGCCATGGAGACAGCGAGTCTGCCATGTAAACACTGCAAACTCTCAGGGGGCCGGGATCCTTGCGCGGGACTGGTGGATCGGCGAGCGCGACGGTGAGCCGGCGCAGGGGGACCAGGACCGTGAGCCCCCCGGGCTTCGTCGCCGCGCTCTTGCACGCGAGGCGAACGGCGAGCCAGCGCCAGGGGGCCGACGTGTGAGGCGGTCAGCGGTGGCCGGGAGTGGGTGCGGGGTCAGAACCACGCCCGATACCGGCGGGGTCGATGAGGGCGCCTGCCTCGACTGCCTCCACGCCGGGCATCGCGCGCCCGTCCGCATCCGCCGTACGACGTCTGGACGCGACGACCGACTCGACCGTGAAGATCGTGAGCGCGAGCCACACGAGGCAGAAGCCGATCCAACGAGCGAAGGTCATCGGCTCGTCGAAGATCAGCACACCGACCAGGAACTGCAAGGTGGGTGCGATGTACTGGAGCAGCCCGAGGCTGGTCAGCGAGATCCGGTTCGCGGCGCCGGCGAAGCAAAGCAGTGGCAAGGCGGTCACGACACCTGTCGTCATCAACAAGCCCACGTGGTCGACGCCGTGCGACCACGCGGAAGCCTGACCGACGACCGACAGCCACACCAGGTATCCGAACGCGATGGGCGCAAGCACGAGCCCTTCGTAGGTCAGCCCTTCGACAGGCCCGACCGCCGCCTGCTTCTTCAGCAGACCGTAGGTCCCGAAACTGAACGCGAGCACCAGCGAGATCCACGGTGGGCGTCCCAGCTCCGCACTGAGCATGAGCACCGCGACGAAGGCGATGGTCAGCGCCACCCACTGCCAGCGGCGCAGGTGCTCCCCGAGCACCACGACGCCCAGCAGCACCGTCACGAGCGGGTTGATGTAGTAGCCGAGCGAAGTCTCGACCACATGGCCGTTGTTGACGCCCCAGATGTACGTGAACCAGTTGACTGCGATGACCGCTCCGGCGCCTGTCATCACCCACCGCACGCGACGATCGGCCCACATCGTCCGAAGGGCACCGGAGCGCCTGCTCACCCCGAGCAGGACGGCGCTGACGACGAGCGCCCAGATGACGCGGTGGGCAAGGATCTCGGTCGCCGCCGCCGGCTCGAGCAGCGGCCAGTAGAGCGGGAAGAGCCCCCAGAGGCCGAAGGCCGACGCGCCGAGGACGAGTCCGCGGCGGTCTTCTGGCATAGCCGCAGCGTACCTGGGCGTGACCCCGGCATCGGGCGGCGGTCCTCATGGAAACGGCGGCGCCAGCCGGACGACGCGGCGGTCAGCAGACCCCGCCCAGGAGGCCCGGGCGGTGCGGGCCTCAGTCTTCGACGGTCCAGCTGTCGCGGCCGGCGAGCAGGCCCGCCAGGTCGGCCTCACCTTCGCCGGACTTCGCCTGCCGGATCTGCTCACGCACCTGGTCGTCGTACGTCGGTCGGGACACCTGCCGGAAGATCCCGACCGGGACGTGCGCCATCGAGCCGTCGTCGAGTCGTGAGATCTCGAAGGCCTGGGACGGGTTTTCGGCGTGGGCGTCGTGGATCCACTCGCGGTCGCCGATCCGGACCGTCTCGCCATGTCCCAACCGGACGAGGCGGGCGGCTGCCTCCTCCTTGTCCTTGAGTACGTCGAAGGCGCCATCGTTGAAGATCGGGCAGTTCTGGTAGATCTCGACGAGCGCCGTGCCGCGGTGGGAGACGGCGGCCTGGAGCACCTCGGTGAGGTGAGCGCGGTCGGAGTCGAGAGTGCGGGCGACGAACGTGGCCTCGGCACCCAGTGCCAGCGAGACCGGGTTGAACGGGAAGTCCACCGAGCCTGCAGGGGTCGACTTGGTGATCTTGCCGGGCTCGGACGTGGGAGAGTACTGCCCCTTGGTGAGGCCGTAGATGCGGTTGTTGAACAGCAGGATCGTGATGTTGACGTTGCGGCGCATGGCGTGGATCAGGTGGTTGCCGCCGATCGACAGCGCATCGCCGTCCCCTGTCACGACCCAGACGTTGAGGTCTGGTCGTGAGGTGGCGAGCCCGGTCGCGATCGCCGGCGCCCGCCCGTGGATCGAGTGCAGGCCGAACGTGTCGAGGTAGTAGGGGAAGCGCGACGAGCAGCCGATACCCGACACGAAGACGATGTTCTCCCGCTTCAACCCGAGCGACGGTAGGAAGCTCTGGACCGCGGCCAAGACGATGTAGTCGCCGCAGCCGGGGCACCACCGCACCTCCTGGTCGGAGGTGAAGTCCTTGCGGGAGTTCGAGACATCGGACGCCGGCACGTCACGCAGGCCCGACAGAGTCAGGTCGGTGGTCATGAGCTCATCTCCTTGAGAGTGGTGGTGAGCACGCCCTCGAGCTCGCTCGGGGCGAAGGGCATGCCCCGCACCTGGTTGTAGCCCTCGACGTCGACGAGGTACTTCGCCCGGAGCAGCAGGGCGAGCTGCCCGAGGTTCATCTCCGGCACGATGACCTTGTCGTAACGTCGCAGCACGTCGCCGAGGTTGCCGGGGAAGGGGTTGAGGTGTCGCAGGTGCGCCTGGGCGATCGACAGCCCCTTCCGTCGGACTCGACGACAGCCGGCGCCGATCGGGCCGTACGTCGAACCCCAGCCGAGCACGAGGAGATCCGCGTCACCGTCGGGGTCGTCCACCTCGACCGGTGGGACGGTGTCTGCGACTCGGTCGACCTTGGCCTGGCGGGTGCGCACCATCAGGTCGTGGTTGGCGGGCTCGTAGCTGATGTTGCCGTGGCCGTCGGCCTTCTCGAGTCCGCCGATGCGGTGCTCCAGCCCGGCGGTGCCGGGGATCGCCCATGGCCGGGCCAGCGTCTGCGGGTCGCGCTGGTAGGGCCAGAACCGATGGTCACCGGTCTCGGTCTCGTGGTTGGGTCCCGTCGCAAAGCCGGGCTCGATCAGCGGGAGCGAGTCGACGTCGGGGAGCTGCCACGGCTCGGAGCCGTTGGCGAGGTAGCCGTCGGAGAGCAGCATGACCGGGGTCCGATAGCTGACGGCGATCCGTGCCGCCTCGAGGGCCGCGTCGAAGCAGTCGCCGGGCGACCGCGGGGCGACGATCGGCAGTGGCGCCTCCCCGTTGCGTCCGAACATCGCCTGCAGCAGGTCTGACTGCTCGGTCTTGGTCGGCAGTCCCGTGGATGGGCCTCCGCGCTGGACGTCGACGACGACGAGCGGCAGCTCCAGCGAGATCGCCAGCCCGATCGTCTCGCTCTTGAGTGCGATGCCGGGGCCCGACGTGGTGGTCACGCCGAGAGATCCACCGTACGACGCTCCGAGCGCCGCACCGATACCGGCGATCTCGTCCTCAGCCTGGAAGGTCATCACGCCGAACTGCTTGTGCTTGCTGAGCTCGTGGAGGATGTCGGAGGCGGGCGTGATGGGGTAGGCGCCAAGGAAGACGGGCAGCCCCGACTGCACTCCGGCCGCCACGAGGCCGTAGCTGAGAGCCAGGTTGCCGCTGATGTTGCGGTAGCTGCCGGCGCGCATCGGGGCAGGCTTGATCTCGTAGGAGACTGCGAAACCCTCGGTCGTCTCACCGAAGTACCAGCCCGCGTGGAAGGCCGCGAGGTTCGCGTCGCGAATGGAGGGATTGTCGGCGAACCGCTTCGCCAGATACGTCCGGGTGGACTCGACGGGTCGACCGTAGAGCCAGGACAGCAGTCCGAGCGAGAACATGTTCTTGGCACGCGCGGCGTCCCTGCGGCTCAGCCCGAACGCCTCGACGGAGCCGACCGTCAGCCCCGTGAGGTCGAA
>Ga0136610_1000281_pt1 | contig 14159 bp, 14 predicted proteins | sample AntDrymUQ1342206_2_FD_104804 | JGI IMG/M metagenome (GOLD analysis project Ga0136610, IMG submission 104804) | Polar desert sand microbial communities from Dry Valleys, Antarctica - metaG UQ134 (22.06) | ecosystem: Environmental > Terrestrial > Soil > Desert | place: Antarctica: Dry Valley...
GCCTCGATCGCCGCCTTCGAGATCAGCATCGCGAGCGAGGTCTTGCCGGTGCCGACGTCGCCCTGGAACCATGCTCCGTCGCCGGCCGCGATCCGCGCGTCGATCGCGCCGGTGAACAGGCGCACCTCGCGCAGCACCACCGGGTCGAGCTCGCGCACCGGGTTGCGGTCGAACGAGACACCCTGGAAGCGCTTCGGGATGCCCGTGCCCAAGCGCCGCCCCTTGGCCCGGCTGACACGGATCTCGCGGCACTCACACGGGCGCGCGTCGCCGGACTCGTCGAGCACCCAGCCCGACCCGTCGCAGGCGCCCTTCGGACAGAAGTCGGTGAAGCTCACGGGAGGTCGTCGCGCGGCGGCGGCCCGTCGAGGGCGCGCTCGCGGTAGAGGTTCGCGAACTTCGGATAGCGAGCCAGGAAGGTGAGCGCGACCTCGCCGACAGGGCCGTTGCGGTGCTTCGCGACGATCAGGTCGGCCTCGCCGGGGCGCTCGGTGTCCTGCGGGTTGTAGTACTCGTCGCGATAGATGAAGACGACGAGGTCGGCGTCCTGCTCGATCTGGCCAGACTCACGCAGGTCGGAGAGGAGCGGGCGCTTGTCGGGCCGCGCCTCGACGGCCCGCGAGAGCTGCGACACCGCGATCACGGGGATCTGGAGCTCGCGTGCGAGGATCTTGAGTCCGCGCGAGATCTGGCCGATCTGCTCGACGCGGTTGGTGCGCGAGTCCTCGGGGCGCATCAGCTGGAGGTAGTCGACGATCACGAGCCCGAGTGGCTGGCGCGAGTGCAGCCGGCGCGCCTTGGCGCGCAGCTCGAGGATGCCGATGTCGCTGGAGTCGTCGACGTAGAGCGGCGAGGCGGCAAGCTTCTGCGTCGCCTTGATGACCTTCGGCCAGCGGTCGGGCTTGACTCTGCCCTTGCGCAGCTCGTCGCCGCTCAGCTTCGCCTGTGAACCGATGAAGCGCTGGGCGAGCTCGGTCTCCGACATCTCGAGCGAGAACAGAGCCACGGGGCGGCCGTGATCGAGCGCGGCGTTCTCGGCGATGTTCGTGACGAGCGCAGACTTGCCCATCGAGGGCCGCGCCGCGATCACGATCAGGTTGCCGGGCTGCAGCCCGCCGGTGATCTCGTCGAGCTCCTTGAAGCCGGTCGGCGTGCCGGTCAGCGAGATGCCCTCGCGCGAGATGCGCTCGAGCTTGTCGAGCTCGTCGTGGAGGACCTCCTCTATTGCCCGCAGCTCGCCGCTCAAGTCGTCGTTGGTGATCCGGAACAGGGCAGCCTCGGCGCGCTCGACGAGCTCGCGCGGGTCGCCAGGGAAGGAGTACGCCTGCTGCTGGACCTCCTGGGTGGTCCGGATCAGCTGCCGCATGACGGAGTGGTCCTTGACGATGCGCGCGTACTGGCGCGCGTGACCGGCGGAGACGACCGAGCTCGCGAGCCGATGGACGTACTCGGCCCCTCCCGCCTCCTCGAGCTCGCGGCCGCGATCGAGCTCCTCCGAGACCGTCAGCGCGTCGACCGCGCCCGGCTCGGGCTTCTCCTTCAGCCGCTGCATCGCCCGGAAGATCAGGCGATGGCGCTCGCCGTAGAAGTCGCCGGCTCTCAGGGCGACGTCGACCATGATCCAGTCGAGCGCCTGGTCGGAGAGCAGGATCGACCCGAGCACCGAGGACTCCGCCTCCATGTTCTGCGGCGGGAGCTGGCCGGCCGCCTCGGGTGGCAGCGAGACGGCCATCAATGCCGGCCAGCGCCGCTGCGGCGGGGGGTGCCTGCGAGAGCCGGCACGCGCGGCCGCTACTGCGGCGTGACGATCGTCTTGACCTCGGCCATCACGCCGTCGTGTACCTCGACGGCCACCATATGCGTGCCGGTCGTGCGGATCGGCTGGTCGAGGTGGACCTTGCGCCGGTCGAGCTTGACCCCACGCGCCTGCTTGATCGCATCTACGATCTGCTCCGCGGTGACCGATCCGAACAGGCGCCCGTCGTCGCCCGCCGCATGCGGGATCGTCAGCACCGTGCGGTTGAGCAGCGTCGCGTTCTGCTGGGCCCGCTCGGCCTGCTCGCGCTCGGCCCGGGCCGCCGCCTCCACCCGTCGCTGCGCCTCGGCGATCGAGGCGGGCGTCGCCGGCTGCGCCAGCTTGCGCGGGACGAGATAGTTCCTCAGGTAGCCCGGCGAGACATCGATGACCTCGCCCTTGTCCCCGAGCGCCTCAACCGGCTGCAGCAGGATGGCCTGGGCCACTAGCGGGCTCCGACATACGGCAGGAAGCCGAGTTCTCTGGCGCGCTTGATCGCCGTCGCGAGCTGGTTCTGATGGCGACGGCACGCGCCCGTGATGCGACCGGAGCGGATCTTGCCCTTGTCGCTGACCGCACGCCGCAGCGAGCCGATGTCCTTGTAGTCCACGAAGTCGACCTTGTCGCGGCAGAACTGGCACGACTTGCGCCGTCCGCCGATCGCCCCCCGCTTGGTGTCCTTGTTCCGCGTTGGTTGGCGGCCGCGCTGCTTTGCCACAAAAGCTCCTGTGTGTCTCTAGAACGGGATGTCGTCGTCCGCGGCTCCACCGGCGGGCGCCTTCGCGAAGTCGCCGGTGTCGGCGGGCACATCGCTCTGAGTCGCGAACCGACCGCCGTTCTCGCCACCGTCGCGGGAACCGAGGAACTGGACCGAGTCGGCAATGATATCCACCGCCTGGCGCTTGTTGCCCTGCTGGTCGTCCCACTCGCGCCACTCGAGCCGCCCGTCGACCGCGACCGGGCGCCCCTTGGAGAGGTAGTTGGCGCAGTTCTCACCCTGCGCGCCCCAGACGGTGATGTCGAAGTAGTTCGGCTTGTCGGCCCACTCCCCGGAGGAGTCGCGCCGGCGCGTGTTGCAGGCCAGGCGCAGCGAGCACACCGAGGTGCCGCTGGGCGTCGTGCGAAGCTCGGGATCGCGCGTCAGGTTGCCCGTGAGGACGACGCGGTTGATGTTCGTGGCTGCCATCGTTTGCCTCCTGCGGTGGTTTCGCCGGCCGTTCGGTCTAGTCGATCGAGACTACAGCCGGGCTCGCTCGGAACCAGGCCTGCGAGCCGAAGCGGCACGTTCACTCAGCACCTCGCGAGCGTTCGTCGCTCGATCGTCACATTCGCGCGAGCGGCGGTACTACGAGCGCCCGTTGTCCGGGCGGCGCGAGTCGGCCGCGGCGCGCGGGGCGACGGTCGCCTCACCGTCCTCGCGCGAACGACCCTCGGGACGACGCTCGGAGCGCGGCGGGGCGGGCGGGGGTGAGCCCGGTCGCAGGCGGATCGTACGGAAGCGCAGCACGCCATCGGTGATCTTCAGCGTGTGGTCGAGCCGTTCGAGGAGATCGTTGCCGCCCTCGAACTGCAGCAGGTGATAGGCGGCATCCGGACGGTGGTCGATCTCGTAGGCCATCCGCCGCATGCCCCAGTCGTGCGCGCCGACGAGGCTGCCACTCGTCTCGATCATCGTATGAACGTTGCGCACGATCTCCGCGCGGCGCTCGTCGTCGGCCTGCGGGTCGAGCAGCAGCATCAGGTCGTAGAGGCCGGGCACGGCGCGGGACGATAGCAGTGGCTTCCTCAAGCCCGAGTTCCCTCAATCCGCCGCCCCCTCCAGCTCGCGGCCCGACCCCGGGCGCGATCCCACAGCGCGGCAGTGCCGACGGCCAGCAGGAACGCGACGCCGAGCGGAGCTGTGAGCGCGTAGCGCGCCGGGATGTCCGAGCCGCGCCGCGAGAGTGCGACCGCGAGCACCTGAGCCACGACCCCGAGCAGCCCCGCCGGGCGCATGCGTGCGGCGGCCGCCCACGGCCCGAAGGCGAGCACCGCGAGCCCAAGCGCCGCCGCCGCGCTCGCGACCACCGGCAGTGGCCAGGCGTGAGCGGCGTTCTTGCGCCAGCCGCGCCAGAGCTCTCCCCAGCCCTGGTACATGCGCAGGCTCACGAGACCGTCGCTGCTCGCCCACTCAACGAGGCCCCCGCCGCGCTTGACGAGTCGGGCGAGCGCGAGGTCCTCGACGATCTCGCCGCGCACGGCGGCGTGTCCGCCGAGGCGCTCGTAGGCCTTGCGCTCGAGCAGCAGGAAGCCGCCGACCCCGATCGCGATGTCGAGCCGCCGCGAGCGAGCGGCCCACGACGGGATGATCGCCGTCTGCATCAGCACGCCCGCCACCGGCATCACGATCCGCTCGGCCGCGCCGCCCGTCTCGAGCCGCGGAAACACGGTTGCGCCTCCGCCGCCGCGCCCGATCGCGAAGTCGAGCGCCGCCGATACTGCCTGCGGCGCGAGTCGCATGTCCGCGTCGAGGAAGAGCAGCCACTCGCCATGCGCGCGCTCGAGCCCCTGCGCGCACGCCCACGGCTTGCCGAGCCAGCCCTCGGGTGGCGCCACCCCCTCGACTACCTCCACCCCCTCGACCCGCCGCATCGCCGCGAGCGTGCCGTCCGACGAGCAGTCGTCGACGGCTACGACCTGGAGGCGCGGATGGTCTTGGGCGACGAGCAGGGCGAGCGTGCGCTCGACGTCCCGGCCCTCGTCGCGGGCCGGGACGATCGCGGTCACGGACGGAAGTCGCTTGCGGACGCGAGGCCCGACGGGCTCGAGGCGCGGCACCGTGCGCACGTCGCGGGCCACCAGCGCGAGCGCCGCGACCCACACCGCCGCGGACAAGCGCGCGAGCATGAGCGGGCTAGGTCTCGACGACCGTGCGTGACCCGCCGCGCTTGGCCTCGATGTCGCGCAGCTGATCGTCGATCCAGTCGCCGGGATCGCGAGCCGTAAGGGCCTCCTTCAGGTCCGCGGCCCGGCGGTCGCGCTCCTCCCACGACATAGTGAGCGCGCGGTGGATCCCGTCCGCCTGCTCCTGGATGTCGAACGGGTTGACCGAGAGCGTGTACTCGCCGAGCTCCTCGTGCGCGCCGGTGTTCTCCGACAGCAGCGACACGCCGGCCCGCTCGTTCACGAGCGGGCCTTCCTTGGCGACCAGGTTCATGCCGTCGAAGACGGCGTTGACGATCATCAGGTCGTAGTGCTTGTAGGAGGCGATCGCCTCGTCGAGGTTCTCGCGCAGCTTGAGGTCGATCGGCATCCAGTCGGTGGTTCCGTGGCGGTGGTTCACGGCCGCGACGAGCGAGTCGATCCGCTTCAGGTAGTCGGCGTACTGCGGCACGTCCTGGCGCGAGGGCACGAGCTGCGCGATGAAGGTAACCTTCTCCAGGAACTCGGGGTGCTGCTGGAGGAAGAGGTCGAAGGCCTCGAAGCCGCGCAGCACGTTCTTCGAGAGGTCGGCACGGTCGACGCGCACGATCAGGTAGTCGCGCCGGCGGCGCAGGATCTCCCGCTCGTGCTCGCGCACGCCGGGGCGCTGCGCGCTGCGTGCGAACGTCTTTGCCGAGATCGGCAGCGGGTAGTGGCGGATCCACACCTCGCGCTCCTCGAAGATCACCGTGCCGGCGTCTTCGTCGACCTCGAGGTCGAACAGCTCGCGGCAACAGAGCGCGAAGTTGCGCCGGTAGGCCTCGGTGTGGAAGCCGATGATGTCGTTGGACAGCAGGCCCGCGTAGATCTCGGCGCGCATCGCCGTCGGCAGCACGCGCCAGGCGTCGGGCTGGGTCCACGGGATATGGATGAAGTGGTGCAGCGTGAGCTCGGGCCGCTGCTGGCGCAGCACGCGTGGCGCGGTGTAGAGGTGGTAGTCGTGGAGCATCACGACGGCGTCCTCGTCGTCCTCGATCTCCTCGAGCACGGCCCGCGCCATGTCCTCGTTGACGACTCGGTAGCCGTCCTCGAAGGCGTGCACGTCCTCACGCCGGATGTTCGGCGCGTTCGAGAGGTCCCACAGGTAGTGCTGGATGAACCACAGCAGCGGGTTCGCGATCTGGTTGTAGAAGAGGTCGTAGGCGTCGGGGTCCGACTCGACCAGGCGCACGTTGTAGGTGATGTCATCGACCTGGCAGTCGAAGCCCCGGCCGCCGTGTTCTTTCGACGCCTCGACGTCCTCCGGGCTCATCGCGGAGGCGACCCACAGCGCGTCCCGGTGCTCCACGAGCCCGGTGAGCGCCGTTACGAGGCCCCCGCCCCCGCGCTTGGCCACGAGCTCGCCAGCCTCCGAGCGCTCGAACGTGGCGGGCCCACGGTTCGAGACGAGCACCAGCTTGGGCTCGTCGCTCACTTCAGGCCCTTGAAGATCCCAAGCCAGTCGCGCAGCAGGCGCGGGGTGAGGAAGTGCTTGCGCACGTGCTCCTTGCCGGCGCGCCCGAGCTGCTTGCCAAGCTCGGGCTCGCGCAGTATCCGCAGGGTGCGCTCGGCGCAGTCCTCCGGCGACGAGACGAGGTAGCCGGTGCGCCCGTCCTCGATCTGGAGCGGTATGCCGCCGACGTCGCCGCCGATGAACGGGCGGGCCTTCCAGAGCGCCTCAGAGACCGTCAGGCCGAAGCCCTCGCGCGTCGACTTCTGGATCAGGACGTCGGCCTGCGACTGGAACGCGTTGACCTCGATCGCGCCGACGTTGTTGAGGTTGTTCAGGATCTTGATGTCCGGGTCGCCCTGGGCGTGCTCGAGCGTGGAGTTGAAGAATTGCCAGCCCTCGGGGTCGTCGGTGGCCATCGAGCCGACGAGCGCGAGCTGCACCTCGGGCATCTCGGCGGTGACGGCGCGGTAGGCGTCGATCACCCCGATCGGGTCCTTCCAGGGGTCGAAGCGCGACACCTGGCAGATCAGCGGCCGGTCGACGTCGATCCCGAACTGGTCGCAGACGAATGCCGCGTCCTCGGGGGAGAGCGCCATGTTCTTGGGCGACAGCGGGTCGATCGCCGGCGGGACGATGTGGACCGCGGCCCCGTCCATCCCGTCGGGCACGTACTGCTCGAGGTGGAAGACGGACGCGTCGTAGTCGCGCAGGGCGGGGATCAGATGCTCGATCGTCGGCCGGTGCGGCGTCGAGAGGTCGATGTGGCAGCGCCAGATCCAGTTCTTCGCCTTCTCCGGCACGAGCCCGCGCATCAGCGCCGGCTGGGGGTCGTGCGCGATGATCACGTCCCAGTCGCCGCTGAGCTGCTCGGCGTTCATCGCGTTGTAGTCCTCGTACACGCGCCACTCGCTCGGCGACAGGTCGAGCGGGTGGCCCTGGAGGGCGTTGTGCATCAGCTTGGTGGCGTTGAAGAACTCCTCGCGGCCGATGATCACCTGCCACTCGGCCTCGATCCCGACGTCGCGCATCAACGGGATGATCGTGTAGAGGATCTCCGACACGCCGCCGCCGAACGCCGTCGCGGAGAGGTGAAGCACCTTCAGGCCCTTGAGCTCGACGGCGAGCTGCTGGACTTCCTCGATCAGCGGCCGGCCGACCAGGTGCGTGTAGTCGGCAAGGGACTTATGCCCGACGCCTACGGGCTGAAGCAACGGTCTTCCTCCTCGTGCTAGTGAGCTCCGGAGACGATCCTCCTTGACCGGCTCAGACTACTGACCGTGTCGGTCCAGATATTTCACGAGCCTGACCTGGCCGGGGCCCGGACTCCACTCGTCGACCGTCGCCTCGAGTATGGCTCTGCTGAGGTCGCGCTCCTCGGTGCCGATCTCGCGCTGATCGGACCCCGCGACCTCGATCACGAGCCGTCCCGCGTCGGTGCTGAAGTCGAACGAGACCCGTCCGGATATGTCGCCGTCGAAGACGTCCCGCTCGGTCACGAACGCGCCCGCGGCCTCGGTCAGGGCGAGCTTCAGGTCGGCCACCTCGTCGGGAGCGAGCGACGCCCGACGGCAGACGACGGACAGCGCCAGACGGGCCAGACCGATCAAGTCGACGCGCGCCGGAATGGTCAGGGAGACGCGGTCGTCCTCGCCGCTCACATCTGACCCCTCCCCGCCCGCGGAGCCGCCTAATCCTTGACTGTTCTAGCGGCTCGGGTCGCCGCTCGGGCGTCGGGCGAGCTCGACGGTGACCTTGCGCCGGTCACCGTCTCGCAGGACCTCGAGCTCGACGCGCTCGCCGGGGTCGCGCAGCGAGATCAGGTCGACCAGGTCCTCGGTCGCGCTCAGCGCGTTGCCCTCCACGCTCACGATCACGTCGCCGCCGCGCGGGATGTCCTCTTCGCCCTGGAAGCTCGTGCGCTCGCTCCCGGCCTTGAGGCCCGCGTCGTCCGCGGGCGAGCTCGGGACGACCTCCTTGATCAGCGCTCCGCTCTTCGCTGCGACGTCGAGGTGCTCGGCGAGCCGCGGATAGAGCTCTCGCGTCGTCACGCCGATGAAGGCGTAGTCGACCTTGCCGTTGTCGCGAAGCTGCTCGAAGGAGCGCTTGACCGTGTCGGCCGGCACTGCGAAGCCGAGGCCGACGGAGCCCCCGCTGGTCGACTTGATCTGCGAGTTGATGCCGAGCACGCTGCCGGAGGCCGACAGCAGGGGGCCGCCGGAGTTGCCCTGGTTGATCGCCGCGTCGGTTTGGATCGCGTTGCCGATCTGGTAGTCGGTGAGCGACTTGATCGAGCGGTCGAGCGCCGAGATCACCCCGATCGTGAGCGTCTGAGGCTCCCCGAGCGGCGAGCCGATCGCTGCGACGGGCTGGCCGACGGTGAGGTCCCGCGAGGAGCCGAGCGTGAGCGGCGTCAGCGCGAGGCCGTCGGGATCGACCTCGAGCAGCGCGACATCCGAGTTGGGGTCGTCGCCGATGATCTCGGCCGGGGCGCGGTTGCCGTCGGCGAACTCGACGTATACCTGGTCCGCGCGCTGGGGCCGTGCACCGTCCCCGGTCGTCACGACGTGCGCGTTCGTGAGGATGCGGCCCTCGCCGTCGACCACGAATCCCGAGCCGAGCCCCGCCTGCTCGCCGCCGCTCGGGTCGAGCGGGCTCGGTGCGCCGTTGCCGAAGCGCGACGACACGGTGACGACTCCCGGCGACAGGCGCCGGTAGATCGACGCCGGATCGAATGAGTCGTTCTTGCCGAGGCCCTCGACGACCTCGACGCGCGTCTTCTCGACCGTGCGCGTGGCCTGCGGCTCGTCCTCGCCGAGTAGCCCACAGCCGGTCGCCAGCAAGGACACCAGCACGACCGCAGGCACGCTCCCCGATCTCACGATCACGGCCGCTCCTGCTCGCCCGGCAGAGCGAGCGTGAAGGCCGTCGCGCCGGGCCCCGAGGCCACCTCGATCCGGCCCCGCATCCGCTCGGCGAGCTCCTTGGCGATCGCGAGCCCGAGGCCCGAGCCGCGCGCGCCGTCGGCGGTGTAGAAGCGCTCGAAGAGCTGATCGATCGCCTCTCGCTCGAGGCCCGGCCCGGCGTCCGCGACGGTGAACTCGGCAGTGCCGTTGCGATGGGCGGCCGTGACGGCCACGGACGTGCCCTCGGGCGTGTGGCGCAGCGCGTTGTCGAGCAGGATCCGCATGATCTGGGCCACCCGCTCTCGGTCGCAGAACGCCTCAACCTCCCCGGGTGGGAGCCGTAGGTCCAGTGCCGTGCGGTGGTTTGAGACCGCGGGCATGAACTCGCCGACGATAGCGCGGGCCAGATCCCCTATGTCGACCGTCTCACGCTGCAACTGGAGCGACCCGGCGTCGAGCCGCGAGAGGTCGAGCAGGTCGACCGCGAGCTTCTGGAGGCGCTCGACCTGCCCGCGCATCGCGGTCAGGAACTCCTCGCGGGTATCGGGATCGATCTCCTCGTCCTGGAGCAGCTCGATGAAGCCCCCGAGCGAGAAGATCGGCGTGCGCAGCTCATGCGAGGCGGTGGCGATGAAGTCGCGCCGAGCGGTGTCGAGCTGCGCGAGCTGTGCCTGCATCTCGTTGAATGTGCGCGTCAGGCGCCCGAGCTCGTCCTCGGCGTCGACCGGCAGGGGCTCCACCGACTCCCCGGAGGCGACGCGGCGGGCGGCCTCTTCGAGCCGCCGCACGCGCCGCGCGAGCATGCGCGCGATCGCGTAGCCCCCGAGCATCGCCACGAGCAGTGCGATAGAGGTCGCCACCGCGACCTGGTTGCGGATCAGCCGCACCGTCTGGCCGACGTCCGCCAGCGAGCGCGAGTAAAGCGCGACCCAGTTCGCCTGACCGCTATAGAGGATCGGCTGTGCGGCCTGGCCGACCGATGCGACGGCGCTCGGCGACAGCAGGGTCTGCACGCGCCGGGTGCGCGCCGCCTGGCGCGCGAGCTCGAAGTTCTCGTTGATCTGGCGCCCCGCGCGCGAGTCGGACAGGACCGTGAAGGCGGCCTCATCGCCGCCGCCAGAGCGGTCGCGCACGCTGAGAAGGGTGACGTCGGCCTCGGCGTTGTCGGCCACGGAGCGCACAAGCTCGTCGAGGTCGCGGGCGGCGATCTCACCCACGAGCGCCGACTGGAGCGTCGTCTCCGACGCCGCCACCGCCAGCGCGAGGTCGCGCATCTCCTGCGCCTCGAGCTCCGAGCGAAGCTGCGGCACGACGTAGAAGAAGATGATCGAGAACGCGAGCGCCGCGACGCCCACGAAGAGCAGCGCCAGGCGGGTCTGGAGCGATCGCGGACGCAGGCTCGGGACGCGCGCGCTCACCGGTCGCGCATGCGGTAGCCGACGCCTCGAACCGTCAGGAGCAGCCGCGGCTCGGGCGGGTCGGCCTCGATCTTCTCGCGCAGGTGGCGGATGTGGACGTCGATCGTGCGCGGGTCGCGGTAGGTCGAGTCTCCCCACAGCCGCTCGAGCAGCATCGTGCGCGAGAGCACGCGTCCGGGGTGCTCGGCGAGCGCGGTCAGGATCTCGAACTCGACGAAGGTGAGTGTCACGGGCTTGCCGTCTACCTCGACGGAGCGGCGCGAGCGGTCGATCGACAGCCGGTCGTGCTCGATCGGTCTCGCGTCCGCCTCGCCGCGCTGCATGTCGACCCGCCGCAACACCGCCTTGACGCGCGAGCGGAACTCGCGGATCGAGAAGGGCTTCGTGATGTAGTCGTCGGCGCCGAGCTCGAGGCCGAGCACCTTGTCGATCTCCTCGGTGCGGGCTGTGAGCATGATGATCGGCACCGCGCTTCGGCCGCGCAGCAGGCGGCACACCTCGAGCCCGTCGACCTTCGGCAGCATCACGTCGAGCACGATCAGGTCGAAGGCCTGCTCGTCGAAGCGGTCGAGCGCCTCCTGCCCGTCGAGGGCGGGCACCACCTCGTAGCCCTCTTTGCGCAGCGGGTAGGCAAGCAGCGTCTGAACCGACTGCTCGTCGTCGACCAGGAGGATGCGAGGAGGGCTAGGGGACATCGCGCTTGCCCTGGAAATTGTAGGTTGGGCGCGGTGATGCTCGAGCCTCGCATCTACCGGGCGGCGCTCATACCGGCGCTGCTGGCGCTGCTCGTGTTGATGTTCTCGCTCGAGCGCCCGCCGCCGCCGCTGGCTCAGGAGCCCGCTGCCGACGTGCGCTTCGACAGTCGCTCGGCGATCGTCGAGGCGCGCGCGCTCGCGAGCCGCCAGCCCGACCGGCGGGCGGGGAGCAGCGGCGACCGGGCGAGCGCCGAAGCCGTGGCGCGGACGCTCGAGGCGCGCGGCTTCGAGGTCACCCGGGACGCGTTCAGCGTCGACGGACGCAGGCTCGTCAATGTGCTCGCTCGCCGCGCCGGGTCATCGCGACGCCAGATCGTCGTGATGGCGCCGCGCGACGCGCGCTCGACGCCCGATCTCGCCGGCAGCGCCGCCGACACCGCGGCACTGCTCGAGGTGGCGCGCGTGCTCGAGGGCCGTGCCTCGCAGCGGACGATCGTGCTCGCCTCGATCGACGGCTCCACGCTCGGCGAGGCCGGTGCGCGCCGCTTCGTCGCGCGCGAGGCGGAGCTCGACCAGGTCGATGCGGTGCTCGTGCTGTCGCACCTGGGCGCAGCGCCGGCGGCTTCGTCGCCGCTCGTCGCGTGGTCGAGCGACGCCTCGCGCGGCTCGCTTGCGCTCGAGCAGACCGCGGCCGCCTCACTCGCGCTCGAGACCGGCTCCCCGCCGCCTGAGGAGGGGGCGTTCGCCCAGCTGGTCCGCTTGGCGGCGCCGCTCGGGATCGGGACTCAGGGACCTCTGCTCGCCGGCGACGTCGCCGCGATCCGCCTGTCGGGCAGCGGTGAGCTTCAGCCCGTGAGCGCCCGACCGGACGTCGAGCGCTTCGAGGCGCTCGGCCGGGCGACGTTGCGCACGGTCGCCGCGCTCGACTCGGGCGAGGGCGGCGATCACGGCCCACAGGCCTACGTCGTGATGGGCGGGCAGGTCGTGCCGGAATGGGCGCTCGCCACGCTCGCTCTGGCGCTGATCCTCGCGCCGCTCGTCGCGGGTATCGACGCGCTCGCCCGAGCCAGGCGCCGCGGGCAGCCGGTGAGCGCCTGGTTCGCCTGGGTGCTCGCCGGCGCGCTCGCATTCATGGTCGCGCTGCTCGTCGCCCAGCTGCTGGTGCTGGCCGGCATCGGCCCGGACGCTCCCCGCTCGCCCTGGTCACCCGCGCGCGCCCCGCTGGACGCCGCGGCGACGCTCGTGCTGGTGCTCTCGGCCGCGGCGCTGGCCGTCGCCTGGGCGGCGGGAAGGCCGTGGCTCCTGAGCGCGGCGATGGGCCGAGCGGCCTTCACCGATCTCGGCGTGCCCGCGGCCGCGGTCGCCGCCTCGCTCGTCGCCGGGCTGGCGGTGCTCGCCGTGTGGGCGACGAACCCGTTCGCCGGGCTGCTGCTCGCGCCGCTCGCGAACACGCTTGCGCTCGGCGCGCTGAGCGGCGCGCGGCCGCGGATCGGCGTTTGCCTGCTCGTGGTCGGACTGCTGCCACCGCTCGGGGCGGCGCTCGTATACCTGCGCCGCCTGGCGCTCGACCCGCTCGAGGGCGTCTGGTACGGCGTCGAGCTTGCGACGGGCGGGCACGTGCGCGTCGTCACGCTGCTGCTGGCGTGCGTGCTGCTCGGCGCGCTCGGATCGGCGGCCGCGATCCTGCTCGCGCGCGCCCGCGCTCAGCCGCCGCGCTCGGCGGCGCCGCGCCGTGCTCCGGCCGGCAAGCCGAGGGCCGCGCGCACGCTGTCGTCCTCGAGCGAGCGCGCCGTCAGGCTCGCCTCGAGCACGATGCCGGCGAGCGACGGCACGCCGATCACGTAGAGGCCGGCCGCGCGCGCGGCGGCGACGCCCGTCGGGGAGTCCTCGAGCGCCACCGATCTGCCCGGCTCGGCCCCGAGCAGGCGGCAGGCCGCGGCGTAGATGTCCGGAGCCGGCTTGGGCTCGGGCACCTCGTCGCCGCCGAGGACGACGTCGAGGGCCCCGGACATCCCGGCGCACTCGAGCGCCGTGTCGAGGATCGCGCGCGGCGAGTTCGAGGCGACCGCGATCGGCACGGATCCGCGCAGCTCGGCCACGAGCTCGGCGGCGCCCGCGCGCGGAGTGGCGCCGGCCGCGACCTCGTGCATCGCGAGCTCGAGCAACTCGAGCCGCAGCGCCTCGCCGCGCCCCGGCTGGTCGAGCGACCGCTCGAGGATCGCCGCTGTCTCCTGGCCCGCCTTGCCGAGCATGATGCGCTTGAGCTCGGGCGTGAAGGCGTGCCCGTGGTGGGTGAAGAGCCGCCGCTCCGCCCGGGTCCAGCACTCCTCGGTGTCGAGCAGCAGCCCGTCGCAGTCGAACACGACGGCGTCAGGAGGCTGCGAGCGGCGCACGTCAGCCATCGAGGATAGGTGGCGGCGCATGGACGCTCGTTCTATGCAGGCGACCGGGCCAGATACCGATAGGTCCGAAGATGGAGCGAAGCTCGGCCGCGAACGGATTCGGCGGACAGGTCGGGAGACCCCCTGTCTAGGTCGCTCAAGCGCAGCGTGCGCGAGGGCGAGTACGCGGTCGACGCGCGCGCCGTCGCCGAGGCGATGCTGGTGCGCCTCGAGCACGACCGCGCCGCCGCGCGCACATCGAGCCCGCTCACGCGTGCTCGAACCCGCGGAGCTCGCGCGCGGCTCCGGCGGCGTCTCGTAGGATCACGCCGGCGCCGGAGCTGACGCGCCCGATCCAGCTCACGGGAAGCCCGTCCGCTCGTGCTGCCGCCTCGATCGCTGGGACGCGCTCCGGCGGGCAGGTGAACAGCAGCTCGTAGTCGTCCCCGCCGGCTGCTGCGAGCTCGAGCGGGTCGCGCCCGGCGGCGGCGGCGACCGCGGCGACGCCCGCCTGCACGGGAAGCGCAGCGAGGTCGATCTCGAGCCGAGCGCCACTTCGCCGCGCGAGGTGCCC
>Ga0136610_1000286_pt1 | contig 14085 bp, 16 predicted proteins | sample AntDrymUQ1342206_2_FD_104804 | JGI IMG/M metagenome (GOLD analysis project Ga0136610, IMG submission 104804) | Polar desert sand microbial communities from Dry Valleys, Antarctica - metaG UQ134 (22.06) | ecosystem: Environmental > Terrestrial > Soil > Desert | place: Antarctica: Dry Valley...
CGCCGAAGCGCCTGGAGGCGCCGGCGTGCCGGACCGGGACTTGACCCCCGAGCGACGCGTCCGGTAACCGTTCATGACGCGGCCGCCGAAGCGCCTGGAGGCGCCGGCGTGCCGGACCGGGACTTGACCCCCGAGCGACGCGTCCGGTACACGAGCTCGGTGGGGCCGAGGTCGACGATGTGCGAGCATCCGTAGGTGAGTTCGATGCGACCGATCATGCTCGTGCACGGCGCTTGGCACGGCGCATGGTGCTGGTCCGCCCTGCAGGCCGAGCTCGACGGGCGCGGCGTGGGCACGTATGCCATCGATCTGCCCGGTCACGGGGCCTCCGACCAGCCACTCGTCGATCTCTATGGCGACGCTGCCGCCGTGGCCAGCGCCGCCAGCCAGCTCGGCGACGACGTCGTGCTCGTGGGCCACAGCTACGCCGGTGCCGTCGTCTCCGAGGCGATGGCACGGCTCGACAACGTGTCGCACGTGGTGTTCGTGGCCGCGTTCGCGCTGCACGTCGGCGAGAGCATCCTGTCGGTGCTGCGGGCGCTCCCCCGCGCGGATGTCGCCCTCACTGATGCTCAGCAGTCAGTGGGTCTCGAGCACCTCGACGTGGCCGTGTCGCCGGCCATCACGACGGTCACCCGCCTGGACCCCGAGCGGGCCGTCGATGCCCTGTACGGGTGCACGGACACGGAGATCGCCAAAGCGGCCGTCCAGCGGTTGTCACCGCAGGCCATGGACTCGTTCGCCCAGCCTGTGAACGGTTCGGCACTCGGCGTGGCCGAGACCACCTACGTGCGGTGCACCAAGGACAACGCCGTGCACCCGACGCACCAGGAGGCGTTCGCCAACCGCTGTAACTACGAGCTGATGATCGACACCGATCACTCGCCCTTCCTCAGCCGCCCGGCCGAGTTGGCCGACGTGATCGAACCTCTCAGTCGCCGGACCTGAAACCCTGGCGGCGTCGGCGACGTTGACGGCACGTGGGCGCGGGTCAACTGTTACACCCCGTCCCTAGGTTTTCCGACGATCGGTCACGTCGCCCGGTGTCTCGGCGACGCGGGTGTGCGATTCACCCGACGCCCGATCTGCGGGCCGATCCGAGTGCCGCCACGTCCGGCAGGCCCTCCCGGCGCTTCGAGTGGACATCCCGCTCCCACACGACGATCCGTGCTGGAGGTGCCCGATGGACACACGAGCGACGGTGGAGCTCGGCGTGCTCGGAGCGCTGCGGGCGCGTGCCACTGGCGTCGAGGTCGACATCGGTCCTCCGCAGCGACGAACCGTGCTGGCTGTGCTGATCTGCGGAGCCAGCCAGGTGATCCCCACCGGCCGGCTGCTCGATTGCGTCTGGGACGACGCCGCCAGTCCGTCGGCCATCGGATCGCTGCACACCCATGTGTCCAGACTGCGCAAGGAGCTCGGACCCGACGTGATCGTCCGTCATCCGTACGGCTACGCGCTGCAGCTCCGGCCCGACCAGCTCGACGCCGATGTGTTCTCCAGTTGGGTCCGGCGGGGCCGGTCGTCGGTCGCCAAGGGGCAGTTGCGCTGCGGCCGCGATCTCCTCGTCGCAGCACTGTCATTGTGGCGCGGACGCGCCTACGACGAGTTCCAGCACGCATGGTGGGCCCGCGACGAGATCGTCCGTCTACACACCGAACGCCTCGACGCCCTCGAGGCACGTCTCGACGCCGATGTCGAGCTCGGCGACACGGATGTCCTCGGCGAGTTGGAGGCGCTGGTCGTCGAGCATCCTCTGCACGATGGGTTCTGCGGGCGGTTGATGATCGCCCTGTACCGCTCGGGGTGCCAGAGCGACGCGCTGTCGTCCGCCCGCCGTCACCGCCGCAACGTCGTCGAGGCGACGGGCCTGGCGCAGGCGCCGTGGCTCACTGCGATCGAGCTGCGGATCCTGCGTCACGACCGCTGCCTGATGATCCCCCAGCGGCTCCAGGACGACAAGAAATCGACTAGCGAAAAACAAGCAACAGACAAGCCCAGGACAAGCGACGAAGGTCAGGATCACCGTGATCACGTTCGAGAGGAACACATGTGAGCACAGCAGCCAACGACATCGACATCCCGGCATCCCGAACTGGGTCTCGCATCGGTGCAGCGTGACGACATCGAGCTCGCGGTGCTCGGCTCTCTGCAGGCACGCGCCGGGGACTTCGATCTCGAGCTCGGCCCGCCGCAGCGTCGCATGGTGCTCGCAGTGTTGCTGTGCGGCGTGCGTGAGGTGATCGCCACGGGTCGCCTGCTCGATTGCGTGTGGGGAGAACGCGCTGGACAGTCGGCGCAGGGCTCCCTGCACGCTCACGTGTCACACCTGCGAAAGTCACTCGGGCACGGGTCCATCGTCCGTCACCCCCACGGCTACGCCCTCAGCATCCGCCCCGACCAGCTCGACGCCGACGTCTTCTCGCGATCGGTGCGCCAGGGACGCGCATCGATCGAGCAGGGTCAGGTGCGTCGAGGTCGCCAGCAGCTGAGCGAGGCGCTTGCGTTGTGGCGGGGACGTGCCTACGAGGAGTTCGAAGAAGCGCCGTGGGCCCGTCGCGAGATCGTCCGGCTCGAGGCGGGACGCCTCGGCGCACTCGCCACCCGCATCGACGCCGACCTCGATGTCGGTGACGCCGACGTGGTCGGTGAGCTCGAAGCGCTGGCTATCGAGCACCCACTGCACGAGGGTTTCTGTGCTCGCTTGATGCTGGCCCTCTACCGCGCGGGGCGCCAGGCCGATGCCTTGACCGTGTACCGGTTGCACGCCGACCGCCTGGTCGAATCGTCAGGGCTCGAACCGACGCCAACGCTGCGGAACCTGCAACTGCGGATCCTGCACCACGATCCGAGTCTCGCCGTGCCTGGACGACAAGCCGATGACAAGCCTGCGACCAGCGACGACGTGCAAGATCCCGCCAACCACCGAGAGGAGGAACCATGAGCACCACCATCCACGACGACCTACTCGAGCTCACCCTCGCCATCAAGGGCGAGCGGCGCGGGCTGACCCGGCTAGCGGACATCGGCTGCTGTTGCTGCTGCAGCAGCAGCAGTTGCGGCAGCAGGCCACAACGGCCGACGTGATCCGAGGCACGGAGGCATCGCTCAGCGAGGCGCGGAGGGAGCCTGAGGGGGAGTCGCGCGAACGCCGCGACTCCCCCACGTCCCCCTTCGGTACCGATCCGAGCGAGGTCCGATACCAACGCTCTCCCATTCACGCCATCGAGATCGACGGTGGCGACGTGACGTTCAGCTACGGGTCGGCGGCGCACACGTTCAGCGGGCGCGGAGCTCGCGACCACATCGTGCCCCTGGTCGAGCGACTCGAGCGACCAGCGAGCGTCAATGAGTTGGTGGCCAACGTCGACGCACCGGCAGAGCAGGCGACGATGCGAGCCCTCGAGATGCTCGAGCAACACGGTCTGGTTATCCGAGTCCCGCGAGACGACGTTCCCCACGAGCTGCTCGTTACGGCCCATCTCGCGACAGCAAATCAGTACGACCTGACCCCGAGCCGTCGCACCGTCACCGACGTGCTCGAACGCCTGCTGCACGCCGATGTCGCCGTCGTCGGGCGCGGTGTCGTCGCCGAGGAGGCGGCACGCCTGGCGACGACGTTCGGCTGGTCGACCCATGCGGAGCCGCTCGATGCCGGCGCCGTCAACAGCAGCGACTTCGTGATCGTCGCGCCGGACCCTGATGACGACGTCAACGTCGCCGCCGTCGATCCGGTCGCCCTCCATCTGCTCGACATCGGGATCCCGTGGACGATGGTGACGCCGTTCGACGGCCAAGTGGTCACGGTGGGCCCCGTCGTCATCGGCGGTGAGACGGCATGCCACGAATGCGCCCGCCGACGCCGAACTGCGGCGACGCACCTCGGCGCCGACCTACACCACCTGACCGGCCGCACCGGCGCCAGCGCTTCCAACGCCGCCGCCGCCGTGGCAGCCGGGCTCGCCGTCCACCAGGCGCTGCGCTGGGTGGCGACCGCCGATCCCACCGTGCCGGGGCATCTCAGCGCCTACCGCCCGTTCTCGGGCACGGTGTCGGAGCACCTCGTCTTGCGCGTCCCCCGCTGCCCCGTCTGTGGTCCCATGCACCCTCCCCGATCGCCATGGACGAGTCTCGACCGATGATGCCGGCAGATCTGGCGGTCATCGCGCTACCGGTCGGTCAGCGACGGGAGGCCCCATCGCTCGACATCTTCGTCGATCCGCTGTTCGGCATCGTGGTCGAGACCGACGAGTTCCTGGAGGACGTTCGCGCCCCGCGCCTGCACAGCACGCACGTCGTGATCGCCGATCCCGAGCTCACGATCGGCGCCAACACAGAGTTCGGTGGAGGCGGGACAGGTGTCGACGCGCATAGTGCCCGCCTGGCCGCGATCGGCGAGGCCGTCGAGCGGTACTCGGCCAGCTTCGTCGACGAGCAGCGCATCTTCGACGTCGCCGAGGTCGAGCTCGACATCGAGCACGTCGAGCTGCACCGCCTGCGCCTCTTCACCGACGACCAGCTGGCACGGTGGCGGCGTGACCGGTGCGGGTACGAAGCAGGCGACCCCACACGATCGATCGGATGGGTGGACGGATGGAGTCTCACCCACCAATGTACGACGCTCGTCCCGGCACAGTTCGTGTTCCTGGCACCGGCTCGTGGCCCCGACGAGCCACTGCTGTGTCCTCAGATCTCCACCGGCCTGGCACTCGGAACGAGCGCCGAGGGCGCAGCGATCGCCGGGCTCTTGGAGTGCGTCGAGCGCGATGCCTTCACACTCACGTGGGAGCTGTCGCGCACCCCGTTGCGGATCGACGTCCTTGCAGACCCGCAGTTAGCGCACTTCGTCGACCGACTTTGCGCCACCTCCGACATCGAATGGGCGGCGCTGTGGCTCGGCGACGACCTCGGCGTCCCGGTCGTCCTCGTCTGCTGTCGAGTCCCTGGCGCTGACGGCATCGGGCTCGCCGTCGGTGCCGCCGCTGCGCTGCGGCCGCACCCGGCGGTCGACAAGGCGGTTCGCGAGGCGTTCCAGAGCCTGTCGTGGGCGAGGCTGTTGCGCCAGACGGGTGACCCCTTCCCGCAGGCCGCCGGCATCGCCTCCTTCGAGGATCACGTGCGCTACTGGGCCGAACCGTCGCACGCGTGTCAGGCCTCGTTCCTGACGGCGTCCACGGCGTGGGCGCCGGTCACGGAGCTGCCGGCTCTCGGCGCTGAAGATGGCAATGATCCGGCTGCGGCTCTCACCAAGCTCGTCGGGCACCTGGCCGGACTCGGTGTCGAGGTGGTCGTCGTCGACGTGACGTCTCCCGACGTCGCCGCTGCCGGGTTCCACGTGGTGCGGGTGCTGACCCCCGATCTTTGTCTCCTCGACGTTGAGGCCTCCGCTCGCTTCCACGGTCGCCCCAGGCTGCTGCGCGAGGCGCGCAGGGCAGGCGTCGAACGGCTCAATCCTCTCCCCCATCCCTTCCCGTGACCGTCACGCCCACCCGACGACCGCCGAGTCGGCCGACGCGAACCGACGTCCACGGCGAGCATGGCGAGCACGGTGAGACCCCACCCGACGAGGAATACCACGAGGCGGCGAAAGCTGCTCGGGCGACGTTCGGGACCGGCATCGGGCCGATGCGCCGGCAATGGGCGCCTGGATTCGACGTGCATGTCGCGTATGGTGCCCCGATCACCCGGCGCGCCGGCGAGGAGACCACGCTCGCCGCGCCTTCTCCGCTGAGCGCACGCATCGACGACGTGATGATCCGCCGACGAAGTGCTCGCCGGCTCGGCGGCGGCTCGGTGTCCGATGCCGACGCCGCAGCCCTGCTGTGGGCGGCCGCCGGTGTCCAGGACTCCTGCGGCGACGGGCGCACGGTCCCGAGCGGCGGTGGTCTGTACCCGATCGACGTGTTCGCCTTCTGCGCCAGAGTCGAACGCGTCGCACCCGCGCTCTACCAGTACGATCCGTTCGCCCACGTGCTCATCGCCTGCCCGGCGCCGGAACCCCGTCCGAACGCCGCCGCAGCCGTTCCGGACACGTTCATGCATCGCCAGGTGACCGACGGCGCAGCACTGATCATCGTCCTCGCCGGCGTGTTCGCACGGAACCGTTCCAAGTACGGCCAGCGGGCCTTGCGCTACACGCTGATCGAGGCCGGCCATGCGGCCCAGAACGTCCTCCTCGCAAGCGCTGCGTTGGACCTCGCCGCGTGCCCGCTGGGCGGATTCTTCGATCGCGAGCTCGACCACATGCTGGGACTCGATGGCGTCGACGAGTCGGCGCTGTACGCGATCGCCGTCGGTCAGGGTCTCGCCCCATGATCTTCCAGCCGGCAGCCCACGCCCACGTCGACAACGCAAGGGTTGTGAGCACGCTCGCATTTACGACGGGTGGCGCCGTGGTGGTCGCCGCAGCGCTGCTGTTCATCCAAGGGCCGGTCATCGGAGCCGATGTCGTCGCCCCCACGCCGATCACCGTCGGCGCCGGCGGCCTCGTCGGTGTCGCCTGGTTCGCGCTGCTGACATGGCCGCCACAACGGTGGTCGATCCGTGAACGGCGTCCCCTCGGCCGTGCCGTCACGGCGACGGCCATCGGACTACGGGCCTGCGCTGAAGAGGTGGCATGGCGCGGGTCGCTGCTCGCCCTCGACCAGATTCACGGTCACGGGATCGTGTGGAACGCAGCGATGAGCGTCGGTTTCGGCGTCGTCCACGACCGCCGCCACGGACGCCTCGGGCTCGTCGCCACGGGCGCCGTCTTCGGAGCACTCGTGCTCGTCACCGACGACGTGATCTCCGCCTGCGTGGCGCACACCGTGTTCAACATTGCCGCGTTCAACGTGGTCTCACGCCACGACGCCCCGCTGGTCGCAACGGCGCCCGCCACGTGCGCTACGTCACTCGTGCTCGGTCCCCCGCCGGGCTTCTCCGCGCAATCGACTCGCGGTCCCATGTCCTCCCGCCAGGCGGCGGTGACGTCGAACGAGGCACCGTTCGTTGTCGAGTGGTCCGACGTGTTCAAGCGGCTCGGACGGTCGCAGGCGCTCGCCGGGTTCTCGTTGACGGTCCGCCGCGGCGACATCACCGCGGTGCTAGGTCCGAACGGTGCCGGCAAGACCACCGCCATCAGCGTGGCGCTTGGTCTGCGACGGCCCGACAACGGCACCGTGCGGGTCCTCGGGCTCGACCCGCGGCCGGGCCGCAGCTCGGGTCTCGGCAGCGGAAGTGCGTCGCGCAGCCTGTCAGTCGGAGCGGCACCCCAGGACGTGTCATTCCCGATGACGATGCGCGTCCGTGAGCTCGTCGAGTTCACGCGGGCTCACTACGACGATCCGTACCCGGTACACGACGTGCTGGCGTGGTGCGGGATCACCGATCTCGCCGACCGGCAGGCGGGTGGGCTCAGCGGCGGCGAGCGACGCCGACTGGCGCTCGCTCTGGCGCTCGCCGGTCGGCCCCGGCTCGTTGTGCTCGACGAACCGACTGCGGGGCTCGACGTCGACGCCCGCGCTGCGCTGTGGGAGCGTCTCCGCTGGTTTCGCGATCACGGCGGTTCGGTCCTGCTCACGACCCATGACTTGACCGAGGCCGAGCAACTCGCCGACCGTGTCGCCGTCGTCGATCGAGGCCGCGTCGTCGCCACCGACACACCCGCCGACCTGCGGCGGACCCTCGGCACCTCGACCATGCGGTTCGACGTGGCTCGTCGGGCGCTCGACGGTCTTCGCCGGGTGGCCGCCGATGCAACGGTCACGTCGGACCCAGCCGAACACAGCGACACCGTTGAGATCGTCATCGTGTCTCGCGACACGGACGAGGTGGTCCGCCGTCTCGTCGGCGAGCACGTGGTCTTCCGTCGACTGCGGATCGAAGAGGCGTCACTGGAAGACGCCATCAGGACGATGGCTCGATGAGCGAGCGTAGGCGGCCCAACCTCGTGGTCGCCTACTCCCGTCTGGCCGTGGTGGAGCTGGTGCGGCTGCCTGCGTTCGTCGCCCCGACACTGGCGTTCCCGCCGCTGCTGTTCCTGTTCTTCGGTGCACCGCGCGCCAAAGGCGCTGATGCGGCGTGGGCCATCTCGGCGTCGTTCGCGGCGTTCGCCGTGCTCGGCGTGCTGCTGTTCCAATTCGGCGTCGGCATCGCCGACGAGCGCGACTCGCCGTGGGAACGATACGTGCGCACGCTCCGGGCGCCTCCGTGGGTGCGCTTCGCCGGGCGGATCACCGCGGCGCTGGTGTTCTCGGTGGCCTCTCTGGCGCCGCTGGCCGTCGTCGCTGCGATGACCACCGATGTGTCACCCTCGTTGGGCGCGTTTGGCTCCGTGCTCGTCGCCGTGCTCGTCGGCAGTGTGCCCTTCGGTCTGTTCGGGATCGCCATGGGCTACTGGGTGCACCCCAAGGGAGCGCTCGCCGTCACCAACCTGATCTACTTGCCGCTCGCCTATCTCGGTGGCCTGTTCCAGGGTGAGGAGGCGCTTCCCGATGCCGTGTCGCGCTGGTCGGCATGGCTGCCGACTCGCACCTGGAACCAGGTCGTGCAGGACGCCGCTTTCGCCCGCCCGGAGCTCGACGCCTGGCTCGGTCTCGCCGCCTGGGCTGCAGTGTTCTTCGGCGCCGCATGGCTCGGCTACCGCCGCGACCAGGGCCGCAACTACCGCTGATGGATGCGACGAGGCCCCGGTCGAGAGCGCGCCGTCTCGCCAGGGTCAGACTGCGATCACGTGCACGTCGTCGCTGCCAAGCCCAGTCATCGCCCGGTCGAACGTGACCACTCGAGCCCCGTGCCGCCGGGCGATGCCGAGCAGGTGAGCGTCAGTGACCTGACGGTGACCGACGAGCCGTTCGTGCGGCACCAGGGCGTTGTCCACGAACCCAGCGTCGTCGGGCAGGAACCGATGCGATGGCGTCTTGATCAGCGCGGCCAGGACGGCGACGGCCTCTCGGACCGCCAGCGCTTCCCCGACAGCAGCGGGGTTCGAGGACACGCGCACGAAGCCGGTCTGGGTCACGGGCGTCGTCGCCCATGTCTCTGCGCCCAGCGCGGCGTACCAGCGGCGGGTTGCGGCGTGGTGGATGTGGGCTTCCCAGACCAGCGCCACCAGCACGTTGACGTCTGCCAGCGCCGTCATGCATCGTCGAGTGCTCGCAGCACCATCTCCGACGTGATGACCCGCGAGCCGGGACGCGTCCTGACAATGGGCATTCCGTCGATGAGCTCCACATCGGCCGGCTGCAAGCCGGCGCGGGCGAGGGCAGACACGATCGCCCCGATGGACCGGCGACGGGCTTTGGCGATCTCCCGCGCCGCCTCGAGCACGTCATCATCGAGGTCCAGAGTGGTGCGCATCATCACGATGTTACCGCATCAGGACAGAGAGATCACCTGTCGTCGCTCGACGCAGGGAGAGGTCACCTAACCTCCGAGGTGTGAGAGATCTCAAGGCCGAGCGCATCCTCGAACGACTCCGCGAGAGCGGCGGTCGGGTCACAAGTGCCCGGCGGCTGATCGTGGAAGCCATGCTTGCCGGCGGCGACCATCACCTCACGGCGGCCGACATCGTCGAGATCGTCCGCCGCGATGACCCCGTCTTCCACGAGTCCACCGTCTATCGGACGCTCGAACGGCTCACGGAGCTCGGCATCGTCCGCCCGGTTCAGCTCGTGCCCGGCGCGACCGTCTTCCACCTCGTGGAGAACGCGCATCGCCACAACCACTTGGTCTGTGACGATTGCGGCACGATCATCGAGGCGCGCGTCGACCTTCTCGACGTTCTGGCCAGCGATGTTGCTCGCAACCACCGCTTCACTCTGCAGACCGAGGCGGCCCCCCTACACGGTCGCTGCGAGGCGTGTCAGCACGCCGACGCCGCCTCGAACCGGGCGGCTGACCCCGCGCCATAGCGGATCGGGATCGGGCTCACGAATATCTCACCTCGTTGCCGAGGATACTGTAGCGAGCTTGTTGCAGCTGCGAGTTGTCGGCGATTAGGGTTTGGAAATGAGGCAATCTCGCATCTCGAGTCTGCTCGCCATCTTCGTGCTGATCAGCGCCGGGTGCGGAGACGATGACGGAGGCGATTCTGAAGGCAGTTCCGGGGGCAGCGATGGAGAAAGTACAGCGGCCGATGGAGGTGATCAGCTGACGATCGCGACGACCGTGGCTCCGATCACGAGCATCGTGTCGAACATCGTCGGTGATCGCGCCGAGGTGGTCGGGATCGTGCCTGAGGGCACCAACTCGCACACCTTCGAACCGCAGCCGAGTGTTGCCGAGCTGTTGAGCACCGCCGATGTCGTCTACATCAACGGTCTCGTGCTGGAGGAACCAACAAAGGAGCTCGCCGACCAGAACCTCAAGGACGGGGCGGAGATCGTCGAGCTGGGCACGCTCACGATCCCGGAGGACGAGTACATCTACGACTTCTCGTTCCCGAAGTCCGAAGGCAAACCGAACCCGCACCTGTGGACTGATCCCACCCTCGCCAAGCGCTATGCGGAGATCGTCAAAGACGACATGTCCGAACGAGACCCCGACAACGCCGACTACTACCAGACGAACTACGACGCCTTCTCGAAGGTGATCGACGAGTTCGACACTGCGATGCGCACGGCGTTCGACACGATCCCAGACGGGCAGCGGCGTCTGCTCACCTACCACGACGCCTACGCCTACTTCGCAGAGACTTACGATTGGGAGGTGATCGGCGCCATCCAAGTATCGGACTTCGAAGACCCCACACCTGGTGAGGTGGCTGACCTGATCGACCAAGTCCGCACCGAGGATGTGCCGGCGATCTTCGGCTCGGAGGTGTTCCCGAGCCCCGTGCTCGAACAGATCGGCAGCGAGGCCGGGGTGGAGTACGTCGACGTGCTCCGTGACGACGATCTGCCAGACGAACCAGGCGACGCCGAGCACTCCTGGTTGGGCCTGATGCGATTCGACTTCGTGACGATGACCGATGCGCTCGGCGGTGATCCCGCTGCGCTCGAGGCGTTCGAGGTCCGCAACGTTGCCCCCGACGAGGCCGACTACCCGCAGTGACGTCGATCGGCATCTCGCTCATCCGTCTCGAACGGATCACTTGCAGCTACGGCGGCGAACCCGTACTCGTCAACGTGGACCTGGATGTCACCGGCGACCAGTTCACCGGCGTCGTCGGCCCGTCTGGGTCCGGCAAGACGACCCTGCTACGCGTGCTACTCGGCAGCAACCGCCCGATCGCCGGTTCCGTCCACCGGTCACGAGGGGTGCGCGTCGGCTACGTCCCTCAAGTCGAGACCGTCAACTGGAGTTTCCCGGTGACCGTCGGCGAATGCGTGCGCATGGCCAACACCCGCGGCCGGCGCCTCCCGTGGGCGAACCGGAACGAGCTCCGCGAGGCGGAACAGGTGCTCGACCGGCTCGGCATCGCCGAGCTCGCCGGTCGGCACATACGAGATCTCTCTGGCGGCCAGCAACAGCGCATGTTCATCGCCCGCGCCCTCCTCGGCCGACCCCAGTTACTGCTGATGGACGAGCCGACCTCTGGGGTCGACGTTCACACTCGCCACGAGATCCTTCACCTGCTCGCCGACCTCCACGACGACGGCCTCGCCGTCATACTGACCACTCACGACCTCAACGGCATCGCCTCCCATCTCCCACACCTCGTGTGCCTCAACACCGAGGTCATCGGCCACGGCCCGCCGGCCGCTGTGCTCACGCCACCCATTCTCGAACGTACTTTCGGCGCCAAGATGGAGGTCCTGGAACACGCCGGCATGCCCATCGTCATCGACAACTTCACACACCCCCACAATGTCGTCCCATTTCGGAAGCACGCCTGATGGATGAGCTGCTACGCCCATTCGAGTTCGAGTTCTTCCGCAATGGACTCATCGTCGCCACCCTCGCCGGAGCACTGTGCGGCATGGTCGGCGTCTACGTCGTGCTCAAAGGAATGAGCTACATCGGTCACGGACTCTCCCACGCCATCTTCGGCGGTTTCGCAGCCAGCGCGCTGCTCGGCGTCAACTTCGTCCTCGGCGCCGGCGTCTGGGGTGTCGCATCAGCGCTCATGATCAACGGCGTGACGCGCCGACGCGTCATCGGCGCCGACGCCGCCATCGGCGTCATCACCACCGCATCTTTCGCCCTCGGACTGGCGCTGTTCGCCATCTTCGGGCGCCGAGGGCGCAGCTTCGACGCCGCCCTGTTCGGCAGCATCCTCGGCGTCAGCATCGCAGACGTCCTCGCCATCGGCGCCGTCACGCTGCTCGTCGGCGTTCTCGTCTTCTTCGGCTACCGCCAGCTGCTGTTCACCACGTTCGATCCCGAGGTGGCGGAGGCCTCCGGCGTCCGCACCGCACGGGTCGACGCCCTGCTAATGCTCGTCCTCGCCGCCGCCATCCTCGCCACGATGCAGGTGCTCGGTGTCACCCTCATCGCCGCCACCCTCGTCATCCCCGCCACAGTGGCCCGCATGCTCACCAGCTCCTTCAGCCGCATGCTGATCCTGGCCACCGCCATCGGCGCGTTCACAGGCTTCGTCGGCATGAACCTCAGCTACCACCTCGACGTGCAGTCAGGCCCGACGATCGTGCTGGTCGGCGCCACGATCTTCGCAGCGGTCTTCGTCGTCTCCGGAGCACGAGCCCGCTACCGCCTCGCCGCGATCATCATCCCGCCGACCTGAGGCCCGCTCGGGCGCGGTCCGAGCGGTGATCGTGGCCATCGCCTAGATCCCCTGGCAGTTGTCCAGATCACTGCTGATTGAGCGCGGTCAGCACGGTGAGGTCGCCGGTCGTCGCTCGACGAAGTACCAGGTCACCAACGTGGGTGGCACGGCTCGGCTCACGGGTCAGTGGTCGTGACCGTGGTCGTCCTCGAGTCCCTCCTGGTGCACGTGAGGATGATCGTGCATCGTGCCGTCGTCATGCTCGTGCTCGTCGTGACTGTGGTCGGTGTGCTCGTGGTCATGAGTGGCGTGGCTGTGGGTGTGCGTGACCTCCCCGTGGCTGTGGTCGTGCGCGTGGGGAGCAGCGTGGTCGTGGTCGTCGTTATCGGTGTTGGTCATCTGAGGCCTCCGGTTCAGGGTATCGAGCAGCCAGTTGCACCATTGGTCGATGCCCTCGCCGGTACGGGCGCTGGCGTGGATCACCTTCGCCCGCGGGTTGACGTCATCGAGGTAGCCGAGGAAGCGTGCCATGTCGAAGTCGAGGTGAGGGAGCAGGTCGACCTTGTTGACCACCACCACCTCGGCGGTGCGGAACATCACCGGGTACTTGAGCGGCTTCTCCTCACCCTCTGTCACCGCGTACACCATCGCCCTTGCATCCTGGCCCACGTCGAACTCCGCAGGGCACACCAGGTTGCCGACGTTCTCGATCACCAGCAGGTCGAGCTTGTCGAGACCGAGCCGACCGAGGCCCGACCGCACCATGGTCGCATCGAGATGGCACTCACCGCCGAAGCCGGCGCTGGTGTTGACCAACGACACCTGCGCACCGAGGCCGGAGAGGGCGTCGGCGTCGAGGCTGGTGGCGATGTCGCCTTCCAGAACGCCGATGCGCACCCGCTCGCCGAGGGCGGCGATGGTGCGCCGCAAGAGGGTGGTCTTGCCCGCTCCCGGGCCCGACATCAGGTTGACGGTGCGCACGCCGGCGGCAGCGAGGTCGCGGCGGTTGGCGTCGGCGATGCGGTCGTTCTCGGCGAGGATGTGCTCGAGCACCTCGACCCGTTCGGTGCCCGTGTCGAGGTAGCCACTGTGATCACCTACGTCTCGATGATCGTGGTCGTGCTCGTCACTGTCGTGATCGTGCACGGTACCGTCGGCGTGACGGTGGAATCGTCCCATCAGGTGACCTCCTCGGCGACATCCAACGTCGCCATCGTTTCGTGGTTCTGCAGCCATCATATGCTACAATATGGTCCATGGCTCGCACCCAAACCCTCGTGCAGCTAGACGACATCCTCCTGTCGCTCCTCGATCAGCGGGCCGCTCAGCGTGGTGTGTCGAGGAGCCAGGTGATCCGAGAAGCGGTCGAGGCCCATCTAGCGAGCGACCACGAGAGCGAGATCTCCCGCCAGATCCTCGCCGGATACGAACGCATC
>Ga0136610_1000287_pt1 | contig 14072 bp, 13 predicted proteins | sample AntDrymUQ1342206_2_FD_104804 | JGI IMG/M metagenome (GOLD analysis project Ga0136610, IMG submission 104804) | Polar desert sand microbial communities from Dry Valleys, Antarctica - metaG UQ134 (22.06) | ecosystem: Environmental > Terrestrial > Soil > Desert | place: Antarctica: Dry Valley...
ACGGACCGGTTGAGCTCCCGGGACGAGCCGGCATCGCTCCCGTAGGGTTTCTCGTAGATCGCGCGCGCGTCCGCCGCCAGCCCACTTTCGCCGATTGCATCGGTGATCGGCACGAACATGGTCGGGGGCACCGCCAGGTGGAAGAGGAGGCGCGCGTCCTCACTCAGCGCGCTCCGGGCGGAGCGCACCGCCTCGGCAACCGGAGCGGTGGCTCCGGGCTCGAACTTGTGGGCCACATAAACCACCTTGGCCGTGAACTCCTCCCACTCAGGGCTGGTGAGATCCGTGCTTGAGAACGCGTCCACGGCCCGGCCGGCGAAGTCGATGAACTCCTCCGTGGTCATGTCCTTGAGCCCGACGCCGACGACGCGAAAATCGGCCGGCATGAACCCCTCTTTGGCGAGGTGCCAAAGCGCGGGCAGAATCTCTCGCCGGGCAAGGTTGCCGTCGGCGCCGAAGATCGTGATGACGTGGTCCGGCGGGAGGAGGGAGGCATCGCCCTGGGGGGCATGGGTCATGCGTTGAGGGTAGTCGATTGCCTCCGCCGCCCCGGCGGGTCGGCAAGGGCGGGCTTCACGAGCGTACTAAGGCACCTTGGATCGGAAGCCCGGCCCAAGCCGCCCGGCCGTGGCCGCGCTGGCGTTTAACATCTGATGGATGCGCGGCATCCCAGCCGAGGCCGGGACGCCGGGAGCAGCCCCACAGGCCGGCGAGGGGCTGCTCGGGAGACACTCGGCCTGGAGGGAGTGAAAGGGCTCAGGTGCCTGAGGGTTATTTCGGTCAGTACGCGACCATCGGGATATTCGTGTTTGTCGGCGTCGCTTTGGTCTTTGGCACGCTTCAGTTGGCCAGGCTGGTGCGCCCGAACGTTCCCTCCTACGAGAAGTCAACCACCTACGAGTCGGGCATCGACCCGATCGGCGAGGGCTGGTCGCAGTCCAACGTTCGCTATTACATCTTTGCGTTGCTGTTTGTCGTGTTCGACGTCGAAGCTGTGTTTCTGTTTCCCTGGGCGCTCGTGTTCGAGCGGCTAGGCACTCAGGCATTGGTCGAGATGGTGATCTTCATCGGTATCCTCGCTATTGCTCTCCTCTACGCAATCAAGAAGAAGGTCCTCGAGTGGCTGTGATCGAGAAGGTCAAGCTGCCGGGCCCTGCCTCATGGCTGCTCAACTGGAGCCGCAAGTACTCCCTGTGGATGATGCAGTTCGGACTTGCATGCTGCGGCATCGAGATGGGCGCCGCCATCGCAAGCAAGTTCGACATCATTCGTTTTGGAGTCATTCCGTTTCCGGCGTCTCCTCGGCAGGCGGACCTCCTCGTGGTGGCCGGAACCGTCACCGACAAGATGGCCGCGCCGATAAAGCGTGTCTACGACCAGATGCCTGAGCCGAAGTACGTCATCTCGATGGGCTCGTGCGCCAACTGTGGCGGCCCTTACTGGGACTCCTACGCCGTCACCAAGGGCGTCGACCAGATAATCCCCGTCGACGTTTATGTCCCCGGTTGTCCCCCTCGCCCCGAGGCGTTGCTCCAGGGCGTCATAAGGCTGCAGCAGAAGATTTCAGGCGAGAACCCCTCCGAGAAGTGGCTGGGTCACACCACACCGATACCCGTAATACCCGAACCCGGGCTTGCGGGGGGCGTGTAACGCATGGCTCAGACGCAAAGCCTCTCCAGAGCCGACGAGGCCCTCGAACGAGTGAAGTCGGCGCTCAAAGAAACGATATCGGAGCCCAAGGTGAACTTCGGGACGGTGGATCTCATTTGCGAACCCGGGGCCCTTGTGGGGGTCATGACCGCGCTCCGCGATTCCGAGGGAATCGAGTGCAAGTTCTTCGGTTTCCTATCGGCAGTCGACCGTTCGGAGCTCGGTGAAGGAGGCGGAGGGCTCGAGGTGCTCATCGTCGTCTATTCGCCGGTTCACTTCTTCTCGGTGGCGGTGCATGTTCCCGTCGCAGCGGCTGCTCCGGCCTGCCCAAGCGTTTCCGGCGTCTACTCGGGCGCGCTGTGGCACGAGCGCGAGACGCATGAGATGTTCGGCATCGTCTTCGAAGGCCACCCCCAGCTCTCCAACCTCTATCTGCCCGAAGACTTCGAGGGCCATCCTGGACTTCGGTCGTTCAAGCTCCCAGGTCGCGCGGTCAAGGACTGGCCGGGGGCGAAGGATCCCGAAGAGGCGGCGGCGGGGGGCAGGTGATGGCGAAGGTCGGCAGCCCGTCCGAGGAGCGCGCCGGAGCGCGCGGGCGAGTGCCCTCCCGCCATCCGGAAGAGGGCGCGGCAGGGGCCGAGGGGCGTTTCAAGACCGAAGAGATGATCCTGAACGTCGGGCCGCAGCATCCGGCTACGCACGGGGTCTTTCGGCTCCTTGCGACCATCGACGGCGAAGTGCTCATCGACGCAGACCCGGTGATCGGCTACATGCACCGGGGGTACGAAAAACTCGTCGAGCAGCGTGACTACAGGCAGATAACCAACCTCGTGTCGCGCATGGATTGGCTGTCGGGCATCAACAACGAGCTGCCCCTGGCGCTCGCTGTGGAGAAGCTCATGGAGATCGAAGTGCCGCCGCGCGCACAGTATCTGCGGGTGATCTTGTGCGAGATGAACAGGATCCTGAATCACCTGATGTTCTTCGCCTCCTTCGGGGCCGAGCTCGGCGCCATAACCCCGACGTTTTATGCCTTTCGCGAGCGCGAGGACATACAGCGCGTCATGGAAGCGACGACGGGCGGGCGGATGCACTTTGGCTTCTTCCGGCCCGGCGGCATCAAAGAAGACGTCCCCGAGGGCTTCGTCGAAGGGGCTCTGGCCGGCGTTCGGCAGGTCATCGATCGTCTGCCCGACTACGAAAACCTCCTTGTCGGAAACGAGATCTTCAAGCAAAGAACGATCGACATAGGGATCCTCGAAGAGGAAGCGGCTTACTCCTATGGAGTCTCCGGCCCAATCGCCCGAGGTTCCGGCATCACGATGGATGTCCGCAAGGACGAGCCCTACCTGGTTTACGACCAGTTTGACTTCGATGTTCAGTCGGCGCCGAACGGCGACTGCTTCGACCGGTTCTGGGTGCTCATTAGGGAGGTTGGCGAGTCGGCGAGGATCGTCGAGCAGGCGATCGAGGGGCTCCCTCCTGGGCCGATCATGGGCAAGGTCCCGCGCGTCATTCAGGCACCCGAGGGCGAGGTCTACGTTCGTTGCGAGAACCCCCTCGGCGAACTCGGCATGTACCTCGTCTCGGATGGAGACCGGAGGCCCTACCGGCTCAAGATAAGGACGCCGTCCTATTCGAACGTCTCTGCGCTGTCATACGTTCTCAAGAACACTTACGTTTCCGACATGATCGCCATTCTCGGGTCCTTCTTCTTCGTGCTTGGGGACATCGACCGCTGATGTTCGACATAACGCTCGCCACGTGGCAGATACTCGTCATCAAGATCATCGTGATCCTGACGGTCGTTCCCGTTGGTGCTCTGGTGGGCGGGTACGCCGAGCACAAGGTCATGGCGCACCTCCAGCATCGCCTAGGGCCGATGTATCCGGGCGGGTTCCATGGATGGGCGACGACCTTGGCAGACGGCATCAAGTTCCTTTACAAGGAGGACATCATTCCGGCTGCGGCCGATCGCAAGGTGTTCTCGCTGGCCCCTGCGGCGATCATGGTGCCCATTATCATGACCTACCTGGTCATCCCCATCGATCGCGCCTTGATAGTCGAGGACCTCGATGTCGGGATCTTCTATCTGCTTGCCGTCGGTTCTTTGTCGACCATCGGTTTGCTGATGGCAGGGTGGTCGAGCGCCAACAAGTATGCGTTGATCGGCGCACTTCGCTCCGCCGCACAGCTCATCGCCTACGAGCTGCCCATCGTGCTCGCTGCCGTCGTCGTGGCCATGCTTGCAGGATCCCTGTCGCTCATCGACATCGTCGAGACGCAGAACTGGCCTTTTGCGATCTGGCCCCCGGGGATCGGGTTTATCGCCTTTCTGCTCTTCACCGTCGGGGCCGTCGCCGAGATGACGAGGGTGCCCTTTGACATGCCCGTTGCCGAGTCCGAGATCATCACCGGACCGTTCACCGAGTATTCGGGGATGCGCTACATCTTTGCTCACATGTTCGCGGAAATGGGGCACATGGTTGCCTTTGGCGGCATCGGGGCGACGCTGTTCCTCGGCGGCTACCAGCCAATAGTCCCCATCCCGTTCCTCGATTTCATTCCCGGTGTGATCTGGTTCTCCGCCAAAACGATGTTCATGATCTTTCTGTTCCTGTGGATCAGACCCACATTCCCACGCGTCAGGGAAGACCAGCTTCAGAAGTTTGCGTGGAAGTTCTTGATTCCGGTCGGCCTCGCGCTTGTCCTCGTAACGGGCGCATGGGTCCTCTACGTCTAGAGGTGGGAGCGTTGTGGCCGTAGACGAGCACAGAGCCCCCCGGACGACTGAATCCGATGATGCCCGACGCCTCGTCAAGGCGCGCAGGCCCGGGTTCGGGATCGGGCTTCTCAAGGGCATGGCGGTCACGCTCAAGCACCTCTTTAAGCACAACACCGTCATCCAGTACCCGGACGAGAAGCAGGACTTGTCGTCGCGTACGCGCGGTGTGATCGCTCTGAAGGAAGAGAACTGCACCGTCTGCATGCTCTGTGCGCGCGAGTGCCCCGACTGGTGCATCTACATCGATTCTCATAAGGAGACGCTCGCGCCCAAGCGTGAGGGCGGGCGCCCGCGCAAGCGCAACATCCTCGATCGGTTTGCCATCGACTATGCCCTGTGCATGTACTGCGGCATCTGCGTCGAGGTCTGCCCTTACGACGCGCTGTTTTGGAGCCGGGAGTTCGAGTATGCCGAGTACGACATCCGCGAGCTCACTCACGAGAAGGAAAAGCTCTCGGACTGGATGGCAAGCGTGCTTCCGCCTCCCGCCCTCGAGGAGGGGGCGGAGTACCCAGGTTCCCCGACTCGGGCCCCTGAGGTCGCCGACGGCGCGGCCGCTCCGGTCAAGCCGGTCCAGGCGGAGGCCTCAGACGCCGCAGCCGGCACCCCCGAACGCCGGGGGGCGCAGGCCGCACCCTTGGGCACCGGCGGCCGGCCGGCAGATGCCGGGGCGCCCAAAGAGGCCAAACCCGACGTCGGCCCCGTCCCCGGCCGTCAGGCCGAGGCAGCGCCTGCGCCCGAGGGGGCCGAGCCCGCCGCGGCAGAGGCGCCGCCCGTCCAAGAGGAGGAGCAGCAGGCCGCCCCATCGCAGGAGCAGGCCCCCGGGCCCGAACCTACCGCAGAGGACCACGCTGGCCCCGGCGGGCGAACGGAGACGGCCTCGCCCGAGGTCCTCGGCATCCAGATGGGGGCCGAGCCGGCATCCCCGAGCCCGCGTGAATCAACGGAGACGGCCTCGCCCGAGGTCCTCGGCATCCAGATGGGGGCCGAGCCGGCATCCCCGAGCCCACGTGAATCAACGGAGACGCCTTCGCCTGAGGTCCTCGGCATCCAGATGGGTGGCGGACCGGCTCCATCGCCAGGCGCCGGGGAAGACGCAGTCGGCGCGCCTGAGGAAGCCGAAACCCGAACGCCACAGGAGGGCCCGGATCCGGAGGAAGTGGCGCGCCTTCAGGAGACTCCAGGCCCCAACGTCGAGGTCCCCAACGAAGAACCTAAGCCGACCGCTCTAGACCCCACTGAGGATCCCAAGGAGGTCTACGAAGCGGTGCTCTCGGACCAGCTCGCCAAGGGCTCTTCACCCGAGGTCGCCGAGGCCAGGGCCAAAGTGGCGCGGGTCAAGGCGGAACGGGGCATCGCACGCAATCCCGGTGTGGCCACGAAGGAGGACTCTTAACGCGTGGCGACGATCGGCCACCAAATTGTGTTTTGGATCATCGCTGTGGTCATGACCGTCGCCGCCGTGGCGGTGGTGACCGCTCGCAACGTGGTTCATGCGGCTTTGTATCTCGTCGGGGCGCTGATGAGCGCGGCCGCCCTCTACATCCTGTTGCTGGCTCAGTTCGTGGCGTGGGTCCAGGTGCTCGTCTACGTGGGAGCCATCGTTGTCCTGATGCTGTTTGGATTAATGCTGACGAACGCCCCGATCGGACGCGCCAGCCTGGACAACAATCAGCGCTTTCTGGCCGCCGTCACTGCCGGTGTCCTGTTCTTGGTGACCAGCTTCATCATGGTCCGCGCCTTCGAGGGGCAATCCATCGATCTCGTTCGCGAGCAAGGCACCCTCACCGAAAGTGTCGGCGAGGTCATCTTCTCGGCCTACGTCTTGCCATTCGAGGTCGTTTCGGTCCTGTTGCTCGCCGCCCTTGTGGGTGCAATCGTCATAGCGAAGAGAGACTGAGCGGTGCCGGTTTCGTACTTCCTCGTGCTCTCGGCGCTGCTGTTCTCGATCGGCGTTTACGGGGTGCTTGCCCGGCAGAATGCGGTTCTCGTGCTGCTTTCGATCGAGCTGATGTTGAACGCCGTCAACATCAACCTCGTCGCTTTCTCGGCCCTCTTGGGGCAGACCGGTGTTCCCGGACAGGTCTTTGCCCTGTTCGTCATCGCCGTAGCTGCGGCCGAGGTCGGGATCGGGCTCGCCATCGTGATCCTGATCTTCCGCAACCGCCAGAGCGTCGACGTCGAAGAGATGTCGCTGATGAAGTGGTAAGCGGGCTGTGAGCGAGATGATTCTGGCGCAGAGCAGCGCGACGGCGGGGCGCGCAGCCACCGACTTCATGTGGCTCGTGACCCTGCTCCCGTTCTTGTCCGCGATGATCATCGGCTTCGGAGGAAAGAGGCTTGGTGGCCGCGCCCACATCGCCGGCATAGCCGCCGTTGGGGGCGGCCTTGTGCTTTCGCTCGTCGGCTTCTATCAGCTGGCCGCAGGCAACGCCACCGTCGAGGCGTCGTGGGTATGGTTCGAGCTCGACTCGATCGAGCTCGAGTTCGGCATGAACTACGACTTCCTCACGGGAGTCATGTTCGTCGTAGTCACCACGATCTCGACCCTGGTGCACATCTATTCCGTTGGATACATGCACGGAGACAAGCGCTATACGTGGTTTTATACCGCGCTATCCCTGTTCACCGGCAGCATGCTGTTCCTGGTAATCGCGAACAACCTAATGCAGATGTTCGTGGGCTGGGAGCTCGTTGGCGTGTGCTCCTACTTCCTTATTGGTCACTACTGGGAGGAGACCGACAACTCGTCGGCCGCGATCAAGGCTTTCATCGTCACGCGCGTCGGTGATGTGGGGTTCCTGTTCGGCATCTTTGCGCTATTCATTGCCGGCGGGACCTTCAACATCCCCGAGCTCAACCTGCTGGCCGAGGAGGGCGAGCTCACGGGCACGATCGCGACCGTGGGTGCGCTCCTGCTGTTCTGTGGAGCGGTGGGCAAGTCGGCGCAGGTGCCGCTGCACGTCTGGCTCCCCGACGCTATGGCGGGGCCAACTCCAGTCTCGGCCCTCATTCACGCGGCGACGATGGTCGTGGCCGGGGTCTATCTGGTGGCCCGCATGTTCATCGTGTTCGAGCATGCCCCGGCGGCGCTCAACGTCGTGGCGATCGTCGCCTCGATCACGATGCTCATAGCCGCCGCCCTGGCCCTGGTCCAAGACGACATCAAGCGCGTCCTCGCCTACTCGACCGTGAGCCAGCTCGCCTACATGATGGCGGCCCTCGGCGTGGGTGCATACACCGCCGGCGTCTTCCACCTCTTCACCCACGCCTTCTTCAAGGCCCTGTTGTTCCTCGGCGCAGGCTCGATCATCCATGCGGTTCACTCCAACAACATGAGCGACATGGGCGGACTCAGGAAGTTCATGCCGACGACGTTCATGACCTTCATCGTGGGATCCCTTGCTCTGGCGGGCATCTTCCCCCTCGCCGGCTTCTTCTCCAAGGACGAGATCATCGGTGAAGCGCTGCGCGCCGCCAGCGATGAACGCCAGATCGTTGCGTGGATCGTGTTGATATCTGCGTTGATTACGGCCTTTCTGACGGCGCTTTACATGACCAGGGCGTGCGTCAAGACCTTCTTCGGCGCCTACAGGGGACATGGGCACCCACACGAGAGCCCCCGGACCATGACGGTCCCGCTCCAGATTCTTGCGGTTGGCTCGGTGGCGGTCGGTTTTCTCGGGTTCCCTGTGGTGGGCCCGTTCCCCGACTGGATCAACGTCCCCGGCGAGGTCCACCACGGGTTCTCGGCGTTCTACAACCTCGCTCTGCCCGCCATCTCGGTGGCGGTTGCGCTCGCCGCCATCTGGCTCGGGTTTCAGCTCTTCTACTTCGAGCGCTTCAAGGTTGATATCCGCTCCGGACGCTTCGCATGGTTCTACCGGCTGCTCGAGAACAAGTACTACATCGACGACATCTACCTCGATGGCATCGTTCGCCCGATCCAGTACCCGATCGCCAGGGCGACGAACTGGATCAACCAGAACGTGATCGACGGGGTTGTAAATGGGACCGCATGGGGAACCGTGGCTGCGGGCAAGGGCGTCTACGGTGTCATCGATCAGCGCGTCGTCGACTTCGCCGTCAACGGCGCAGCAGGGCTCACAGGCTTCTCGGGCGGCATCCTGCGTTACATCCAGACCGGCAACGTCCAACGCTACGCCGCTTTCCTGTTCGTTGCGGTGGCCGCTTTCGTGGCTCTGTTCGGGTTGTTCTAAGAAAGGGGCTGACTGCATCTCATGGAGTGGATCGACAGCTACGGCCTGAGCCTAGCGACCTTCCTGCCCGTGGCCGGGGCCGTGGTCCTGCTGCTCCTGCCGGTTGGTGCCGACGGGTTGCTCAAGCTCGTGGGAACGGTGTTCTCCGGCCTTGCCCTCGTGGTTGGCGTCCTTGTGGTGGCTCGCTTCGACTACGCGGGTGCCGGAGAGATCCAGCTCGAGGTGAACGCGACGTGGATCCCACAGATAGAGGCCAGCTACCACATCGGGATTGACGGCATCTCGCTTCCGTTGTTCGCGTTGTCGTTGCTTGTCTCCTTCTTGTGCATGATCTACTGCTGGTTTCACATTCCCGAGCCCGGCAAGACCAAGGCATTCCTATCGTTGATACTGCTCCTCGAGACGGGAATGACGGGCACCTTCGTCGCTCTCGACCTCATCCTGTTCTTCATCTTCTTCGAGGTCGTGCTGGTCCCGATGTACTTCCTGATCGGCATCTGGGGCGGCTCCCGCCGGCAGTACGCCGCGGTCAAGTTCTTTCTCTACACCCTGTTTGGTTCCATCTTCATGCTGCTTGGCTTCCTCGCTATTTTCTTCCAGGGCAGCAGCTTCGACATGATCGCGTTGAGGAACAACCCGCCGCTCGCCTCCGGCACCCTTCAGAACATCATCTTCGTCGGGCTGTTCCTTGGCTTTGCCGTCAAGGTTCCGATGTGGCCGTTCCACACCTGGCTTCCCGACGCGCACACGGAGGCGCCGACGGTTGGATCGGTGCTGCTTGCGGCGATCATGCTCAAGATGGGCACCTACGGGTTCATCAGGATCGCCTATCCGATCCTTCCGGATGCCGCCATGTACTTCGGCCCCGTCATCGGGATACTCGCTGTGATCGCGATTATCTATGGTGCGCTTTGTTGTTTTGCTCAAACGGATCTAAAGCGGCTTATCGCATTCTCGTCCGTCGGCCACATGGGCTTCGTCATGCTCGGGATCGCGACCCTCACCGACCGCGGCATCAACGGCGCGATCTTCGGAATGGTCGCCCACGGGCTCATCACGGGGATGCTGTTCTTTCTCGCGGGCTCGATGCACGAGCGTTACCACACGCGCGAGATCGCAGCACTCGGCGGCATGTTGCAGCAGATCCCCCGCTTTGGTGCGTTGCTCGTCTATTCGGCCATCGCGTCGCTTGGCCTTCCCGGCCTTGCCGGTTTTTGGGGTGAGATGCTTGCGCTTCTCGGTTCCTATCAGCCGGGCGGGGGCCTCGACCCGTTCCTGTTCCGCATCCTTATGATCGGCGGCGGCATCGGGACGGTGCTTACGGCTGGGTACCTGTTGTGGACGCTTCAGCGGGTCGCTATGGGGAGCATTCCCGAGAAGTTCGCCGCCGGACACAACATCCCCGATGTCAGGCCGCTCGAGTGGATGGCGTGGTCGCCTCTCCTTGTCCTCATTCTGGCGGCCGGCGTCTACCCGAAGCTCGTCCTCGGAGTGACCGACGAGGCGGTACAGACGCTTCTAGGTGCGTTCGGCGGCTAGCGTGGATCTCCTTGCGCAGGGCCTGCAGCTCGGTTCCTCGGTCGACTGGCATGCAGTCGCACCAGACGTAATTCTCACCGTGACTGCCTGCGTTGTCCTTGTCGCCGACCTCTTCCTTGCCGACCGTTCCAAGTGGCTTGCTATGCCGCTGTCGGCGGCGGGGATCGTCGTCACGCTCGTGGCGGTCGTGTCGCTTGCCGGGCAGAGACGGACGACCCTCGGCGGAGCGTACGAGATCGACTCGTTTGCATTGTTGTTGAAGGGCGTCTTTTGCATCATCGGTCTCATGGTGCTTGCGATCTCGTTCAACTACTTCAGGACCGGCGTGCGCTTTCAGGGCGAGTACTACTTCTTGATGCTGTGCTCCCTCCTCGGTGGACTGGTGATGTCGAGTGCCCGCGACCTCATCACAGTTTTCATCGCCATCGAGCTCATCAGCGTCCCCGGATTTGTTATGACCGGGCTGCGCAAGAACGATGCCAAGTCGAACGAGGCGGCGCTCAAGTTCTTTCTGTTCGGAGTGCTTTCGACCGCAGTGATGCTCTACGGCATGTCGCTCATCTACGGCGTGACCGGCCACACGCTTCTGTCCGGCATTAGAGCCGCGCTGGTTGTGGGCCGGGATTTGTCGCCTGCAGCGCAGTCGGCTGTCGGGATCTCTGTCCCCGGCGACCCCATCATCGTCCTCAGCGTGTTCTTCATCATCGTGGGCTTTGCCTTCAAGATATCGGCGGTGCCGTTCCACTTCTGGGCGCCGGACACCTACGAGGGCGCGCCGTCACCTGTGGCAGCCTTCCTCTCAACAGCATCGAAGATCGGCGGCTTTGTCGGGCTGCTCGTGCTGATGTTCACGGCGTTCCCCGACGTTGCCGACGTGTGGCGCCCTGTGTTCGCCGTGCTTGCGACGGCAACGATGACCGTCGGCAACCTGATCGCGCTTCGCCAGCGTCACATCATCAGGCTGCTCGCCTATTCCGGGATCGCACAGTCCGGCTACATTCTCGTCACCTTTGCGCTGATCGATCCGGCATCGCCGGCGGTCAACAGCCAGGCGCTCGAGTCCGCTTTGGTCTATATCTCGATCTACGCCGTCATGGACCTCGGTGCTTTCGCCGCCGCTATCGCTTTCGCCCGCAGGGGCGGCACCTACTTCATCGATGACTATGCGGGCCTGTGGCAGCGCAGTCCTGTGCTCGCCACGCTGCTCGCCGGCTTCATGCTCTCGCTCGCCGGCGCGCCCCCGATGGCGGGAGCCTGGGCGAAGCTGTTCGTGTTCCTGGCTGCGATCAACGCCCAGGTCTACTGGCTTGCCGTGGTGATGGGGGCCAACGCCGTGATTGCCGCCTTCTATTACCTGGCAATCGTCAGGCGCATGTTCCTCGAGCCACCCGAGATCGAGGGGCCGGTCGAGGTTCCGTTCCTCCTTAGGACCGCAATGGGCGCTGCCGCGCTGGCGTTGTTCGTTGCGTTCATCTACCCGCCGATTATCACGACCCTGGCGGGCGGCTCGATCTTTTAGTGCCGAAGAGGCCGCGACCTGACGCCCTTGATTTTCTCGGCATCAACGGGCTGCTCGGTGACGACGAGCGCGCTCTGAGGGCCGGCGTAAGCAGCTACGTGCGCGACCGCATTGCCCCCGAGATCGACAAGTGGTTCGAGGCCGCACACTTTCCCGCAGAGGTAGTCGCCGAGCTTGGTTCTATGGGGCTCTTGGGAATGCATTTGTCCGGCTACGGCTGCGCAGGTAGGAGCGCGGTTGAGTATGGGCTCGCCTGCCTCGAGCTCGAGGCAGGCGACAGCGGCCTCCGCAGCCTCGTCTCAGTTCAGGGCTCGCTCGCGATGTGGCCGATCTGGAGCTACGGAAGCGAGGAGCAGAAGCGGCACTGGCTTCCGTCCATGGCTGCCGGAGAGACCGTCGGCTGCTTCGGCCTCACCGAGCCGGATTCGGGCAGCGACCCCTCGAGCATGCGCACGACTGCGACGCGTGCCGGCGAAGGCTGGGTCCTCAACGGTCACAAGCGATGGTCGACCAACGGTGGCATCGCCAAGGTTGCCGTTGTGTGGGCGCATACCGAAGATGGCGTGCGCGGCTTTCTGGTTCCGCGCGGCACCCCCGGGTTCACGGTGCGCGCCATCGAGCACAAGCTCTCGTTGAGGGCGTCGGTGAGCTCCGAGCTGCTGTTCGAAGACTGCAAACTCGGTCCCGAGTCGCTGCTGCCCGGCGTCGTGGGAATGACAGGACCGTTATCGTGCCTCAACGAAGCGCGCTTCGGGATCGTGTGGGGGGCGATGGGGGCGGCGCGGGCCTGCTTCGAGTGTGCGCTCGAGCACTCGAAATCGCGCCTGCAGTTCGGCAAACCGATCGGTGCCTTCCAGCTCACGCAGGCGAAGCTCGTCGACATGCTCGTTGAGCTCAACAAGGGCATGCTGCTTGCGTTTCACCTCGGGCGCCTGAAAGACAACGGCGAGCTCGCCCCCGAGCAGGTCAGCCTCGGAAAGCTCAACAACGTCAGGGAGGCGCTGCGCATCGCAAGGTCGGCGAGATCCATTCTCGGGGCCGACGGCATCACCCTCGAGTACCCGGTGATCCGTCACATGAACAACCTCGAGTCTGTCCTGACCTACGAGGGCACGAGTGAGATCCACACCCTCATCGTCGGCCAGGCGATCACCGGCCTGCGAGCATTCTCCTGAGGTCGGCTCAGGTCGCGACGGCCGATCCCCCGGCCCAGATGCATCCTTTGAGAGTTACGCCCGGCGGCACCGTCTCGTCCGGCAGCACGACCGAGGACGAGATGCGCGCCCCGCGGCCCACGTTGCACGACCGAAGAAGCACGGCCCCCGCACCAAGCGAAGCGCCGTTGACGCAAGCGCCCGGCCCAACGTAGCTTCGGCCGCCCTCCCCCTCACTGATCGTCCCCGGCCACGGGACTGGTGGGGGCGGAGCGTTGCCCTCCAGGAGGTCGAGCGACCCCCGCAGGTAGTCACCCGGCGTGCCCACGTCTCGCCAGTAGCCCGAGTGGACGTGCACGGCGAGTTGACGCCGTTCGACGAGCGGCCGCAGCAGCACCTCGGCAAGGCCGAGGGGGCGCTCATCCGAAAGGTCTTCGAGCACCCGCCGTTCAAAGACCGCCATCCCGATGAACTGTGCGCCCGGCATAGGTTCCATCCGGCGCCGGTCTACAAAGCTCACCGCTCGCTCCCCGTCGACGATGAGGTCGGCGCCTCGATCCACCATGCGAACGGCCGCAGTAGCCGGCGCGCCGAGCCTGCCGTGAGTTTGAAGCACGTCGCCGGGCTCGATGTCGGAGACCTGGTCGGCGTTGCAGGTCACGACCCGCTCGCCGAAGAGTGACCTTGCCGCCGCCAAGGTGCCCGCGGTCCCGTAGGGCTCGGGTAGCTCAAGGGACACCTCGATGTCTCCGAACGGAGCCAGGGCATCTGCCACGGCACCGTGGCCATGGCTCACGTTCACGAGCACGGGCGCACCCAGGGTCGCGAGCCGGGACAGCGGCCATGCGGCCACCGGGACGTCGAGCAACGGAAGCGCCGCCTTGGGGACGACTTCGGTTATGGGCCTGAGCCGCACCCCGCGCCCGGCGGCGAACAGGACCGATGCGACCGGCCGGCGTTCAACCACGGAGGCAACGCCTCGTACGGCTCACCGCAACAGCCTATGTGCGCCCGTCTTTGTCCGCGAGCCCGCGAGCCGGCCTCGTCTTTGTCCTGCGGTCCCGCCGAGCCGGCCCCGCGCGCCGGCCCCTGCGCCGCTCCGATATCCTTGGGCGGCCGAGGCGGGATGCCCGAGCGGCCAAAGGGAGCGGTCTGTAAAATCGCCGGCGAATGCCTTCAGAGGTTCGAATCCTCTTCCCGCCACC
>Ga0136610_1000288_pt1 | contig 14068 bp, 15 predicted proteins | sample AntDrymUQ1342206_2_FD_104804 | JGI IMG/M metagenome (GOLD analysis project Ga0136610, IMG submission 104804) | Polar desert sand microbial communities from Dry Valleys, Antarctica - metaG UQ134 (22.06) | ecosystem: Environmental > Terrestrial > Soil > Desert | place: Antarctica: Dry Valley...
GAGGTCGTCACCCTGGACCACCTCTGGCAGCCCCCGGACCGGCAGCATCTCGATCACGCGAGTCCCAGGACCGTGCGGGCCAGCGACTCGGTGACCTCGACGGTGTCCATGATGGTGTCAGTGACGGCAACCTTCGGCCCCTGCGCCGCGATCTGCTCCCCCAGCGCCGCGTCAGCATCGTCGATGACCCACCCGTCGAGGAAGTCGGCGTACAACCGCGCGACTCCTGCCGCGTTGACGTTGGCGCCCACGGCCGGCAGGAGGCGGTCGGCCATCCCCCGCACCACACGCCCGCCCACGATCGGTGAGACACCGACCACGGTTGCGGGCAGCAGTGCGCTGCGGATGCCGGGCACCGCCAGGATCGTGCCGATCGAGACCACCGGGTTGGACGGGCACAGCACCACGACGTCGGCCTGCTCGATGGCTGTCAGCACACCGGCCGCCGGCCGGGATCGCTCTGCGCCGGCGAGCCACACCCGCTCGACGGCAGGCGCCGCGCGCTCACCGACCCACCAGCGCTGGAATCCCAGGTCACGCCCGTCCGTCGTCAGGATCCGCGTCTCGACCGGGTCATCGGTCATCGGCAGCAGCACGAACGGCAGACCCCAGGCCCCGGCGATCTCGGCCGTCACCTGCGACAGCGAGGCCCCGGCCGCCAGCCGCTCGCTGCGCACGAGATGCGTGGCCAGGTCCCGGTCGCCGAGGGTGAACCACGATGGGCGTCCGTAGCGCTGCGCGAGTTCGGTGGCGACCGTGGACGTCTCGTCGGCCCGTCCCCAGCCTTGCTCCGGATGGACACCGCCGCCGAGGGTGTAGGTGATCGTGTCAAGGTCGGGGCTGACATGCAGGCCGTGCAGCCGCAGGTCGTCGCCGGTGTTGGCGATGACGGTCAACGCGGACGGGTCGACGGCTCGCACAAGCCCGGTAAGGAAGCGGGCGGCCCCGACGCCGCCGGCTAGGGCTGCGACGTTCACTCCGGCACTGTAGTCACGACGAGGACACGCTTACGCACGGGGTGGGTCTGCGCTAGAACAGCGTGTACTGCGCTATGATGCATGCATGGCCACGATTCAGATCCGGGACGTCCCCGATGACGTCCACCGCGTCCACCGCCGTCGCGCGGCTGAGGCGGGGATGAGCCTGCAGGAGTTCCTGCTCGCAGAACTCGTCGACAGTGCGCGAGCGCGGACGCCGGCCGAGGTCGTCGCGGAGGTCACACAACAGCTTGCGGCAACCGGCGGTGAGGGCTTCAGCGCGACCTCCTCAGCGGACTTGGTACGTGCTGACCGCGATAGCCGGTGAACGTGCTCGACGCGTCAGTGGTAACCGACGCCGTGGCAGTCAAGGGGCCTGCGGGGGACCTCGCCCGCCGCCTGCTGGCCGTGGAGGCGCGGCTTCACGCGCCAGCGATCCTCAACGCCGAGGTCACCTCGGCGCTGCGGGCGATGTTGCGACGCGGGGACCTGAGCACTGGGGAAGCCAGATCGGCCGCGCTGCGGGCGGCAGCTATACGAGCCCGGCGCTACCCGTTCGAGCCGTTCGTGGCCAGGGCCTGGGAACTTCGCGACAACGTGACGGTGTACGACGCCTGGTACGTCGCGCTGGCCGAGACGTTGCAGGCGCCGCTGGTCAGCGCCGACGAGCGCCTGCGCCGCAGCGATGGTCCCCGGTGCCCGGTCCTGCGCCCCGTCGAAGCCGTCCGGTCCAGCTGAGCCGCACGAGCCGGGCCTGCTGACCTGGCCATCCAGCACGGGCATGCCGATATGGCGGCACTCCTGGGGTAGCGTCGCGTCAACGGCGTTGGCGAAAGGGGCCAGGATGGCGGCGACAACGAGCACTCCCAGCGCGCTGGAGCGGCGCTTCGGCCTTCGCGAGCGAGGCACCACCGTGCGGACGGAGGTCGTGGCCGGGATCACGACCTTCATGACCATGGCCTACATCCTGTTCGTCAACCCGACGATCCTGGGCGGGCCGACCGGCCTGCCGTTCGCGCAGGTCCTGACGGTCACGGCACTGGTCGCCGGGGTGATGACCATCGCCATGGGCGGTGTGGCCAACTACCCGTTCGCCATCGCCAGCGGCCTTGGCCTCAACGCCGTCGTGGCGTTCCAGCTGGTCGGTTCGCAGGGCCTGACCTTTCCCGAGGCGATGGGCGTGGTCGTCGCCGAGGGCCTGCTCATCACGCTGCTGGTGCTGACCGGCTTCCGCGAGGCGGTGCTCGACGCCATCCCCCTGGAGCTGAAGAAGGCGATCGGGGCTGGCATCGGGCTGTTTATCACCCTCATCGGTTTCGCGACCGCGGGCGTGGTGGTGCAGGGCTCGGGAACCCCTTTGGCGTTGGGAAGCTTCGACTCGGTGCGCGTCGGCGTGTTCGTCGTCGGCCTGCTGCTGACCGCCGTGCTGGTGGCTCGCGGGATCAAGGGCGCCCTGCTGTTCGGCATCCTGGGCACGACCCTGCTGGCGATCATGGCGAACCTGCTGTCCGGCGGCGAGGCATGGCTGGAGGTGGGCCCTGGTGTGGCTCAGATGCCAACCGACATCGTGGCGTTGCCGGACTTCTCCTTGCTCGGCCAGTTCTCCTTCGGCTTCGTCGCCAAGCTCGGCGTCATCGCCGCGGTGCTGGCGGTCTTCACCCTGATGCTCGCCGACTTCTTCGACACGATGGGCACCGCGATCGCGCTCGGCAACGAGGCCGGCTTCCTCGATGACGACCAGCGCCTTCCCGGCGCCAACCGCGTGCTGCTGGTCGACTCGCTGGCCGCCGTCGCCGGCGGAGCGGCGTCGGCCTCCAGCGCCACCACCTACATCGAGTCAGCCAGTGGCATCTCCGAGGGCGGGCGTACCGGCCTCGCCAGCATCGTCACCGGCCTGCTGTTCCTGCTCGCGCTGTTCTTCAGCCCGCTCGCCGGGGTCATCCCGGCCGAGGCGACCGCACCGGCTCTGGTGCTCGTCGGCTTTTTGATGCTGTCGGTGCTCCGCGAGCTGCCGTGGAACAACGTGGCCGTGGCGATCCCGGCGTTCCTGACGATGGTGACGATGCCGTTCACCTACTCCATCACCAACGGGATCGGCGCGGGCTTCGTGTCCTATACCGTTCTACGCTTGGTCGGCGGCGGGGCGCGCGACGTCCACTGGCTGATGCTGTTGTCCAGCGTGGCCTTCGTGCTGTACTTCGCCATCGAACCGCTCAGCCGCCTGCTCGGGTGAGCGAGGAGCAAGACACGGCCGGCCGGCCCAGCCGGCCCCCCATCCCGGAGGGATCCGATGTGACCGCGACGTTCGCGGACATGGGCCACGCCCGCAAGGCGATCAAGGCGCTGGAGCGTCGCGGCGTCGAAGGCTCCAACATCACGCTGCTCGGCAAGGCCGACGAGGCGAGCCACCGCACGGATGAAGTTTCCAACATCGACCGCGATGAGCGGGTGATCTCCTACACGCTGCGTTCCGCGGTGCTGGGTATGGCCGTTGGTTGCGTGCTGGCGGGCTTGCTGGGGCTGGCCCTGGGCTGGATCGTCTTTGGCTGGCGGACCAGCGCCATGTGGGCGACCGGCGGCGGTTCGGCGGCGGTGGGCGCCGGTCTCGGGGTGTTGCTGGGCGCCATCGCCCGCTTACCGCAGAGCGACGCTGGCCTGGCCGCCATCGAGAATGAGCTGGGCGGGCCGGTCGAGCTTGGCGTGCATCTCGACGGCAAGGCCGAGCCTGGCGTCGTCGAGGCCGCACTGGGGTCGGTTCCGTCGGCGCGGATTCGCCATGTCGACGCCGACGTGCGTGCCGCGACCCAAGACGATGACGGGCACACCCCGCGGCTATCCCGAGCCCATGCCGTGGACGTGATCGCGGCGCCTCGCCAGGCCGGTGTCGGGCTGAGGCGCTGGCGACGTCCGGGATGGGCGACCGTGACGGCCGTGGGGTTGGCGGTGCTCTCCGTGGGAGCGGTGGCAGCGGTGGTGGCTCGGCGCCGGCAGCCCTGACGTCTGGCGTCGCTCGCCCAACCTCCTAGCATGCGGCCCATGACGGCCACAGCATTGCGGACCCTGCCCGGCGGCCTTCGGCGCGCCCTCGCCCGGGCCGACGCCGGCAAGACCCTCGACGTCGACGAAGCCACCTGGCTGCTGTCTGCCCGTGGCCAGGCGCTCGACGCGATGACCGCCGTCGCCGCGCGCGTCCGCGACACCGTCTACGGCGATCGCATCACCTACAGCCGCAAGGTCTTCATTCCTTTGACCCATCTGTGCCGCGACCGCTGCGGGTACTGCACCTTCGCGTGGCCGCCCAAGGGCGACGTGGGTGCCTACCTGTCGGTCGAGCAGGTCGTCGACATCGCCCGGCGGGGAGCGGCGGCAGGCTGCAAGGAGGCGCTGTTCACCCTCGGCGACAAGCCCGAGGACCGCTACCCCGCCGCGCTGGAGTGGCTGCAAGCACGGGGCTACGCCACCACCCTGGAGTACCTGCGTGCGGTCGCCATCACCGTCATCGAGGAGACGGGCCTGCTGCCCCACCTCAACCCCGGCGTGCTGTCGTGGACCGACCTGGCGGCGTTGAAGCAGGTCTCGGGGTCGATGGGCATCATGCTGGAATCAACCAGCGAACGGCTGCTGGAGCGGGGGCAAGCCCACTTCAACGCTCCTGACAAGGTCCCGGCGAGGCGGCTTCGGACCATCACCGACGCCGCTCGGCTCTCCATCCCGTTCACCTCGGGCATCCTCATCGGCATCGGCGAGACCGACCGCGAGCGCGTCGAGGCGCTGTTCGCCCTCCGCAACAGCGCGCGCCGTTACGGCCACCTGCAGGAGGTGATCGTCCAGAATTTCCGGGCCAAGCCCGACACCGCGATGCGCCACCACGACGAACCGGGTCGCGACGAGCTGCTGGCGACCATCGCCGTCGCGCGGCTCGTGCTGCCGACCAAGGTGCACCTGCAGGCGCCGCCCAACCTGTCGCCCGACGATGTCGAGACGATCGTCGGGGCGGGCATCGACGACTGGGGCGGGGTCTCGCCCGTCACGCCCGACCACGTTAATCCCGAGATGCCATGGCCGGAGCTCGATGAGCTGGCCTCGCGCACCGCGGCCACCGGCCACCGGCTCGTCGAGCGGCTGTGCGTCTACCCCGAGTACGTCCGCCGGCCGGATCCGTGGCTGGCCGGGCGCATGCGACGACCGGTGCAGGCGCTGGCCGACGCCGAGGGCTTGGCCCGAGCCGGCTGCCGGCCGACGCCGATGGTGTGGCAGGACCCCGACGAACTGGTCGGACCCTCCGGCGACGATGGCCGCTGGCGCGACGCGGTTGCCGGCCAGCCGACGACGGCGCTGCGACGCGACTCGGTGCTGCGAGCCGACGCCGAGGCGGTGTACGGCGACAGCGGGCTGATCGCCGCCGACGCGCTCGGCACCCGCCAGCGGGTGCGCTCGGTGGCACGGCGAACGACGGTGCGCCCGCAGGTCGCGTCGATCCTTCGCCGGGCCGAGGCGGGGCGGGCTGTAGACGAGGACGAGGCGCTGCTGCTGTTCGACACCGCCGGGCCTGAGCTGGCGGCGCTGTGCCAGGTCGCTGATTCGGTGCGTGCGGATCGGGTCGGGGACCTGGTCACCTATGTGGTGAACCGCAACATCAACTTCACCAACATCTGCTACACGGGCTGCCGCTTCTGCGCGTTCGCTCAGCGCCGCGACGACCCCGACGCCTACTTCCTGTCGCTGGAGCAGGTGGCCGACCGGGCGGAGGAGGCCTGGCAGCAGGGCGCGACCGAGGTCTGCATGCAGGGCGGTATCCACCCGGACCTCGGGGGCGACTACTACTTCGAGCTCGTCCGGGCAATCAAGGAGCGGGTGCCCGACCTGCACGTCCACGCCTTCAGCCCGATGGAGATCGTCAACGGCGCGTCGCGGCTAGGCATCAGTGTGACCGAGTTCCTCACCGAGGCGAAAGCCGCGGGACTGGGCACCATCCCCGGCACCGCCGCCGAGATCCTCGACGACGAGGTCCGCTGGGTGCTGACCAAGGGCAAGTTGCCCGCCGAGGCCTGGGTGGAGGTGGTTTCGGCCGCGCACCGGCTCGGTATCCGCTCGTCGTCGACGATGATGTTCGGCCACGTCGACGAACCACGCCACTGGGCGGCGCACCTGCACCTGCTGCGCCGCCTGCAGCTGCGCAACCTCGACCGGGGCATCGCCGGCTTCACCGAGTTCGTGCCGCTGCCCTTCGTCCACCGTCAGGCGCCGATCTACCTGGCTGGCCTGGCCCGCCCCGGTCCCGACTTCGACGATGTGTTGCGAGTGCACGCCGTCGCCCGCCTGGTGCTGCAAGGTGCGATCGACAACGTGCAGCTGTCCTGGGTCAAGGTGGGTCTGGAGGGCGCGGTGGCGCTCCTACGGGCCGGGGCGAACGATCTTGGCGGGACGTTGATGGAAGAGACGATCTCACGCATGGCCGGCTCCGACCACGGCGTCCGGCAGGACCCGGAAACGCTCCGGGGCATCGCCACCAAGGCCGGGAGGGTGCCCGCCGAGCGCACCACCGATTACGGGCGCATCGAGCGCGACGGGATCCGCTACGTGCTGCCGGCGGGCGCCTCCTAGCGGCGACCAGTTGCGTCCTGGCGAGCGATGCCGTGTTGCACGGACCGAGGCCCGGCTCAGGCCTGAAACAGCCAATCGTGAAACGTCTCAACGGCGACGACCGCATCCGCGAGCAGCGTGGTCGTGTCGAGCTCGGGGTGGTCGATCGTCATCTGCTCCGCGTAGGCAGTGGGACCCTGGGCGTCCGGCGCCGCGAAGTTGGCGAGCAGGTCATCGAGCGCGGTTCGAACTCGTGCCAGCTCATCGCCAAACTGGTCGAGCACCGCTCGAGCCGCGTCTTGCGGGCCGCCGGCGTCGTTGTGCAGCAGGACGAAGGCGATGTCGTACCAGTCCTTGGTCTTCCGCCGCGACCGTGCAGCCGCGCACTGGCGAGCAAGAACCCGGCGAGTCCGGTCACGTTCATCTCGGCGATGTGTTCGACGCCGCCGACTCGGGTCCTGAGCTCACGGACCTCGACATCGCGAGAGGCGAACCCAGTGCCACGAAGGTTCACGGCACCGAGCTGATCGCAGCCATGAAACTCGACCGTCGCCTCAGCGGGCACATCACCGAGGTCAGCCAGCAACTCGAACTTCACGACGGTTCCCGGGACGGAGTCGTTAGCGGTCCACCGCCAGACTCGCTGGCTGTCTGGTTCGAACTCGGCGTCGCGGAGCGCCTGCTCGAGCCGTGTGGTGTTGACGGATCCGCACGCTATCTCGAGGTCTACCTGCACGTGCTGCGCGACTGCGCGGGGCGTCATCGAGCACGGACCACCTCGCGGAGGTGCTCGGCGGCTTCCTCACCCCGCACTCCGGAGGCGCGAAGGTCGACGTAGACACGAGGCCATGGCGCAACCCGAAGCCCATCGACCTCCTCGGCCAGTCTGGGGATGGCGACTGTGGGAAAGGGCCGAAGCGCCAGTCGACCGCCGTCGATGCGTCGAAACCCTGCATCGGCCGCGATTGCTTCCAGGCCCACAATGGTGTCGGCTTCGACGTAGACCTCGGTCGACGTGACCGTCGTGAGGTACGGGGCGGTCACCGACGCGGCAGCGGCTCCAGTCAACGCCCACCCCACCCTCGCCTTGCTCCACTTGCGGCCCGTCTCCAAGAGCCCGGCAACAGGATCGCGCCATGCCACCCCGACCCGCAGGGTGATTGGCGCTGGCAGCGCCTCGACCGCCTGGGCGTAGGCAGCGAGAAGTCGATCTTGGTCTGCGACGCGACGGGCCGACCAGCGGCCCCGCTTGGCGTCGGCCTCGAGAAGCCCAAGGTTGGTGAGAACGCGAAGGGCATTGGTGCAGCTCCCCGCCGAGAGCCCGGTCACCGACTCCGTCGCTGCGACGGTCGCCCTCGTCCCACAGAGCAGGGCCTCAGCGACAGCGATTGCCGCCGGAGCCAATCGGTTCCGACTGGCGACGGGCTCCGGCGTCCGGCCGGTACGCGAGACGACGATCGATCCGACGGCGATCTCGGCCGCGCCCGTCTCATCGACCCATCCGATGCCTGCATTGGACAGCGCCTCGCGAGCACCTGGCGACAACAGTCGGGCCACGACGATGTCGGGGTAGCCGCGGCGGTTGGCGAGAAAGCGGCGTACGCCGCCCAGACTTCCATCGCTCACCACCTTGATTTCCAGCGCCTGGGTGCCAACGATGAGATCCGCTCCGGAATCTCGCTTGGCCACGTCGGCTTTTACCCAGCGCGGCAGAACGCCGAGCACCGTTTGCTGGCCTCGTCGACTCGCCTCTGGAGTGGGCGTGGGCGTGGGCGTGGGTGTCCGGATCACCTCTAATACCTCATCGATTCGAGTTACCTCACTATACCACTGAGGTATCGGGGTTGGATGAGGTTTCCGACCTGCAAGCCCGTCGACTGGACGTTGCCCCTAATGGGATCGCAGCTCCTCGGCTGCCACGGCAGCTAGTCGCTCAGCGACCTGTCGTGCCTGCGCTTCGCTGGCCGCCTCGACCATGATTCGCACCAGTGGTTCGGTGCCGGACGCGCGAACCAGCACGCGGCCGTTCCCGGCCAGTGCCTTCTCCTCCTCCGCCACGGACTTCCACAAGGCGTCGGCGCCCGACAAGCGGCCGCGGTCGATGTCGGCGACGTTGACCAGCACCTGCGGCAACCGGCGCATCACCGTGGCCAGGTCAGCAAGGGACCGGCCCGATCGCGCGAGCGTGGACAGTAACCGTACGGCGGACAGCACCCCGTCACCGGTGGTGGCGACGTCGGTGAAGATGAGGTGGCCGGACTGCTCGCCGCCAAGCGGATGGCCGCCTTGTCGCATGGCCTCCAGCACGTAGCGGTCGCCGACCTGGGTCTGCACCACCTCGATGCCCAGCTCGTGCATCGCCTGGACGAAGCCGAGGTTGGTCATCACGGTGGTGACGACAGCCTGCAGGCCCTGCTCGCTGTGGAGGTCCCGCGCGAGGATGGCCAGGATCGCATCGCCGTCGACGATCTCGCCGCGGTGGTCGACCGCCACCAGGCGGTCGGCGTCGCCGTCGTGCGCCAACCCAACGTCAGCGCCGTGGTCGATCACCGCCGCGGCGACGACCTCGGGGTGGTTGGAGCCACAGCGGTCGTTGATGTTGGTGCCGTCGGGCTCGGCGTGCATCGCCGTGACCTGGCAGCCGAGGCGGCGCAGCACCTGCGGACCGACGGTCGAGGCCGCACCGTTGGCGCAGTCCACGACGACACGCAGCCCCGTCAGATCGGTGCCGGCCGTGGCGACAAGGTGGTCGATGTAGCGGTCCACCAGGTCGTCGCGCCATCTGCTGCGACCGATGTCGACGCCGGTGGGCCGGTCCGGGTCCCCGGACTTGACCAGCGCCGTGATCCGCTCCTCCTCGGCGTCAGTGAGCTTGTACCCGTTCGAGCCGAAGAACTTGATGCCGTTGTCGGCCATGGGGTTGTGGCTGGCCGAGATCATGGCGCCCGAGTCGGCACCGAGCAGCAGCGTCAGGTAGGCCACGCCGGGAGTTGGCAGGCAACCGACGGTGGTGACGTCACCTCCAGCGGAGGTGATACCGGCCACGAGCGCGGCCTCGAGCATCTCGCCCGATGCTCGCGGGTCGCGTCCGACCACGAGATGGGGGCGCGGCCGTCCACGAGCCGACGGCCTCCCCCGGCCCTCCTCTCGAAGGGTACCGACGACCGCTCGCCCCAGCGACAGCGCGAGTTCTGGCGTCAGCTCGGCGTTGGCGACCCCACGGACCCCGTCGGTCCCGAACAACCGCCTAGCGCTTGCTGTACTGCGGAGCCTTGCGCGCCTTCTTCAGGCCGTACTTCTTGCGCTCGGTCTTGCGCGCATCACGGGTCAGCAGTCCCGCCTGCTTCAGTGGCGCACGCCGATCCGGATCTTCCCCCTCCAGGGCACGAGCGATGCCGAGGCGCAGCGCACCCGCCTGGCCGGCCACGCCGCCGCCGTGGATGCGGGCGATCACGTCGAAGCGGCCCTCGGTCTCGGTGACGCGGAACGGTTCGAGCACTGCGGCCTGCAGCGTGCCGATTGGGAAGTAGTCGAGCAGTGGCCGGCCGTTGAGCTGGAACTGCCCGGTGCCGGTGACGACGCGAACGCGGGCCACCGACGTCTTGCGGCGCCCCGTGTAGATCTTGTCAACCATCTAGAACTCCAAGGTCTGGGGCTGTTGGGCGACGTGCGGGTGCTCGGGGCCTGCGTAGACCTTCAACTTGCGCAGCTGGGCCCGGCCGATGGTGTTCTTGGGCAACATCCCGCGCACGGCTTGCTCGACGAGCCGCTCCGGTCGCGCCTGCAGCAGGTTGCCGAACGACACCGACTTGAGCCCGCCCGGATAGCCGGAATGGCGCCGTGCCAGCGACTGCTCCGCCTTGGCACCGGTGAGGCGCACCCCAGCGGCGTTGATGACGATCACGTGGTCACCCATGTCCATGTGCGGCGCAAACGTCGGCTTGTGCTTCCCGCGCAGGACGTGGGCGACGCGGGTGGCCAGGCGGCCGAGGACGGCGTCTTGGGCGTCCACGACATACCACTGACGGTCGATGTCGCCGGGGCGGGGCGAATACGTGCGCATTGAACAGGCTCGCAGTCCGAGTAATCGGTCAGATCGGTCAGGCGGTGCGCGGGGGCTTGCTACGGGCGGCCTGGATGGGACGGGCGCCTGTAGGCACAGCACTGCGCCCTGGCTCACCGCACAGATCGCCAGCCTACGCGTCTTGCTCTTCGACGGTCAACCTGAGCCCTCAAGTAGCGAAGGCCCACACCCTCCCGCGTGGGTGTGGGCCCTCGCGCGCACCGGCCTCAGCAGCGGATGCGTGGTGCCGGCGCCCCCGCCCCCGGTAGGCGCGGCACTTCGGTGATCGACGCGGCTTGGCGGTGCATGACGTCAGCATGCGCCTGATGCTGGGCGGGGACCGTTCCGGTGGCGACATGCCGACTGTGCTCGTGGTGACACTGCACAGGCTCGTTAGCGGAGAACCTGTTCTGGAGCGACCACCCAGTCGAGTTCGCCCAGCCTCCGGCGAAGCGTCGAGTCGGCGGTAACGAGTTGGGTATGGCGCCGTTCTGCCAGCGCGACGTAGAGCAGATCGTAGATCGGATGGTTGTCATAGCGGCGGGCGAGATCCCAGGCCCGGTCCAGGTCTCGCGGCTCGTCAACCAGACGCACGGGCAGCTCGTGCAACAAGCTGCTGGCCGTATCGGCCGCCGCGCCACTCCAGCGTTGGCGACGAACGCCGCTGAGCAGCGCGTTCGAGACTTCCTCCATCAGCAGCCGTGGTGCAAGCAGTTCGGCGTCGTCCACCGCCAGCCGCGCCAGCGCCGCAAGCGCCGGAAGCTCGGGATCGGCGTCCGGAGCGACCCAGTCGACGACGACGCTGGCGTCAACGACTGGCACGGTCCTCGTCCGCCTGCGAACGCCGTGCTCTATCCTCGATCACGAGCTGCGCCGCACTCGACCCGGAAACCCCCGCTTCCACCGCCTCGCGCGCCGCACGGGCACGATCCGCCCACTCGCCGAGGCTCGTCAGAGTCCTCCCGTCGCTGGCCGCCAACGCCTCGACATCCGCGCGCGCCATGAACAGGCGATTGCCCTGGCGTTGGGCGGCCAGGCGCCCCGACCACACCCATCGCCGAACCGTTTCGGGGTGACGCCGCACGAGCGCGGCCGCGCAGCGCACGTCGACCATGTCCGCGTCGCGGTTGTTGGCTCGAGCCATGCCCCAACACTACTACAACAGCGACATGCAGTGTAGTAGAGATGCCTATCCTTCTCAGTGATCGCACGTGCGGCAGCATCAGCGGGCTCGGTTGCGTAGCCCCTCGGCGTCCAGCACCGTGATCCGCCCACGACCGATCCGAACCAGTCCGTCGGACTCCAAGGCACGCAGCACGCGATTGGCGGTTGGGCGGGCGGTCCCGGCCATGGACGCCAGGGCTTCCTGCGTCAGCGGGATCACCATCTCGGGTCGCCCGTCGCTGTACTCACCGGCCAGTTGCTGCACCCGGCGGACGATCCGGGTGTCGGCCGGGACGTAGAGAGCCTCCAGGAGACGCTGGGACGTGTCGCGCAACGCGGTCGCGCACGCCTGCACCAGGAAGCGGTCGGCGGTTCGGTGTTCGCGGCGCAAGCCTTCGAATTGTTCGCGACTCAACGACAGCGTCTCGGTCGCCTCCAGTGCGGTGATGGTGGCGCTACGCACCGGTTCTTCGGCCAGAAGCGCCAACTCGCCGAAGACCGCGCCTGGGCCTAGCACCGCCAGCATGGCCTTGTCGCCGAGCGGGGTGGTGATGGTCACCGACACTCGACCCTTGGCCAACAGATGCGCGGTGTCGGCGGGGTCGCCCTCGTGGAAGACGACTTCGTTGCGGGTGAAACGCCGGCGCCGGGCCGCCCGCAGCACTTCGGTGCGGTCCTTGTCGGACAGACCCTGCAGCACTGCCCACTCCATGGCTCCTCCCGCTTCGCTCGCGTGGCGTGCGGATCTGTCGCCGCCGCAGGGCTAGGTGTACCGCACGCCGGTCAATGTCAGCCCGTTGGGCGGGGCAATCTGGCCGGCCGCCTGGCGGTTGCGAGCGGCGAGGACGTCGGCAACCCATTCCGGGGCGTGCCGGCCCCTACCGACGGCCACCAGGCACCCGGTCAGCGAGCGAACCATCTGATGGCAGAACGCCTCGCCTTCGATGCCGAGTACCACGAGGCCGGCGGGCCGGCGCCGGGCGAAGAGTCGGTCCACGCGCCGGATCAGGTGCTGGTCGTCACGCCGCCGGCAGAAGGAGCTGAAGTCGTGTTCGCCGACCAGCTGTGCCGCGCCGGCGCCCATCGCTTCGACGTCGAGGTGCGGGGGGCCAAGGTGCCAAGTGTCGTGGCGCCAGCTCGGGTCCATCGCCGCTGCGTCGCAGAGGCGGTAGCGGTAACGCCGTTGGGTCGCCGAGAACCGGGCGTCGAAGCTGGCCGGAACTCGTCGAAGGCGCCAGATCGTGATCTGCGGACCACACAGCTTGTCCAGCGCTGTCCTGGCGCGATCGAGATCCTGGAGCAATCGGGCGGCGGCGGGAACATCGCCGTGCATGACCTGCCGGCTGGCGTGGACGCCGCGATCGGTGCGGCCGGCACCGACGGTCTGCACTTCGGTGCCAGACAGGCGCGCCAAAGCGTCTTCGAGCACGCCCTGCACCGTGCGTTGTCCTCGCTGCCGGGCGAACCCGGCGAAGCCCGACCCGTCGTAGGCGAGGTCGATCCTGACCCTGACCGGGACCGGGACGTCTACCGGTCCTCGTCCGAGCGGTCCTCGCGCTCCTCGACGATGTCCTCTACCGCCTCGACCTTCTGATCGGAGTCCAGGTTGGGATCGGTGACGACCTCTTCGACCTCGTCGAGCGCCTCGTCGTCGGCGGCCAACCTGGCCTCCACCTCTGCTGGGTCGGCTTGCTCGTCCCCGGTCGGCTCCCTGTCGTCTGGCGCACCCGCCGCCTCGTCAGCGTGCTCGTGGGCGACCTCGTCGTCGTCATAGACCGGCTCGAGGTCCGCCCCACGGTCAACGGCGGCCTGGCGATCCTCGGCGGTCTCACGAGCGGTGGTCGACAGCGTGCTGCCGCGGCGGCGGCGCAGACTCCAGCGGCGGCGTGGCTGCTCAGCCAGGTCACCGTCGCCCTGCACGCTCACGCCTTCCACCAGCTCGATGAAGGCCATCTCGGCGGCGTCGCCCTTGCGCGGGCCGAGCCGCAAGACCCGGGTGTAGCCACCGTTGCGCTGCGCGAACGCCGGTCCCACGTCGCTGAACAGCTTGTGCACCACGTCACGGTCACGAATTACCCGCAGCACCTGCCGGCGCGCCGCCACATCGCCCCGCTTGCCGAACGTGATCATCCGCTCGGCCAGCGGCTGCACGGTCTTGGCCTTGGCCACCGTCGTACGGATCCGCCCATGACGAATCAGCTCAGACGCCAGATTGGCCATCATCATATTGTGATGCGAAGGCGCTCCCCCAAACCTCGCACCTTTCTTCGGCTGCGGCATC
>Ga0136610_1000289_pt1 | contig 14064 bp, 10 predicted proteins | sample AntDrymUQ1342206_2_FD_104804 | JGI IMG/M metagenome (GOLD analysis project Ga0136610, IMG submission 104804) | Polar desert sand microbial communities from Dry Valleys, Antarctica - metaG UQ134 (22.06) | ecosystem: Environmental > Terrestrial > Soil > Desert | place: Antarctica: Dry Valley...
CTGATCCGGGAATTCACCGCGGTGGTCGGCGAACCGCCCGCCCGCTACGCCCGTATGGCCCGTCCTGCCCGTGGCTGAGCGTGCCTCAGTTGTTTCCGGTGAGCCGGAATGCGGCGATCATGCTGACGATTCCGACCAGCCCAAAGGTGATGCCGGGCAGCGGCTGCCCGATCGCGACGACACCGAGAGCTGTGCCGCCCATCAGCGACAGGGGCCATCGCCCGTCGTCGCCCCGAGGACGGCTAGTCCAGCCAACATCGCGAGCTCGCTCAGGAATACGAGCAGCACGCTGTGCCGCCGGTGACTTCGATCGATCCGCTCATCAACTCAGCGTTTGGATCCGGAAAATCGGGTGCCTTGGTGCGATCGAGAGCAGCTCGGAGTCGGTCGAGTCCGGTCCGACGCCGGCGAAGAACTGGCCGACCTCCCACTTCCAGCGTCGTAGGTAGGCACGCAGGACGGTGATCAGCAAGGCGTCGGTTTGCTCATCGGCCTGTTCAGCGGTCTGCTCTTCGGCCTGCGCAGCGGCAGGCTCAGCGGTCAGGTGTGCCTGGTGTGCGCGGCCGGCTATCTCGGTCGCGGTGAAGGTCTCCACACGCCGGCCGACGACTAATTCGCCAGTGCGGGCAGCCCGCAGATTGCGCACCCAATCGGTGTGCCCCCGTGGAGCCACGAGGTAGCGCTCGCCGTCCAAGCTCAGCACGTTCACCGGGTTGGCGCGGATCTGGCCGCTCACTCGGCCGCGGACCCGCAACACCCGCGAACCCGCGACGCTCACGCCCATCCGGGTCAGTCGAGCGATCCCGCGGTTCAGGATGTGTCGGGTCAACCATCCTGGCGGCTGGTAGTGCGCGGACTTTTCCATCGCATCCTCGTCTCCGGACACGAGAGCGGTGCTCTCGAATAGGATCAGCATGCACGCACCGCACGTAAACGGCAAGAGCGGTGCTCTCATTTGTAACCAGTGACATCCAATTGATGCGATCATGTGCCGATGGCTGCCATCCGTATGGCGCGGGAGCGTGCCCGTACCGAAGTCACGGCGGAGATCCTGAGAGCCGCGCGTGACCAACTGGCCGAGCACGGGGCTGCCGGGCTGTCCCTGCGCGCGGTCGCCCGGGAACTCGGCATGGTGTCCTCAGCGCTCTATCGCTACTTCCCCAGCCGCGACGAGCTGCTCACCGCGTTGATTCTCGAGGCCTATGGCTCCTTGGCCGACGCCGGAGCCGCCGCACAGGCCCGGGTCGGACGGGCAGAACACCGGCGCCGCTGGCTGGTGACCTGTCGGGCAGTGCGCCGTTGGGCGCTCGCGCATCCGCACGAGTACGCCTTGATCTACGGCTCGCCAGTCCCGGGCTACCTGGCGCCGAAGGAGACGATCGAGCCGGCGGCACGGGTGATGCTGCTCTTCCTGGACGTAGTGCGCGACGCAGGCGCCGCCCAAGCGCTGATCGTTGGACCGGCGCAGGGACGACCACCGTTGGCCTCCAGACTGGAGGCCCAATTGCGTTCGGTGACGCACGAATTCGCTGCTGACGTTCCAGAACTGGTGCTGGCCCAGATGTTCTACGGATTCAGCCAGCTGCTCGGCATGGTCAGTTTGGAGCTGTACGGGCACTTCGTCGGCAGCCTCGATCCCACCGAACCGTTCTTCGACTACGCGATGAGCACGACCGTCGACCTTATCGGCCTAACGGCGTCCTGAGTCAGCGCCGGATCGACACCAGGCTGGCTAGCCAGGCGCCGAGTGCGGCCTCCTTGTGCTCGCGTCGCCACGGCCGGCCGACCCGCTGGCCCCACTCCAGCAACTGCTCGTCCACCTCGGTCTGGCCGGCCCGGGCCAGGTGGGCCAGCTCGGTGCGGACGGTGGCCGGTTGGTATCGGTGCACCACGAGGCCGTGCTCCGCGGCCGCGGCGAGCCAAGCGTCCCGATAAAGGGCGGTCTCAGCCACATGCATCAGCGAGTGCGAGGCGACGAGGTCGGCCACTGGGGGCAGTTCATGTGCCTCGACGGGATCGATCGGCAGAGCCAGTACCGCCTCGCCACGTTTGGCGCATGCAAGCAACCCGGCCAGGACATCGTCCGCGGCCCGCAGGGTTGCCCGCTCGACCCTGGAGACCAGCGCCGACGCCTCAGCGGGCAGCAGACCCGCCGCGTCGTGGTAGACCCGCGCCGGGAGGCCGTCGGTCACCAGGGTCACGTCCGTACGCCGGCCGATCTCCGGCCTGGCGCCTGGCTCGGGGGGGTGGCCAAGGACGACGACAGCCGCCCGGCCGCTGCCCGTGTGCCCGCTCAGGTCTCGGATCCCGATTACATTCCGCATGCCCAAGCCCTTTCACCGCGCGCGGCAAGCCTTACCGTTGCCCAGAATCCGACCATCAACAAATGCATGTCGGATGCGAGACCCCCTCCGTACATCCATTCGAACAGTCCTTGTGGCACTGTGACTCGGATGACCGCGCCGCGTCGGCTCAACGCAGGTCAGCGGCGCCCGTACGACCCCGAGTCGCTGCTGGCCGTCGCGGTCAGCGTCTTCAACACGCGCGGGTACGACGGTACGACGATGGAGCACCTGTCTGCCGCCGCGGGGATCGGCAAGTCGTCGATCTACCACCACGTGACGGGCAAGGAAGACCTCTTGGAGAGGGCGCTGAACCGCGCCCTGACCGCGATGTCCGGCATTCTCGACAGCATCGATCCCCAGGACAGCGCCCTGGATCAGCTGGCCGGCGTCGTACGGCGATCGGTCGAGACACTGATGCATGAGCTGCCCTACGTGACACTCCTCCTCCGGGTACGCGGCAATTCCGCCGTCGAACGCGCTGCGCTGCAACGCCGCCGGGAGTTCGAGGCGCGGGTGGAGTTGGTGGCGCACGCCGAGAAGGAAGGATCGGTGACCTGTGCGCTGGACCCGCCGCTGACGACCAGGCTGATCTTCGGTTTGGTGAACTCGGTGAGCGAGTGGTACCGCCCCGAGAGCGGCATGGAAGCGCCCGACATCCCGGATGCGGTGGTGGCCTTGGTCATGCACGGTCTTGCGCCGTCCCGGTCTCCCGCCGCTGCGGAGGTTCGCTGATGTTCGATCGGTTCGCAGAGTCGATGCCCGTCGAGGAACGCCGTAGCCTGCAGACCGAGCGGCTGCGCTCACAGGTGCGGCGACTCAAGGGCGTCAACGACTTCTATGCTCGCCAACTGTCCGATGTGGACGAGGACGTCTCCATCGACGACCTCGGGGCTATTCCGACGATCAGCAAGCCGGACCTGTGGGATCAGTACCCGCTCAAGGCGATTGCCGTACCGCGTTCGGAGCTACGTCGGATCCACGCCACCAGCGGCACCAGCGGGCGACCGACGATCGTCGCCTACACCGAGAACGACCTCGATGTGTTCCGGCAGGTCAACGCGCGGGTGCTCGCCGGCGCGGGTGCGGGACCGGGAACGATGGTCCACAACGGGTACGGGTACGGACTGTTCACCGGTGGGCTGGGCTTGCACGGTGGCGCGGAGGCATTGGGCGCCAACGTCGTACCCATCTCTGGCGGGCAGACAACTAGACAGGTCCAGCTGATCTTGGACCTCGAGCCGGAGATCCTGGTCTGCACACCGTCGTACGCGGCTACGCTGGCCGATGCTCTTGCCGCTCTAGGTGTCGCGCCGCAGGACAACTCGCTAAAGGCCGGGATCTTCGGCGCGGAGCCATGGAGTGAGTCGATGCGCACCCAGCTGTCGGCGCGGCTCGGGCTGACCGCGCTGGACATCTACGGCCTGTGCGAGGTCGTCGGTCCGGGGGTCGCGTTCGAGACCGCGGAGTCCGATCACAAGCTGTACGTCAACGAGGACCACTTCTATGTCGAGTGTCTCGATCCCGAGACCGGGCGCGAGGTAGCCGACGGTGAGGTCGGCGAACTGGTTTTCACGACGCTGACCAAGGAGGCTTTGCCGGTCCTGCGCTACCGGACTGGGGACCTGGCTGCGCTCTACCGCGAGCCGGACGGAACCGGGCGGACGTTGGTCCGGATGTCGCGGATTCTGGGCCGGCGCGACGACATGATCGTCATCCGGGGCGTGAACGTCTACCCGTCCGAGATCGAGGCCGTACTCCTCGGGGACGAGGGCATCGGAACGTCGTACGCGATCGTGATCGACCAACGCGCCGAGATGCCCTCGGTGCTCGTCCTGGCCGAGCCGGCGGTCGACGATCTGGGCGAGGCGCCGGACGAAGGACTCGGCCGGGAGGCGACCGACGGCCAGCGCCGCCGACCGGGCGACGGACTCGGCCGTGAGCCGGCGGACGCTCTCGGCAAAACCGTGGCCGCGGCGCTGAAGGACCGGCTCGGCGTCAGCTGCTCGGTTCGCGTCGTCGGAGGGGGTCAGATTCCGCGGATCGAGATCGGCAAGGCCGTACGGGTGCACACCTGGACAACCGAGCACAACCCTTTCCCCGCGCTGCTGCGCTGAGCCGACCCCGGGCGCTCTCGCCTCCCCGGCCACCAGCTCCTCCGTGATCTTGACCTTATTGCGGTTTCTGAACGATTCGTTCGGCGTGTCGCCACCATAAGGTCAAGATCACCACGAGATGGGTTCGACGCTGGAGCTACAGACGGGCGCTCGTACAGTGGGGGGAGTGACCCGGTGGCTGCGCGTTCTCCTCGGCGTAGGCCTGGTCGGTGTGCTGGCCGTCATCTCCGGCAACCTGCTGGGTGTGGGCGAAGCGGACTCCAGGCGCGCGGGTGCCGCCGAGGCCCGTCCGATGACGCCGCTGGTCATGCAGTCCTACGTCAACGCCGCGACCCGAGTCCCCGCATTGGCACCGGACTGTGCCGGGATGAGCTGGCACATCCTGGCCGGCATCGGTGCGGTGGAGTCAGCCCATGCCGGCGGGCGGGTGCTGGCGGCCAATGGCGACATCACACCGCCGGTGATCGGGCCGCGGCTGGACGGATCCGGGGTCGGCGGCAATGTCACACCGTTCCCGGACACCGACGCCGGCGTTCTGGACGGCGATCTGGAGTACGACCGGGCCGTCGGTCCGATGCAGTTCCTCCCGGAGACCTGGCAGCGGTGGGGCAGGGACGGAAACGACGACGGTACGAACGATCCGCACAACATCTTCGACGCGACCCTCGGTGCCGCGGCCTTCCTGTGCGGCACGGTGCCGGTCGATCTCACCGATCGGGCTCAGCTGACCGATGCGATCACCAGGTACAACCGTTCGCCCAGCTATGTCGCCGATGTGTTGGCCTTCGCCGACTCCTACGCTGCCGCGACCCCCTGACGGACCTGGTGCCGCGCCGCCCCGTTCCGCGACGAGGCACCGTTGACGCGGCGGATCGGCTGCGGATTGTCGATAGGCGGGTTTCGCGTCACGTGCTCGAGTCGCGTACCGGCGTCACCGGCTCCGGCTGGACCGGCGTGAAGTGACCGCCGGCGTTGGGCTGGAACGGGTGAACGGCGACAACCGCATCGACGTTGACCGACCCGTAGACGTGTGGGAACCAGGGACCGGCCGGATCCTCGGCATCGCCTGGCTCCCATCGGACCGGTTCCAGCAACCGCGCAGGATCGATCTGGAGGAGCACCAGATCGGCGCGGCCCTTATAGCGATAGTCGGCCGGCAGGTGCACCGTGCCCGGGTCCGAGCAGTGCACGAAGCCGTCAGCCGGGAACGCCTCAGGGGCGTAGCTGCCGGTGACCCGAGCGCGCTGCCATTCCTGGTCGGAACAGATATGGAAGATCACTCGCCGATGATCCTACGGCGGCGCAACTCGGGGCGCGCGCAACCGCCAAACCGGACTTTCTCCGGAGAATGTGCGGTCAAGCGGGCGGCAGAGGCGACATTCTCCGGAGAAAGTCCGGCTAGAGGAACCGCGGTCAGAGTTGGGCCAGCGCCGCCAGTCCCAACCCTAGGTCGACCGACATCGCCCTCAACCGCGGGGCGCAGGTCCGGACGTTATGCGCACAGTGTCCCAAAAGGGGGCCCGAATCCGGGGGTTATGCGCATAACGTCCAGGCGCTATTGGGTGGGGAAGGGGGACTGCCACCACCAGGGGTCGTCGCTCAGTTCGACCGCGTCGACCCACTTGACCCACCAGAAACCGCGTCGACCGGGAGCGACCAGGCGGACGGGGGCGCCATGTCCAGGAGTGAGCGGCCGCCCGTTCAGTTCCGTTGCCAGCCAGAGTTCCCTTGCGTCGCCGGCTGGAAACCTGCGGGCGTACCCGGTCGTGCTGGTCACCCGGATGCTGCTTGCGGCGCGGACGCGGGTTGGTTCGAGCAAGTCCGCCAGGCGTACGCCGCGCCAGGTGGCTCGCGCGTACCAGCCGTTCGTACAGTCGAGGGTGGCCACGAACTCCGTTGCCGTCGGCTGTTGGGACAGAACCGGATTCGTGTACGACTGCTCGTCAACGGTGAGCTCATGGAGAGCAGGGTCGAGGGCGGGTACGTCATCGAACAGCCAGATAGTCAGCGGCATCTGCGTTGGGTCGACCTCGTGGGATCCGGTCTCGCGCCGATCGGCCGCCGAGGCGCCGGTCAGCCGCCCGACGCCCTCCACCAAGAGGTAGGCCACCCCGGCTCCCGCTGCCAGCCCCGCCGTCTGGAGCAGGGATCGTCGGGACAGGTCGCTGCGGCGCGGTGCCTGCCGACGGCGATGGCGTACGACATGCCAGGCGAGCAGCGGTACGGCGATCAGCGCGGCGCCCACGTGCCACTGCATCGGCGTCAGACCGGCGTAGGTCCGGAAACCGCCCAGCACCGCAACGACTCCCGCGACGACGCAGAGAACCAGGACGCCGAGCAGGATTAGGCTCAAGATGGCTTTGCGTGGCGCCCGACCGACGACGACGTTCTTCCAGGGGATCAGCACGACCAGGGCCAAGCCCAAGACGCCGTGGGTCACCGAGGTGATCGCCGAAGGCACTGGCGTACCAATTCCGAAGGCCAGCCACCCGCTGACGAACGAGCCGATCAGCGCGGCGATCAGAGCCAGGTTCGTACGCCTTCCAGCCCGGCGAAACGGCCTGCGCACGGCGGCAAACCGCCCCGTCCTGACCCGCCCGGAAGCCGTCACAATCCGATAGTCCCCGCCCGACGGCGGTTCGTTCCGCCACAGATGGGGGCGGGTCGTTGTTGATCATCGGCAAATTGGGCCTTTCCGGGCGATAAACCCCACCGTTTGCCGATGATCAACTCGGTATGGCCCACGAACCGCGGCGGTCAGGCGGAGATGCGGTCCATCGCCCGCACGATCCGCTTCTCCGACACCGGGCCGGCCGTCCCCAAGGGTTGGGCGAAGAAGCTGACCCGCAGTTCCTCCAGCATCCAGCCGATCTCGGCCAGGTCAGCGTCCAGAGCGCCCGAGGCAGGCTTGGTGTCCACCAGCTGTTGCCACTCCGCTCGCAGGGACTCGACGGTCGACTGCCACGCCGCGTCGCGAGCCGCCTCCCGCGGCAGTGCCTCCAGCCGGATCAGGATGGCGCGCAGGTACCGGGCCAGGTGTTTCAGGTGAGCCTGGCCGGTGGCGCTGATGAAGCCCGGATAGATCAGCTCGTTCAGCTGTCGACGGACGTCCGCGATCGCCGCTAATAGGACATGCCGGCCAGGCGCCGACTCCAGAGCCGCGGCGACATCCCGAGCGACAGCCAGGGTCGCGATGACACGTTCGAGCACCCCGGCGGCAGTGGCCCGGAGATCTTGCCCGACAAAGGTTTGCAGCGCTCGAAAGCCGGTTTCATCGTACGGCGGACCTCCGTGGCTCTCGACCAGGTCATCGATCGCACACCCGATGCAGTCCTCGATCAGGGCTTGGATGCTCGGGTACGGACCCAGACGCAGCAGCAGACCGTCGCGAGTGGACAGACCCTTGCCGAGCGCGGTCGTCGGGCTCGGCAGCGTCAACAGCAACAGCCGGCGTACCCCGAGCCGCATCTGCGACGCCTGGTCGTAGGGCGAGTCCACTACTCGTACGCCGGCAGTGTCGCCTTCATCCACGAGCGTCGGATACACCGTCAGCCGGAATCCGCCCCGGTCGATCTCCCGAGTCCGGGGCAACTCGGCGAAGGTCCAGTCGCGCAGGCCGCTCCGGAGCAGGTCCTCGACGTCGGAGTTCAGCGTGGCCTGCATCCGTGGTGCCACCTGATCCCGCAGCACAGCGAGATCCCGTCCTTGCGCCAGCGACCGGTCGTTCTCGTCGACGATCCGGAAGGTCACCCGCAGATGGGCTGGAATCGCATCCGGCTGCCAAGCATCCGGCGGAATCTCCATCGCGGTCAGCCGGAGAATCTCGCGTTCCAGGGCCGGCAACAGCGAAGCGTCCGGGTCAAGGGTGGGCAGGATGGCCCGGGCGGTGTCCGGGATCGGAACCAGATTGCGGCGCAGCGTTTTCGGTAACGTGCGAAGCAGCGCGGTGACCAGTTCCTGACGCATGCCAGGGACCGTCCAGCTCAGCGCGTCCCCGGACAGCTGGCTGACCACGGCGACCGGCACATCGACAGTCACCCCGTCGTCGGGAAGCCCGGGCTCGAAGCGGTAGCTCAACGGCAGCCGCAGGTCACCGGAGGTCCAGACGTCGGGAAAGGCATCACCCGACACCGCGCCAGCAGCAGCGTTGATCAGCATCGAAGCGTCAAAGGTCAACAGGTTCGGTTTCGTGCGCCGGGTCTGTTTCCACCAGCTGTCGAAATGCCTGGCGGAGAAAACCTCCGGGCCGACTCGGGCGTCGTAGAGATCGAACAGCGCCTCGTCGTCGATTCTGATGTCGCGTCGGCGAACCCGGTCCTCGAGCGCCTCAGCATCCTCCAGCAGATGACGGTTGTGCGCGTAGAACGCATGCTGGGTTGACCAGTCGCCCTCGACCAGGGCGTGGCGGATGAACAGCTCGCGCGCCAGGACCGGGTCGATCGAGCCGTAGGTGGCCTGCCGGCCGGCGATCAGCGGTACGCCGTACAACGTGACCCGCTCGATGGCCATGACGGCGCCGCGTTCGGCGTCCCAGTGCGGCTCGCTGTATGTCCGTACGACCAGATGCCCGGCCAGCTTCTCGATCGTTTCCGGATCGGCGCGGGCGACCGTACGGCCGAAAAGCCGGGCTGTCTCGACCAGTTCAGCGACCATCACCCAGCGCGGCGGCTTCTTGGCCAAGGCCGAGCCCGGCCACAGAGCGAACCGCGCATTCCGTACGCCCAGAAAGTCGCGATCACCCTCGCGTACGCCGATGTGAGTGAGCAAACCAGACAACAACGAGCGGTGGATGGCGTCGGAATCCTCCGGCGCGCGACTCATAGTCATCCCGAGGTCGCGGGTGATCCGGCGCAGCTGGCTGAGCAGGTCCTGCCATTCGCGTAGCCGTAGGAAGTGCAGGAACTCGCGCTGGCACAGTTTGCGGAACTGGTTGCCCGACAGCGCCTTCTGTTGGTCGCCGAAGTAGTTCCACAGGTTGAGCAGGGCGAGGAAGTCCGAGGTCGGGTCTGCGAAGCGGGCGTGCGCTTGGTCGGCCTGAGGTCGCTTGTCGGCCGGACGCTCGCGCGGGTCCTGGATGGACAGCGCCGAGACGATCACGAGGACTTCGTGCAAGCAACCTTTGCGATCTGCCTCCAGAATCATCCGGCCCAAGCGCGGGTCCACGGGGAACGCGGCGAGTTGTCGCCCGGTGGGGGTCAGCCGGTTGTGCATCGGCCCCGCGACCCTGGTCGCCTTTTCCAAAGGGACTTTATCCGGAGAATGTGCGGTCTGCCGGGCCCCAGACGCGACATTCTCCGGAGAAAGTCCGGTTTGCCGGGGGTTCGCAAAGGCGCCGAGTTCCTCGAGCAGGGCGATCCCGTCGGCCACCGTGCGGCGGTCCGGGGGATCAAGGAAGGGGAAGGCAGCGACGTCGCCGATGCCGAGGGCGGTCATCGCCAGGATCACCGAGGCGAGGTTGGTGCGCAGGATCTCCGGGTCAGTGAACTCGGGTCGGGACTCGAAGTCGGCCTCGGTGAACAGCCGGATGCAGACGCCGTCCGACGTTCTCCCGCAACGGCCTTTCCGCTGGTTGGCCGAAGCTTTGGAGATAGGTTCGATAGGGAGTCGCTGGACCTTGCGCCGGTGGCTGTACCGGGAGATTCGCGCCGTACCGGGGTCCACGACGTACCGGATCCCCGGGACGGTCAGTGATGTCTCGGCGACGTTGGTAGCCAACACGATTCGTCGACCGGCGTGTGGGGCGAAGACGCGGTGCTGCTCTGCCGCCGATAGCCGCGCATACAGGGGCACGATCTCGGTGCCCGGCAGTGCGACCGTACGGCCGCGGAGGGCTTCGGCGGTGTCCCGGATCTCGCGTTCGCCGCTGAGGAAGACCAGCACGTCCCCGGAGCCGGGTTCGGTGCCGAGTTCGTCGACGGCATCGAGGATCGCCTGCAACTGGTCGCGGTCCGGGTCGGAGCCGGGGTCATCCGGATCGATCACCGGTCGGTAGCGAACCTCCACCGGGTACGTCTGACCGGACACCTCGACCACCGGGACCGGCGCACCCAGAAGTGCAGCGAAGTGCTCGGCGAATCGCGCCGGATCGATCGTCGCCGAGGTGATGATGACCTTGAGATCGGGTCGGCGGGGCAGGATCTCGGCGAGGTAACCGAGCAGGAAGTCGATGTTCAGGCTGCGTTCGTGCGCCTCGTCGATGATGATCGTGTCGTACTGGGTCAGCAGCCGGTCCCGAGTGATCTCGGCCAGCAGCACGCCGTCGGTCATGAGCTTGACCAGTGTGTCGTCGGAGACGTCGTCGGTGAAGCGGACCTTCCAGCCGACGGTCGTACCGAGCGGGGTATCGAGTTCTTCAGAGATCCGGGCGGCGATCGTACGTGCGGCCAGGCGCCGGGGCTGGGTGTGCCCGATCAGCCCGCGGATGCCGCGGCCGAGTTCCAGGCAGATCTTGGGTAGCTGGGTGGTCTTGCCGGAGCCGGTTTCCCCGGCCACGACAACGATCTGGTGTGCGGCGATGGCGTCGGCGATGTCGGCCCGGGCCTCGCTGACCGGCAACTCCGGCGGATATTTGAGCGCCGGCACCGACGTACGGCGGCGTGCTAGCCGTACCTCGGCCTTGTCGATCTCCGCCATCAACTCCGCGGTCTGGCGGTCCCGTTGCGCCGGGTCCTTCGCCCTACGGGCCTGATCTAGCCGTCGTCGCAGCCGCTGCTCGTCGCGCAGCATCAGCGCGGGCAGCCGGGTACGCAGCTGGTCGAGTGTCTGGGCGGTCATCGTGATCCATCGGGGCGGAGTCGAGCCTCAACCGTAGGCCGTAGGGACCTGAAGATTTTGTGGTCAGAGCATGCGTTTGCGCGGGATGGCGCGCCGCGGCGTGTTGGACGCGGCCGAGGCCGGCGACATTCTTGCCGCGGCGCTGGTCTTTCCGTTGACCCGCTGGGGCTGCTCAGCTTGATGCCGCGGGCCTGGGAACTGCGCGACACGGTCAGCGCGTCCGGCGGTGCCTACAGCGCACTGGCCGAAGCACCGGACGCCGAACCATTGACCCTCGCCCGTCTGGAAACAGCCAGCGGACCGACCTGCCGCATTCGGATACCCGAGTGACCTGCAGCGAGCAAGACTCCCGCGATCATGGAGCTGCGACCACCTTTCGGGCCGAATACTGGACACAGCTCCATGATCGCGACGAAGTTGGCCAGCCACCGATGCGATGTCGGAGCCGATCGGCAGAATGGTGAACATGAGCGAGAAGTACCTGGCCAAGATCGCCGCGCTGCTGCGCAAGGCGGAGTCGACCGACAACGAGCACGAGGCCGACGCCTTTCTGCAGGCTGCGCAGCGGCTGGCCACGCTGTCGTCGGTGGACCTGGCCGTCGCGCGATCTCACATCGCGGCCACGCAGATGCGGCTGACGCCTACCCAGCGGACGGTCTCGATCGGCGAGCCGGGCAAGCGCGGGCTGAAGACCTACGTCCAGCTCTTCCTCGAGATCGGCCGGGCCAACAATCTGACCTGCGACATCGCGTCCAACTCCAGCCGGGTTTTCGCCTACGGATTCGACACCGACATCGATGCCGCGCAGGCGCTGTATGCCTCGCTGGTCGTGCAGATGGTCCGGGCGTCGGATGCCTACATCAAGTCCGGCCGGTACGCCGAGGAATTGGTCGCCCGGCAGGTCCGGGTCGAGGGCAGCGGCCGGTACAGCTACTGGGCCGGCAACATGCGCTACGACTACGTGGAGCAGGAGCGTGCAGTGCATCCGAGTACGGCGCGGATCAACTTCCAGTTCGCCTTTGCTCGACGAATCGGCAAGCGGCTGGCCGCGGCCAAGCAGTCCGCCCAGAAGCAGGCGGTTGCCGAGGACCGGGGCAGTGGCGTCGAGCTGGTGCTGCGGGCCCGCGAGGTCGAGTTGGCCGATCACTACAGGGCCACCTCCACAGCCCGGGGCTCGTGGCGAGCGACCAGTTCGAGATCCGGCTATTCCGAGTTGTCCCGGCGGGCCGGGGACAAGGCCGGGCGTAGCGCACGGCTGGGCGCGGAGAAGGCGATCGGCGGAGAGCAACGCCGGATCGGTGCCTGATTGATCGGCACGCAGCACCGCCGGCACGGTGCGGGGCCAGACGCCGGCACGGATGTAGGTGGTCGCGGTGACTGAACCGGGTCGTAGTGACTGAACCGGAGTCCCCGGACGCGGACATCCCGGCCACGCGGGATCGTCAGCGGGGGAAGCTGTATGACGCCGAAAACCTGGTGCATCGCATCTTCGACCGATCCGCGGACTTCCCGGTCGTCGAGGTGGCCGGTTCGCGCCTGACCGTGCCGGTGGAACGGCACTTCGCGACGCTAGAATCGGTTCAGGCGTACGTGGATGCGGTTCTGGCCATGCCGTCGATCCGATCTGGGTGGCCGCGAGCGGCAGTACCGGTCGCCGTACGGGAGCGCATTGGTCAGCAACAGGCCGACTATCAACGCCTCGTAGCAGTCATCGCCGTACCCCTGCATTCCGGGAACCGGGCCTGGGCTCTGCGCGAACTGGTGATCCTGCACGAGCTCGCCCATCACCTGGCCGACGCCGGCGAGGAGCCGCATGGGTCGGCCTTCGCAGCACGGCTGATCGCCTTGACCAGCGAGATCGTCGGTGAGGAGGCCGGCTTCCTGCTCCGGACGACTATGTGGGACAACGGCGTACGGGTCACCTGACGGGCTACTCCGAGTGTGGGGATTCTGGCTGCATCGACTGCGGCAGCAGGCGCCGGCTCAATGGCGCGGCCGTCACGCCGTGGACGACGATCGAGACGATGATGCAGGCGGCGACGGTCCAGAACAGCGCCCGCGACTCATCGACGGTCAGGATGCCCAATCCGAGTGCCACGGCGACGTAGTACAGCGACCCGATGCCACGGACGCCGAACCAGCCGATGAACGTGCGCTCTCCACGGCCCAGCGAGGAGCCGACAAAGGCCACGGCGGTGGCCAACGGGCGGATCAGGAGGAGCAGCACCGGGACCAGCAGCCAGCCGGCCCAGCCCACCTCGCGCACTCCGGCCGTTGTCAACATGGAGCCGAGCAGCAGGATCACACCTAGCTCGCAGAACTTCTCGACGACATCGGCGCCTTCATGCACGCGACGGTTGATCTCGTGCCCGTGCTCGTAGCGGCGAAACCCGACCCCGGCGGCGAACGCGGCGAGGAAGCCGTACGCGCCGGCGACCTCGGTCACGCCGTAGACGAGCAGCACGGCAGCGACCGCGATCCAGCCGTCGAGCGCATCGTTCATCCAGCGGCGGTCGCGCAACCACACGACCCCGGCAGCGATCGCGTATCCGCTCGCGGCGCCGACCGCCAGCCCGACGACGATGGCGTAGGCGACGTCGGCGGCCAGCCATTTCCAGAGCCAGTCGGATCCACCCTCGGCCGCGACGAACGCGCCAAGGAACACGAAGGGAAACGCAAGCCCGTCGTTGAGCCCTGCTTCGGCGGTCACGGCGAATCTCGGCTCGTGTTCGTCCCCGTCGCCCGGCGGGCCGACGCCGACGTCACCGGCCAGCACCGGATCGGTTGGCGCAAGGGCAGCGCCGAGGATGATCGCCGCGCCGAGCGAAAGC
>Ga0136610_1000291_pt1 | contig 13985 bp, 13 predicted proteins | sample AntDrymUQ1342206_2_FD_104804 | JGI IMG/M metagenome (GOLD analysis project Ga0136610, IMG submission 104804) | Polar desert sand microbial communities from Dry Valleys, Antarctica - metaG UQ134 (22.06) | ecosystem: Environmental > Terrestrial > Soil > Desert | place: Antarctica: Dry Valley...
CCTGCACGCGCTGGCGGTCCAGCGGGTCGCCGTCGAGCTGGGTGACGGTCGCCGGGAACAGCCCGTAGTAGCGGTCGTGGACCTGCTCCCGGCAGGCGTGGCCGGCGGGCAGCGTCATGACCGCACCGTCGGTCGCTCGGCGCAGAATGCGGTCCGGTACCCGGTCGACAGGTCGTAGCTGTGGTGGGCGTGGACCACCCGGTACCCGTCGCCTTCGAAGGGCCGTCCCACCCGGCGCAGGTCGAGGTGCGCGCCGGGCACCAGGTCGGGCGTGCCGGCGGTGACACCGTCGACGGTGACGAACCGCCGCGCCCGCCGCAGCATCTCGGCCTCGGCGTAGGCGCGGGCGGTGTCGGCCGCGGGGGCGTCGCGCCGGGCCCGGGTCAGCGTGGCGCCGTCAAAGACCTGGGCCACAATCTGCGGGCCGGTCCGCCCGCCGCTGACCTCCGCCGCGACGGTGTCGTTGCCCGCGGCCTCGACGACGGCGTCCACTGACTCGATGTCCCAGCCCCGTACCTCGACGTCGGCTCGCTGGTGGGCCAGGTCGGCGCGGGCATGCACCGCGATCAGCTCGTTGCCCTGGACCAGGACGAGGTCGGTCCCCTCCCGCTTGTCGCGGGTGGCGAAGTGCAGCGTGTCGTCGGAGTCGGCCCAGAGCTCGGCGTCGACCCGCAGTGCCCGGTCGCGCAGGAACGACAGATCCGACTCGTCCCACTGCTGGACCAGCGGGTACGTCGGACCGTCGGCGTCGACCTCGGAGCCCAGCCCGTGCTCGTCGGCGATGGCCTGCGCGATGCCGGCGTCGGTGACGTCGGTGTAGGTGGACGTCCGGTGCTGCAGCCGCAGCCGCATCAGGGCGTCCTCGGCGAACACCGTGACGTAGGGGATCTCGCCCTCGGCGAACGACACCTCCAGGCCGGAGACGGTTCCGCGGAACACCTGGCGCTCGCCGCCCGCCGGGCCCAGCGTGACGGTGATGGCGGACCCGAAGTCGAGCACCGCGCCATCAAGATAGGAGAGGTCCTCCGTGGAGCCGTCGCTTTGCGGCCCGACGGCGTGGAAGTGGGCGACCAGCGTGCGCAGCCCGAGCACCCCCTCCTTGATGTCCAGGCGCAGCAGGTCACGCCCGAGCTGACCCTCAGTGCGACCCTCCACAGTGAACACCGGAGCGTGCGAGGAGTACGGGTGCACACTCGGTTCAGTCATGGCCGTACCCCGTCGCCGTACGCAGCCGGTCGCGGGCCAGGCGTTCGATGGTGGCCTCGGTGCGGCACCGTTCCTCCCACACCGACGCCTCGCTGCCGTTGGCTTCCGAGCCGGCTGCGCCTCCCATGGCCACCACCTCGGAGGTGATCTCGCCCACGTGCACGGTCATCACCGGTACCTCCGCTGGCTGACGGGGTCGCAGCGGTGGCACCCACAGCTCGGTGCGCGCCGCTGCTGCTCGACGTCCGCGGTGGCCGCCCCGGGCGTCGATGGCAGCTGCTCCCATGGCGCGGTGCCGCTACCTGGCGCCCGCTGCGGGCCCACGCCGGAGGGTGCCCGCAGCGCGACCACGACGTAGCCACCCGTGCCCGCCGCGGCGTCTGGCGGGGTGACCCGGTCGCGCAGCGGCACGCCCCGTCCGAAGGTGACGGCCCGCGGGTCGGCGCGCGGCGGAAGGGGCCGCGGCGGTGCCGGTGGACCCAGCGTGCGGGCGGACGGCACGGACGCCAGCGGGGCGCGGGCGGCGTCGGCCGTCGTGTTCACCTGGGGCGTCAACGGAACACCGAACGCTGCCTTGGCGCGGTCTGCCTCCGATGCCGCCGCGGTGGCGGCGACAGCCTGGCTGGCGGCGGTGATGCCGCCCGCCTCGGCCAGGGCGAAGCCCGCCGAAAGATCGGCATCGGCACCGATCCCGACGCTGGCCTCCAGGCCCAGCGACACGTCGAGCGCGGCCCCGAACCCGACCGACACGCCGATACCGGCCTCCAGCGACAGCGACGCCGAGAAGTCCACGGCGAGCCCGGCGCTCAACGACAGCGGGTTGTCGAGCGCGCCGGCGATGGCTCGCCAGACCGCCGGGTTGAGGCCGTTGCGAGCGAGGAAGTCGGCGGCGGACTCGCCGTCGAGGGCCTCGGCGGTGCGGCTTTCCCGCCCGGTGTCGCCGTTCGCCCCGGGGCCGCTCTCCAGCGCCTCGAACTTCGGGTCCTGTTCCTTGATCTCCACACCGACCTTGGCCCGCAGCGGCACGCCGTCGGCCGAGAACAGGTCGAGCTCCTCGGACAGGCTCGTCATCACCCCTGCGACGATCAGCGTCCCCCACCGGAACTGGACCCTGGGCGGCGCTTGCTTGGACCCCTCGCCGCCGGGCAGCACGAACCGCTCCACCCCGGCCGTGCGAGTGCGGACGTCCAGCGGCTGCGCGGTGGTGCCCTCGTCGGCGGTGTCGAACTCGAGCTCGACGCTCAGCGACGTGCTCGCCGAGCCGTTGTACTGCTGAACCTGGCGGCCCCGCGACTGCGCCCCATCGGTGCTGTTGGTCATCTGGAGCTTCAGCGATGCGGGATTGAACTGGACCGGGATGGTCTCGGTGACCTTCCCGCTCTTGTCGAGCTCCTCCAGGACCGCCTTCTCCAGCGTGCTCACGTCGTGCCCTCCAAACGCAGACCCTGGTGCGCGAGGTGCAGCTCCTCGATCGCGATCTCGCCAGTCTTGGCGTTGAGCTGGGGGCCGACGAGCTTGGCGGGCACCGCGGAGAAGAACTCCCAGGCCGCCATCGTGCGCCGCCGCTGGTCCTGCACCAGAACCGTGCCGTCGTAGCGGCGCACCGGCCGCACCCCGCCGACCACGTCCTGGAACCACTGCCACAGCTCAGGCACCGCGTCGCCGCCAGCCGGGCCGAACATGCCCCGCTTGCAGACCAGCGGCTGGAACTTGGCGCGCCCCACCCGGCGGACGATGGCGTCGTTGCGCCCGCCCTCCTCGTAGTCCTTGACGTCCATCTCCACGTCGAGACCGCTGACCTCCTGGAAGCCTCCGTCGCCGAGCGACGTGGGGCCCGTCCCCGTGACCCGCCGGAATGTCACCTCGAACCGGAAGGCGGTGAGCAGCACGTCAGCCACAAGGTCGAGGCTCGCCGCCACTCGTCACGTGACCGTCACCGCAGGACTGGTGACGAGCCGGTGATGGTGCACAACGAGCCTGTGGCAGGACACTGACTGGAACCCGCTGCCCCAGGAGGAGTTCGCTGGCCTCCAGCACGCTCGGATGGATTAGACCTGCGCCAGCACGCGTGCGGCCCCGGATGATCGGCATCCAGCACCACACAACGTAGGCTGACATGGTGTCATCGTCGAACGTCGCTGCCGAGCGGCTGCGGATCGCGCTGGAGCTCTACGAGGTGGGCGAACAGATGCTGCGGCAGCGACTCCGGCGGGAGCGACCGCACGCGACACCCGACGAGATCGACGCGGTGGTCGGCAGGTGGCTGCGGCAACGCCCCGGCGCCGAGCATGGTGACTATCCTGGACCGCGGTCTGCCCGAACCCTGTGAACCGCATCGAGGCCGCGCTGCGGGGGATCGCCTCCGACCTGGATGTCCTGCATATCAGCTGGGCGCTCGTGGGCGGGTTCGCGGTGTCGGTGCGGACCGAACCCCGCTTCACCCGTGACGTCGACGTGGCCGTTCTCGTCGACGGCGATCCCGGTGCCGAGCGGCTAGTCCGATCGCTCATCAATGCGGGGTACCGGCTCGACGCCATCGTCGAGCAGGACTCCGTTGGCCGTCTGGCCACCGCACGGATGATCAGTCCAGGCGCCGACCGGCTGGGCGCCGTGGTTGACGTCCTCTTCGCCACAGCCGGCATCGAGTCCGAGATCGTCGCAGCCGCGGAGGTCCTCGAGGTACTGCCGGGCCTCCTCATGCCGGTCGCCACCGCGGGCCACCTGGTGGCACTGAAGTTGCTCGCCCGCGATGATGAGACGCGACCGCAGGACGCCGCGGACCTCCGCGCCCTGCACGCCGTGCTCGGCGCCGCCGATCGCGCCGCTGCGCGCACGGCCGCGGAGCTGATCGTCGAGCGCGGCTTCGCGCGCGGACGGCCGTTGACGGCACTGACGGAGGCGTTCCTCGCAAGGTAGCTCGCCGCAGCACTCGGCGGTGGACCGCGCGCCCTGGTGGCGGCGCGGCGTTCCTCTGGCAGCCAACATGTGGTGACTCGCCCTCAGCCCGGGCCGCCAGCCGCTCGTCGCCGTGCCGGACCTCGCCGGCATGACCCGCGCGTGGGCCGAGCGGGTGCTCGCCGAGAGCGGGCTGGCCTGGGGCCGACACAGTGCGCGAGAACAGCCCCACGGTGCGCCGCGACAGCACTCGACGCCCGCTACGCCGCGGCGACCGCGTAACCTGCGGGAACATCTTTGCCCGACGCTCGCTGACGCAGACCTGGCGGCCGGTGAACGATTCTGGCGGGAGACTGCCAGGCGGCCATCGTGCGCGGCTGCTGGTCCTGCACCAGGACCGTGCCGTCGTAGCGGCGCACCGGCCGCACTCCGCCGACGATGTCCTGGAACCACTGCCACAGCTCGGGAACCGCGTCTCTGCCGGCCGGGCCGAACATGCCCCGCTTGCAGACCAGCGGCTGGAACTTCCCGCGCCCCACCCGGCGGACGACGGCGTCGTTGCGCCCACCCTCCTCGTAGTCCTTGACGTCCATCTCCACGTCGAGCCCGGCGACCTCCTGGAAGCCTCCGTCGCCGAGCGAGGTCGGGCCCGTCCCCGTGACCCGCCGGAATGTCACCTCGAACCGGAAGGCGGTGAGCAGCACGTCAGCCAGAGAGTCGAGGCTCGCCGCCGCTCGTCACGTGACCGTCACCGCGGGACTCGTGACGAGCCGACCCTCGGGACGTCGCAGGCGGGACCGGGACACACCGCTCACGGGTGCTACGCATCGTGAGTGCCCTCCCACTACCCTCGGAGATATACCCGTGGAATACTCCGGTCATGGCGGATACCACGATCAAGGTCGACAGTGCGGTGCGCGACCGACTAGCCGTGCTGGCGATGCAGCGCGGATCGACCATCAGGTCCCTGGTCGGTGAGCTGGCCGCAGCTATTCCCACCCGCGAGGAGCTCGACGCCCGCTATGCCGCAGCGACCGCGTACCTGCGGGAGCATCTTTGCCCAACTCTCTCTGACGCAGACCTGGCGGCCGGTGAACGATTCTGGCGGGAGGTGGAAGCCGGGCGGATACCGACGTCGCTGGATGCACCGGCAACCGGACCGCTGCCCGGATGAGCGGCGCACAGTCCGCGGTGGTGCTGGATCACACCGCACTGCTCGCGCTGGGCACCGGAAACCACCTGGCGTCCCGGATGGTCGCCTCGGCCCACCGAGAATCCGACCGCTACGTCTACGCCCCCGCGATGTGCCTGGCCGGCGCGGTCGCCGAGCGGCCCGGGCTGGCCGACCATATCGGCGCGCTGCTCGCCGTCGAGGTCGTCGACCTTGGCTACACCGGCGCCGCCGCAGTCGGTGAATTGATCGCCGCTGGTGTCGACTGGCGTACCGCGCACGCGATCGACACAGCCCGCCCGACCCTGGAGTGGCCCACCGGTCGTCCCGTCGTCACCGCGCTCCCCGACCCCTATGACGGCTGGGGCGTCCCCATCATCACTCTGAGCTGACACTGCCCCGGGCCGACACGGGAAGAGCAGCTCAGTGGAGCAGTTTCCAGAGCCGGTCACGGTGCCGGACCTCGCCGGCATGACCCGCGCGCGGGCCGAGCGGGTGCTCGCTAAGTGGTCGGCGCCGGAAGTCCGTCGAGGCGTCCTGACACACCCAGCACTACCTGCGCAGCGATTGTGCGCGTCGTGAACTCGTCACCACCGACGTTTGTAGTCCGCGGAGATGTCGGTGACGTCAAGTTCACGACGCACCAGACGCACTCGACGGGCTGGCTTGGGGCGACACGGTGCGCGAGAACCACCCCATGGTGCGCCGCAACAGCATTGTGCGCACCGAACCCGCGGCCGGCGAGCAGGCCGCCGGCCGGCACCGCGATCGTCATCGTGGCGAGCGACGGCAGCGTGGCTTGGGCCAGTCCACGACCTTGAGTATTTGGCGGGGCCCACGCGGCGAACGACGGCGTCATTGCGCCCGCCCTCCTCGTAGTCCTTGACGTCCATCTCCACGTCGAGCCCGGTCACCTCCTGGAAGCCCCCGTCGCCGAGCGACGTGGGAACCGCCCCGGAGACCCGCCGGGAGGTCACCGCGAACCGGAAGACGGTGAGCAGCACGTCAGCCACAGGGTCGAGGCTCGCCGCCGCTCGTCACGTGACCGTCACCGCCCGAGCGGTGACGACCAGGTGATGGTTCACGAGGAGCCTCTGCCCGATGGGACAGGACCACACGGGGGCCGGCCCGGTACCGGGTGCCGGCGATGCCGGGCGCCGCCCGCCCCGCACCGTTCGGGACGCGGAACACCAGGCCACCGAGGTGGCCTCCCGCCTGCGCTCCTGGGCGCCCCCGGCCGGCGGTCTGTCCTCGGGTCCGGTCCCCGCCGAATGGCGTCGACCGGTCGAGTCCGAGACCGGCGCCGATCTGACCGGGGTCGATCTCGACGTGCACCGGAACCCTCGGGACGTCGCTGGCGGGGCCGGGACGATCGCCGCATTCGAGGGCTCGACCGTCTACGCGGGCGTGGCGAGTCCCCTCGTCGGCACCGTCCCCGGCCGGGACATCCTGCTCCACGAACTGGTGCACGCCGCCCAGGGCCGCGCCGCCGAGGCGGCCGGTGAAGCGGGCCGGTTCCGCGGTCTCGGTCCCCTGCGCCTGAACAACTGCGGCTCCGCCGCCCCCGTGGTGAATCCGTTAGACGCGCTGCGGGACGGCGGAAAGCTGAGCGCCGTACAGGCCACGGGCCTGCTGGACCACTACGAGTCGCTGGGGCCAGGCGACCGCGACGCGGTGGTACGAGAGTTCCACAAGGTCGGTACCGCCCACAGCGGGCTGGCACGACTGCTGGCGGCGGCCGACCCGGCAGAGATCGAGACGCGCCGCGCGCTCGTGTCCGACATCCAGGAGCGGGTCCAGCGCCTCGCCGTGCAGGACACCGCCGGGAAGACCCAAGCCGAGCTCGCCGCCGTGCAGGGCGCCTTGATGCGGTCGGAGGCGGAGAAGAGGGCGCTGGCGGCGGCGTCCGCGGCGGCGGCTGCGAAGGGTCTGCCACCGCCCAAGGCGGTCGCGCCCGCCGACGTCGCACGGGAGCATGAGAAGGAGACCAAACGCACCAGCCGGGTCACCGCGACGGTCACGAACGCCTGGGATGCCCTTTTGCCCGCCACCCAGGCGGTATGGAATGCCCGCGCTGCGGTCGTCATCGTCACGGTCGTCGCCGCCTGCAAGGCGAAGGCACCCGAGCTAGGGATCACCATGGCAAACCTCAAGTGGGCACCGCGGGAGGTCGCGCAGGAAGGCAGCAACGTCTACGCGTTCGCCGGCAACCCCATCAGTTTCGGGATGAGTTTCGTCGAGACCGCCGAGGCCGATCCCCAATACGCGGTCCGCGTCGTCGTCCACGAGATCGCCGGCCACCCCGAGTTCGGAGATCGCTTCATGAGCTACGAGGCGCAGATCTACGCCGAGGCCCACAGCAAGGAGCCGAGCCTCGGCAGTCCGTGGGACACCGCGGAGGAGGTGAACACCTTCGGCTACCTCGGCACCGAGATCTACGCTGCGCTGCGTGAGGTGGCCTACGAGAAGCCGCTGAGCGCAGCCGACGCCGTGAAGGGCCTGGTGACCGCGATCGATCCCGCCTCGAACGTCGACGACAAGATAGGGCTGATCCGGTCGAAGTACGCTCCGGGGGTGGGAGAAGCGGTGCTGCAGGGTCTGTACGAGCGCTTCCGGATCGACCCCAGACTCACCCCGAAGGCGTTGGCCTTGTTCGTGACACTCGCCGAGAAGCATTTCCCCAAGGTGCTGAAGAAGTGACCCCCGACCGCTCCGTCGACCTCGACGCCTGGACCCCGGCCGGGAGGCGCACCGTCGACTACGCCATCGACCTGCTGCGCAGCCTCCACCTGCCCGAGGTGCGGGGCGCCGAGGAATGGCTGCTCGCCCATCCGGACGAGGCCACGCCCGCGCTGGTCAGGGCACTGGGAACACCTGCAGCCCAGCCGGCAGCCGTGCTGCTGGGGGCCATTGGCCGGCCCGAGAGCATCGGCGCACTCGTCGCCGCCCACCGCAGAGGTGGCGAGGGACTGCGCGCTGCCGTCGAGCGCGGCCTGGCGCTGCACCCGTCCCCGGAGGCGGCCGAGGCGATGGCTGTGCTCCGCGCGCCCTGAACCTAGCCCGATAAGGCGATCCCGAGCAGCGCAGGGACGTCGGGATGATCGCGGCGCCAGCGCACCTGTACCCAACCGTCGGCGTCGTGGTAGAGGAACTCACCCTGCTCCGCGTCGAGCCCAGTCGTGTTGGCGAGGAGTACCTCCCCCCAGGAGGCCCAATGGTCGGGGTCCACGGTCGGGGGCACGACCAAGCCGCCGCGGAAGAGGTCGAGGCAGACCGGGCTGCCCCACACCGGTTTGAGGGATGCATCGGCCCGGTAGCGGCGCCGTCCGTCACCGGCCAGATAGCGCGCCGCCTCGGTCGCAGTGTCGTTCCAGTCGAGCAGCGTGCTGGCCCCGGCCGTCTCGAGCCGCGGCCGCCCGTCCGGATCGAGCAAGCCTTCGGCGCTCAGATCGCGCAGTACCACCTGCCGCAGTGCGACCAGGTCCGGGGACTCCGGTTCGCCGGCCGGGACTCGAGCGCGCCGGTGATCGATCGCCGCGGCCAGATCCTCCAGCTCGATGATCCGTTCCGCACCCTCGGCGGGGGGCGGCGGGTGCCAGCCGGCTCGCCGGGCCAGCAGGCCCTCGGTGAGTTCACGCAGGACGGCCCACGGCACTATCGACGCGGCGCTGAGGAACCCGGCCCCGGCTATCGCCAGCGGCCCGCTCTCGTCGAGCTCGGTGCCGGTCAGGCTGCGCCACTGTGCGCGGGCCTCCGCGAGGTCGGTGTCATCGTCGGCCCCGAACAGGTACAGCTCGTTCCCGACGACCGCGCGGCCCGTCCGGATCGCCGCGAGCAGACCGGGCGGTTCGCCGTACACCACCGCAGCGTTGACGATCAGCGCGAGCCCCGCGAGCCAGGGATCCTCGATCACCAGCTCCGGGCCCCGTTGCGGGTTCACAGCGATGCCGACGTCGAAGGGGCTGCGGTCGTGAACCATAGCCCATCAGGGTAGACCGTGCGCTGCGTGTATCCGGTCGACGGATTGCCGCCGACCCACCCGCCGACGCCGACTCACCGGCAGACGTCTCGTGCCACGGCACGTTGTCGCCCGCGAGACCCGGGTCCGCCGTGATGTAGGCGAGCCAGGCGGACTCGACCTCGCTCATGAACGCCTGCGCGTTGCGGAACGTGGTCTTGGGCTCGGCCGCGATGTTCCACAGAGCGGCGTGGGCCGGGTCGACGCGGACCCCGGGGAACCCGGCCTGCCCCGCGGCAACTCGGACCGGCCTCCGGGGATCCCCGACCGGCGGTGGGGCGCCCGCTCCGAGCCACCGGCATTGGGCGAAGCTCTGGTACAGCTCACCGCCGCCGCGATCGCGCGCGATCTCGACGAACAGGAGGTCGGGGTTGGCACGGGCATGGGCTTCGAGCGACGAGTGCAGGTGGGCCCCGCCGACGTGGCTCGTGCTCGACCCCACGGACGGGTACAAGATGTGGTTGATCAGCGTCTCGTCGAACAGGCTGGCGGTGGGGTGGGCGGCGCGGTGGCGGCGAAGCGCCATGTCAACGTGCAGCCGCTGCACCAGCTCCTCTGGGACGCCCTGCTCACGCAGGAAGGACACCCGCCGCTCGACGTGGCGGGTGTCCTCCAGACCCCAGGCGGGGAGCTTCCCGCTGGCCCGCAGGTCGGCGAAGCTCCGGTCGGCACCCTGCTGGCGACGCATCCGCTCCCAGACCTGCTTCAGCTCCCTGGCCTGCGCCTCGTCGTGCACCGTCGGGGTCGGCGGCTGCTGCGACCTCGACGCCCGCATGAGACCCGCGCGCTGCTGGGCGGCCAGCGCTTCGCCGCTGAATCTGCCCCGCACGAGGCCTGCCAGCTCGTCGAGCTCGTGGCCGACCGCGTCGGCGATGTCGCCCGTGTGGAGATCCGAACGCACAGCGATATCCGCCTGGTAGGTCCCGTTGGCCATGCGGGTCACCCGCATCGTCGCCGGACCGGTCTCGGCCCCGCCCGCGCCGTGCGGACCGCTGGGCTGATCGACGGGATACACCGCTCGGATGCGGACCGGCACGTCGTCGTGGCCCCCCGCCTCCAGCGGCACCCGCAGGACGCCGGCGCTGACCGGTGGCTCGCCGGCCGGGGTGCCGATGTTCTGGAGGAAGGCGCCGCGCATGCGTTGCCGGTCGGGCGAGGGCGACACGAACCTGTCCCGCACGGTCCGCCACAAGGTGTTCGGCGACGCGCCACCGGCCTGGCCGGTGCGGTACGCCGCGGGCCCGCGAGTACCGCCGATCGCCTCACTCTCCACGAGCTCGGCGTGGCGGCGGAGCAGGTCGAGCTCGCCCATCGCCCGCACGCGGTCCGGGTCGTCGCCCGCGGTGCGCAGCACCGCCTCCATGTCGACGCGGTCCTCCGGGTTGATCCGCACGCCGGACCGGTGGCCAAGGGATTCCCGATAGAGCCGACTGGCCTGGAACTCCTGGCTCTTCAGATCCTTGTTCGAGACGACAACCATCGCGGCCTGGAGCAGGAGTGCCGCCGTGAGCTGCACCAGCCGGGTGGCCCGCTGGTGGTCGTCAAGCGAGGGATCCGCCTCGATGGCCCGGATCTGGGTGTAGGCCTGCTGAGTCGCGAACACCAGCGTGCCGGCATCTCCCGCAACCGCGGTCCACACGAACCAGGACCCGGCCCGGAACAGCGCCGGGCGGGCGACCCGGGCCCCCGCCATGCCGGCCGACCGCAACGCCGAGCCGCTCAGTCCGGCAAGGGAGGCGAGGATCCCCACCGCCTCGATGATGTTGCGGGAGTCGAGCGGGTGGACGCCATGGCTGATGTTGTCGGAGATGCCGTACATGCCGCGGGCGACGCTGGCTGCCAACAACAGCACGCCAAGGCCCTTGGTGATGCCCGAGGGGTCCGGGGCGATCAGCAGCACCCCTGCGACGATCACCCCGCCGATCGTCATCAACCAGTCGATGACCGAGAGCACCGCGTTGCGGGAGTTGCTGGTGTCGAAGTGTCCGGGCAGAGCCAGGCCCGGTGAACCGAAGGCGTATGCAACCGTGTTGCCTCGGGGATAGTCGTGGGTCCCCTCCCAGTTGGCGAATGCCGTTCGGTATGCCTCGTTGGGACTACCGCCCTCGCCGCCGTAGGTCCGGACCTCCCGACTGGTGAGGTCCACGAGCCGGGCCCGCCACGTGGTTCCCTCGTACCAGGCACGCAAGTACATGGTCAGGGGCACCGGCCTGCCGTGCTCGTGAAGAACGAGGGTGGCGGGCACCGGTCCGGCGTAGGAGCGGCCGCGCTCGAGGGTCGACGGGTCGGCTGGCAGGTCCCGGAAAGTCGTGGCCTTCGGGAAGTGGCGGTCCAGCTCGGTGCGGCGGACCCGCTGGTTGGCGAGCTGTTGCTCGTAGTACGGCTGCTGCTGACCGGGTCGCCCGGCCAGCGGTTCGAGCCGACTGATCGACTCGTCCATGCTGCTCCGGAGCCCGCCGAGACCGGGCAGCCCCTGGGCGGTGAGCAGGGCTACCTGCTGGCGGCCGAGCTCCTCGCCGCTCCACACCTTCACCGCCAGCGGCTCGGACTCGCCGAACACGGCGTCCTTGCGTCCTCCTCCCGGGGACGTCCAGACCTTGGCCACCACCTCGTACCGGCCCGGTGCGTCGCGGCGCAGGGGCCCGGAGTGTGGCGCGGCGGTCCGGTCGTACCGGCCGTCGACCCACCACTCGACGACATGCCGGTTGCGGTCGGGCCACCAACTCGCGAACCGCGCAGCCCACCACTGCCCGGCCACGGGCGCGGCGGGCTCGACGCTGAGGGCCAGGTCGCGCGGTGACGGCGCCTGCACCTCGAGGACCGGGCTGTCGAGCTCGGCGAAGTATCCGGGTGGAGCCAGGTCGGCCCGGATACCCACGTGCACGCGCATCTGGATCGCGTCGGCGCGGGAGGCCAGCTGCCAGAAGAGTCCGTGCAGTTCTTGGCTCTCGGAGCCGCTGAACTGCGACCCGAACGGGTTGCCGTTTGGGTCGAACCAGGTCGACCACAGGGTGCCTCGCCGTGCCCGCACCATGAACCGGTAGCCGGGACCGGCAGCGGCCGTCAGGTTGGGCGGCAGGTACTGGTGGCGTACCCGGAACACCACAGGATCGCCTCGGTGGAGCTCGCCCGTGGGCTCCTGCTCCAGCCACGTCGAGTACTCGAGCAGGCGGACCTCGCCCCGGGTGAAGATCCGCCCGTACAGCTCCTCGCGGGTGAGCTGGATGCCCATCCCCCGCAGCTCGGCGACGAGGACGTCGATCCGCTCGTTGTCGGTGCTCGACTCCTCCGGGGTGTACGTGCCCGCTTCGGTGGCGGTCCGCCGGCGCTGCCACAGCTCGTGCAGCTCGAGAACCACGGCCGTGTAGCGATCCCGGTCGAGGTCGGGCGACCAGTCGGCATCCGGCTCGCCGGTGCATCTCGCCAGCCGGAGCCCGGTGCGCTCCGGCGCACCGGGCGCGCCGAGGAACGACCGCGCGGCGAGCGCGTTCGCCTGCGCTTCGTGTCCGATCACCGCCGCTGCGACGTCGGTCGCCGGACCGGCGTCAGTCTGCTGGGCGGCGTGGACGAGCTCGTGCGCGAGCAGGGCCCGGCCCGGCAACGTGTCGGGGCGGTAGGCTGAGCGACGCACGCCTATGTCGCCGCCCCAGGTGAATGCCGTCGCGCCGATGCCCGCGGCGGCCGCGTCTACTCCCGGGCCCCGGTGGATGCGGACGTGGCTCAGCCCCGTTCCCACGGTCCGCTCGACCTGGCGGCGCACATCAGCGGGGACCGGTTCGCCGGGGTCGCCCAGCGCGGACACGGCCGCGCCCACCGGTCCCGCTCGTGCCCACCAGGCCGGCTTACGGACCGAGAGCTCAGGCGTCTCGGCGACGCGGCCGGCCCGCGTAGGTTGCCGATCAACGGATCCGGCCTGCGCTGTGCCGATCACCACCGGCGCCACCTCACCGTGCCCCCACCTCGACCCGCACGCTGGTGTCGCGGTCCCGGGCCAGCTCCAGCACGAGGTACTCCACCGGCTCCGCCGGGGCCACCCCGACGAGGCAGACGAAGCGGCCCTGGTCCAGGTCGTTGCGGGTCATGGTGGTTCGGTCGCAGCGGACGAAGAACGCCTCCTTCGTGGTGGCGCCGGTAAAGGCGCCGGCTTCGTAGAGCCGGGTCAGGAAGGCGTGCACCATCCGCCTGATCTCGCCCCACAGCGCCTCACCGTTGGGTTCGAACACCGCCCAGTCCATCTCCCGCTCCAGCGACAGCCGCAGCACCGTCATGAGGCGGGCCACGTTGAGCTGGCGCAGCTCCGGCGCGCGGGACAGTGTGCGGGCGCCGGTGAGGCGGATGCCGTCGCGCTCGGGCCGGAACACGTTGACGCCGGCGGGGTGCAGCTCGTCGTGCTGAGCCGGCGTCACGGGCAGGCCGACCCGCACGGCCCCCACCGCGATCTGGTTGGAGGGGCCGTGCTGGACCCCGAGCCGGCGCTCGCGCTCGGCGATGATCCCAACGGCGAACGCCGACGGGTTGACCCGGATCAGGGCGTCGCGCGCGTCGTCGGGCGTGGCCACATCAAGCCACGGATGGTAGGCGGCGGCGTAGTACGAGTCGAAGAAGTTGCGCCACTCCAGCACCCGGCGGTGCGGCAGCCCGAGCGGGACGTCGAGCAGCACGGTCAGGTCGCGGCGCTGGTCGGCGAAGGCGACC
>Ga0136610_1000297_pt1 | contig 13943 bp, 14 predicted proteins | sample AntDrymUQ1342206_2_FD_104804 | JGI IMG/M metagenome (GOLD analysis project Ga0136610, IMG submission 104804) | Polar desert sand microbial communities from Dry Valleys, Antarctica - metaG UQ134 (22.06) | ecosystem: Environmental > Terrestrial > Soil > Desert | place: Antarctica: Dry Valley...
GACGAAACCACACCCGACGAAACCACTCCGTCCCCTATGGGCCGGGAGCGCACCGTCGGTCAAATGGGCCGTCGTATCGGTCGCGTCCTTCTATGGGCGTTCGTCTTACTCGTCCTCGTCCGCGGCATAGGAGCGATCCTGTCGCCACCACCCGAGCCTCGCGCCCAGCCCACACCCAGCGCACAGCAGCGCTGGCCGGGGGATGCGGCCGGCGCCTACGCGGTTTCTTTCGCGAAGGCGTACTTGACCTGGACGCCGAAGAGCCCCGAGTTCCACGAGCAGGCCGTCAAGCCTTATCTCGCCTCGCGCCTGCGAGCAGGCGCCGGACTCGAGGTTCCCGACGAAGGGCGCTACCAGGTTGTCGAGGAAGCTACGGTGGCCGGCGCACACGCGCTCGGACGCGACCGAGCTCTCGTGACCGTTGCGGCGACGGTCTCCGGCCGTCAGACCACCAACCGCCACCTGACCGTGCCGGTAGCGCGCGACCGCCGCGGCGGGCTCGTGGTCTACGACTACCCCTCGTTCTCGGCGCCGCCGGCGCGCGCGGCCGTCGCCGACGAGCGCACGCGCAACCTCCCACGGGAGGACGCGCGAGCGGTCGAGGACGTCCTCGACCGCTTCTTCCGCGCCTTCCTCGGCGGTCGCTCGAGCGATCTCGACTACTTCTTGCCGTCGGGGACTCGGCTTGCCGCCGTCCGCCAGCGCTACGAGCTCGACGAGATCGTCGGGCTCGAGCAGCTCGCGACCAGTGAGGGGCGCGACCGCACCGTGCTCGCCGTCGTCAGAGCGCGCGACACAGCAACCGACGCCACCTATCTCCTGCGCTATCGCATCGACCTCGTTCTCCGGGACCGCTGGTACGTGGCCCGGCTCAATTCCAACTAGGGGAGGGCCCCATGAAGAAGTCCATCGTCTTGCTCACCCTGGCCATCGCGGCCATGCTCTTGGGGGCCGAGACCGCCCTCGCCCAGGGGGGAGAGGACATCGGCGGGAACGTCGGCAAGCTGCTCGGCGGCTGGGCCACCGAGCTCTACGTCGGCGTGATCGCGATCGTCGCGATCGTCTTCCTGTTCTCGAAGCGCTACGTCGAGCTCGCGGTCTTCTGCGTCGCTGCGCTCGTCGTCGGCATCTTCGTCACGTCGCCGGAGTCCGTATCCCAGGCCGCGCAGGGCATCGGCGACACCGTCCTCGGTAACTAGTCGTCGTGAGCATCACCGTCCGCTCCTACCGGCGTGTGTTCGACGTCGACCCGCGCATCCACCGGATCGACCGGTGGGTGCTGCCGGTCCCCGGCGGCCTGCCCCTGCGCACGCTGGGCTACTTCATGGGCACGCTCCTCGTGGTCCTCATCCTCGCCGGCCTGCCTCTCATTGGCGAGCTGATCGACGCGCTCAGCCCGCCGATGCGCTACGTCCTGATCCCCGGCGCTGTCGCCGCGCTCGGCTCTCAGGTGGCGCCAGACGGGCGCAGCGCGCACCGTTATGCGCTCACCTGGCTCGCCTTCGCGATGCGCTCGCGTCGGCAGTCCGTAGGACGAGCGGTTCCGCTCGAGGGCGAGCATGTTGCGTCGGGAGGAACCCTCCCGCTCGTCGCCGACGAGACGAGCTCGGTCCTTCGCCGCGCGCGCGTCCGCGGCCCTGCCCAGGTCGACCTCGCCGAGCCGATGGCTCTACGCGCGATCCGCGGCGGCTGGGAAGCGCGAGTCCCCGACGACAAGGGTGTGCGCGGCTCGACAACGCTCTCGGACGCAGTCGACCTCGAGCGCGACGAGATCCTCGAGGTGCGCCCATGAGCTCGCTGCCGCTGCGCTACGCCCACGGCAATGTCCTGTTCGGCCGTGGCGACGAGCGCGTCGCCCTGTTCCGGCTCGAGACCGTTTCCTACCCCTTCTTGTCCGAGCGCATGAAGACGTTGTGGTTCATGCGGCTCGCGAAGCTTGCCTTCTCCGTCGAGGCGGATTTCTCCCTCTGGCGCGTCAACCGTCTCTACCCCGTCGAGCAGTACGTCGAGCAGGCCGGCGGCCTGTTCGACGACCGCTACGGATCGGAGCTCGGCTGGCAGGAGTTTCTCGAGGGACACGAGCGCTACCTCGCGGGGAGCCAGAAGTGGGTACCCGAGCTCTACCTCGGTGTCTCGCTCAAGCCGCCGCCGCCACAGCGACTCGGCGGCAGCCTGTTGCGCCAGGCCGACCGCGCCCGGCGCCGGCTCGAGGACCTCGCCGGCGTGAACGCCGCACAGCCAGTTTCGGGAAGCGAGTTGACGGGGCTCCTTGCCGCCGAAGAGCGCATCTTCGAACGCGTCCGGCGCGCGCTCGGAAACCTGCGAGATCGCCCGGTCGCGCGTCGGGCGACCACGCGCGAGCTCCAGTGGCTCCTGCGGCGGACGCCCTGCCGCGGCGTCGCCGAGCCGCGCATGGACCCGCACTGGCGCCCAGGGGCGCTCGTGATCGAGTCCGAGGAGGACGACACCGAACGCCATTACGAGCCGCGCGAAACGGACTTCCTCCGGCTGCTCAACGCGCCGCGCCTCGAGGAAGAGCGCTCACTGGTCATCGACGCCGAAGAGTGTCGGACTCACCAGGCGATGCTCGCCGTGGGCGGCTTCCCAGAAGAGGCAATCTTCCCTGGACCGCGCGCCGAGCTGCTGTTCGCCCCGCTCGAGGGAGTCGACTTCCCCGTCGACGCGACCCTTCACCTGCGGTGGACCGCGAATCGCGCGGCCATCTCCCAGGTGAAGAAGAAGATCCTCGAGGCCGACAACACCTTCGCCGAGGAGCAAAAGGGCCAGCACGGCGCGACGTGGCAGACCGAGGAGAACCGCGTGATCGCCCGCGAGCTGGACGCCTACTTGCAGTCCGAAGGACGCCCGCCGCTGCTCGAGGCCACCATCCTAATCGCCGTCGGCGCAGACTCGCCCGAGGAGTGCGAGCGCCGCGTCGAGGCGTTGCGCGGCGAGTACGGGACCGTCGAGCTCCACCGCCCGCTCGGCCTCCAGTCGGCGCTCTACGACGACCACCTACCGCGGGCGGGCGGCGCGACCGTCGGCGACTACTACGAGGTCGTGACGATCGAGCAGTTCGCAGCGACGATGCCGATCGCGAGCCACCACGTAGGCTCAGAGCGCGGCGTCTACATCGGCGAGGCCACCGGAGGCAGCGCACAGCCGGTCCTGTTCGACCCGACCGAGGCCTCGACCGCCGGCCGTGCGACGGCGATGCTGATGGTCGGCACGCCCGGCTCGGGGAAAACGGTCGGCTCGGAACTCTTGGCCTTCGTGGCCGAGCGGCGGGGGAGCCTCGTCGTGACCGTGGACCCGAAGCCCGACCACGGGCTCGACCGTGTTAAGGCGCTCGCAGGCCGCGTGTCGATAATCGAACTCTCCGGAGAGGAGCGCTACCGCGGCCTGCTCGATCCCCTTCGGATCGCGGCGCCGTCGCTCCGCGAGGACCTGACCGCGTCCTATCTGATGGAGCTGCTACCTCAGGCTCCGCCAGCGTGGGAGACCCACGTACGGCGGGCAGTCAAGGACGCGATCGCTCAGGACTCCCAGAGCTCGCTCGACGTGCTCGAGCGCCTCCGACTTCGGGGTCACTCGGACGCGACCGACGCCTTCGAGGCCCTCGAGGTCTGGGCCGACTCAGGCCTGGGCCGGCTGGCCTTCTCGCCCGGAGCCGTCCGCGGTCGAGACGACGCCGAGCGCGCAGTCACGACTATTCGCGCCGACGCGCTCACACTCCCGGTCCGGGAAGCCCAGCGCAAGGACTGGGCACCGTCCGAGCGCCTCGCGGTGGCGACGCTCAAGCTCGTCGCCACCTACGCGATGCGCCTCGCGTCCGATCCAAGCCGCCACGCAGTCGTACTCCTCGACGAAGCCTGGATGTTGCTCGAGTCCCAGGACGGCCGCCGGCTCGTCGACCGCCTGGCGCGGCTCGGGCGCTCCCAGAACGTGACCCTGATCCTCGCCACCCAGCGCCTCGGCGACGTGGGGGAGGTCGAGGAGCTCGTCGGCACGCGGATGATTTTCAAGATCGAGACGCCCGGCGAGGCAAAGCGCGCCCTGACGCTGCTCGGCCTCGACGAGGAGGACGAGGGCCTCGTGCAGCGGCTACGCGACTACGAGAAGGGACTCTGCCTCATGCGCGATATCAACGACCGCGTCGCCGAGGTCCAGATCGAGCTCGTCTACGACGATCTGCTCCACCAGCTCGACACCTCCCCGGGCGCGACACGCCTTCGTGAGGAGCAGGTGGAGGCCGCTGCGTGAGAGGCCTCACAACGACCCGCCGTGCTCTATCCGCTGAGCTACGGGGGCGCGACGGCCGAAGCCGCCGCCGGCGAGTGTATGAGCCTCTCGAGCGACTATCGGACGCTCGTCCGTTTGCGCGCCGGTTCGTGGCTGTCGGCGCCGCGATGGTTGTGTTGGGCGTCGCGGCGTGCGGTGAGCAAGGACCGGAGGAGGTAGCCGAGACCCTCTCTAAAGCCGCCTACGAGTGTGGGGAGGACGGCGCCGGCGTGATCTATGACCAGACGCTCCCAAGCACCCGCGAAATCACGCGCGAGGAGGCCATTGCCCAGGAGCGTCGACAAGGTTGTAAGCCCAAGGAGCGTCCTCCCACCGAGATCGTCTTGATCTGCGAGCAGAGCGATCAAGCCGTTGTCGACTCACGCTCGACAGAGGACCGTGACGCAGACGTCTACGTCAAGACCGAAGACGGGTGGCTACTCGACCCCGACACCAACACCACAGACGTCTGCGGTCCGGGAGCACCGCGCGGATGAGCCTCCGCATCAGACCCCTTGTCGCTGCCGTCACCGTGCTTGTGCTGGTCACCGGCGTCGGTCTCGCCGGCGCCGCCGACTCCGAGTACACCGGCTCCGATCCCTTCTCGAACGTCTCTCCCAGCACCAACGTCAAGGGCGACGACGCACTCGTCAACCGCCACCCGATCGGTCACTACTCGATCGACAACGACGCCGAGGTGTCGATCACCAACCTCGGCGACATCGTTGGTGCGACAGGGCACGCGATCGCGACGCTCGTCTGGGAAATCACCTACATGCTGATCAACGGCGTGATCTCCCTGTTCACCTGGGCCTTTTCGCTCGACCTCCTCGGCGCTGAGAGCGGCGACGGCGCCTTGGCGCCCGTCGCCGACTTCCTGCACGAGCTCTACTCGAGCACCTTCGGAGAGCAGTGGCTGATAACCGGAATCATCCTGGCCGGCATGTGGGGGATGTGGAAGGCCCTCGTTCAGCGCCGCTACTCCGAGACCGCCGGCGCCCTCGGACTATCCGTCGTCTTCCTCGTCGTCGCCCTCGCGTTCGTGACGCAGCCCGAGCAGACCGTGGGCCGCATCAGCTCGTGGACCAATGACATGTCGCTCGCCTTCATCAGCGTCGGCAACTCAGGCGACACCGCGAATCCCGAGGCCGACAAGCAGGAGATCGCCGACCGCCTCTTCGAGTCGCTGATCTACGACCCGTGGGTGGTACTCGAGTTCGGCGGAATGAGTCACTGCGTCGCCGGCGACGACAAGCCCGTCGCATGCTCCGAGGACCACACCAAGGAGATCAACCACAAGTTCAACCAGGGGGGGGCCGGCGGCTACGCCGAGGCCGTGCTCGCCCACCCACCGCGCTCTGAAGAGCGCGACAAGGTCCTCGACGGGATCGGTGGCGGCGAGACACCCGAACAAGATCAAGACGACAAGGGCAAGGCCGCCGCCCCAATAGGCAAGATCGGCGCCGCCGACAAGCCGGCGATCGACATCCAACTCGCGGCGCTCGGCTTCCAGCGAGCCGGTATGGCGGTCCTGATCTTCCTCGGGTCGCTGGGGGCAGCAGCCCTCCTCGGCTCGCTCGCGCTGGCGGTAATCCTCGCGCAGGTACTCGCGCTGCTCCTGCTCGTCTTTGCGCCCATCGCGCTCGTGGTCGGCGTCTTCCCCGGCCGCGGCCACGATTTTTTCAAGAAGTGGCTCGGTCGCATCATGGTCGCACTCGTCGCCAAGGCCATCTACTCGCTCGTGCTCGCCGCGGTGCTCACGGTCGCGAGCGCGCTCCTGGCCGCGACCGGCAAGCTTGACTGGCTGCTCGGCTTCGCCCTCGTCGCCGCTTTCTACTGGTCGGTCTTCCTCTACCGACGCCAGATCGCCGAGCGACTCATGCACGTCACCGCGCAGTCCGACGGCCGGTCGGCGCCGGCGCCGACCGCCCTCGAGCAGCGCTTGCCCACGATGGGGGCCGGCACTCAGGCGGCGCGCCAGGTTGCCCGTCGCGTCGCCGGTCACCACGACGACGAAGGCGCGGCCGGCGGCGCGAAGATCGATACGGGCCGCGGCGCGTTGCGACGCACCGCCGACCGCGAGCTCGGCGAGAGCCGGCGCGGCGACCGCCTCGGCCACGAGGCCGAGAAGGAACGCAAGCGCGAGCTCCGCCTCCTCGGAGCGAGCCCGGTCAACGGTCCCGAGGCCGAGGCTCGCCGCCAGAAGCTCGAGGACGCCAAGCCCACCGGTGAGGCCAAGCAGTCACTCCGCGACGGCAAGGGCCGTCTGCTGTCGGCGGCAGCGCGCGAACGTGCGGGCTTGCCTCCCGACAGCCGTGCGCAGCGGCGCGCTCAGCGACAGGACCTCGGCGAGCGCGTCCGTGGCCGCCAAAACGGCCATCGGCCCTCCCTCCGCGGGCCGACCTCATCCGCTGCCGCCGGCGGTGCTGCGGGTGCCGCGGCCGCGGGTCGGCGCAACGACCCGCAACCCCGCCCCGGTCAAGGCGCCGAGCCACCCAGTCGCGCTCCTGCAGCAGGAGCCGGACGCGCGAGCGGCGCGTCTACGAGCGCGCACCGAACCGGTGGCGCCCCTGCCCGCGAGCCCGCTGAGCTCACCCCGCGTGAGCAGCTCGCCCACCAGACCGCGCGCTACGAGGGCAAGATCCCCGAGCCCCCGAAGAAACGACTCAACCTCGACGAGCTCGACGCCGACGCTCCGCCGTCGCGGCCCACCTCGTCGCCGCCAGCGCGACCGACGGGCGGCCGGCGCCGCTCACGCTGGAGCTTGCCGTGGTGATCGCCCGCCGAGCGCTGCTCGCCGGTTTTGTGCTCTTGATCCTCGCCGGCATCGCCTCCGGACAGGTCGACCTGTCGCTTCTCGCATCGCTCGCCACCCTGGCCGCCGTGAGCTACGCGTTCCTAACCCTCGTCGATTCGCTGACCGAGCGCCTCAAGCCGGCTCCTACCGCACAACAGCACGACCAGGGTGATGCACCGGATCCGGATGACGACGCCCACGAGGGTCTCGGGGTCGGCACCGCGATGAGCTACGACGAGTGCCTCGTCTGGCTCCTCGAGTACATCGGCGAGCCCGTCGCCGTCACCCTGGGAGGACGAGACCGACCCGGGCCAACCTGGGTCGATGTCCCCACCGTGCGCGTCAAAGGACGGCTCGACCACGCCGACCCCGACCCCGACGTCGACCAGAGTCACGGCGAGGCCCTCGAGTTCGTCGTCGGCGACCACGGATCGTTCTCGATCGGGCGCCGAGAGTTCCGCCACGCCGAGCGCAGCGACGACGAATCGAGCCGAGGCGCGCTGCTCGACTTCGAAGGCGGGATGGTCTTCATCGTCGTGCCGGCCGAGGTCAAGAGCCTGGACGGAGCGCCATGATCGACCGGCTGCGAGCCCTCGCCAACCGCCCGATTCGTCATGAGGATCGGACCAAGGCCTTCGCGCTCGCCGCGGCGCTCGTGGTCGTCGCTCTTGTCGGCCTGCTCACGCTCGAGCGCCCCTCGCGACCCGCAGCAGAGCCCGAGCGCCGCGCCCCGACTGCCGCGCCGGCGACCGAGGCGCCGCCGCCGACGGCCGACGCCGCCGAGCGCACACCGTCGGCGCGCGAGCTGCGCACCGCGCGCCGCGTCGCCCGGCGCTTCGTGGCGGGTTACCTCGACTACTCCTACGGCCGCGGCTCTGCCGACGAGATCGACGGCGCCACCGCGCTGCTACGCGAGGACCTCGCAGCCGAGCCTCCCCGAGTACCGCCAACGGTCGCACGGCTCGAGCCCGAGCTGCTCACCGTGCAGCTCGAGGCCGACGGCCTCGACGACATCGAGGCCGTCGCGCTTGTCCGAGATGGTCGACGCACCTACTCGACCACGCTCGAGCTCGAGCAGTCGGGCGAGAGCTGGCTGGTGAGCGGTCTTGGGAGCTGAGGATGCCCGCGCCCGCGATCGCCGTGGCGCGCCGCGCGGTGCACACCCGCCGCGGCAAGCGTCTGCTCGTCGGCGTCATCGTGGCGGCTGGCGCCCTGGTGCTGGTTCAGATCAGCCTCTTCGTGGCGATCTTCGGCCCGCCGGCCGGCTGCGGCAAAGGCGCCGGCGCCGAGAGCGGCTCCTCGAAGCCGTCGAAGGAAGCGCTCGCAGACATCCCCGGCAACTACCTGAAGCTCTATCGCGAGGCCGGCGAGAAGTACGGGATCGACTGGGCGATCCTCGCAGGAATCGGTTCGGTCGAGACCAACCACGGACGCCTGAATGCGCCCGGCGTCACGTCGGGCCAGAACTTCCACGGCTGCTGCGCGGGACCGATGCAGTTCCACAACGACTACGGCTCCGGCGGCGGCACGTGGGGACAGTACGGCGTCGACGGAAACAAGGATGGCAAGAAGGACATCTACGACCCGGGCGACGCGATTCCCTCGGCGGGCAACTACATGCGCGCGTCGGGCGGTGCCGAGGACCTCGACAAGGCGATCTTTGCTTACAACCATGCCGGTTGGTATGTGAGCGATGTGAAAGATCGCGCCAACAAGTACCGCGGCGCCGTGAAGGGGCGCGACCTCGACGCCCTGGCCGGTGGGGGCAGCTCGAGCCCCAGCGACGCCGGCGGTGCCGGCTGCAAGGCCAAGGGCGGGGGAGACCTCGCGATCGGCTCAGCGAACGCCGAGGAGCTCCTCAGGAACGAGCGAGTCACCTTCGGCGACCCGCAGATGGAGGCGGACCTCAAAGCCGGCCGGATCGACCCGCGCGTCATCGGCACGCTCGACTCGCTCAGCAAGGACCACACGATCTACGTCACCTCGATGCTGCGGCCCGGGGACTCGGACTCGAACCACTCGGCTGGCCGCGCCGTCGACATCGGCACCGTCGACGACGTCGTGTGCACGGACACCTCGCGCGACTCACCCTGCAGCGAGGTCGCCATGGACCTCGACCGCGTCGAGGGCAAGATGCACCCCACCGAGTTGATCTGGTGCTTCGACCCCGGGCCGAGCGCGGGATCGTTCGGACGCGCCGACCACTGCGACCACGTCCACGTGGGCTGGGACGGGTGACCACACCCCGATCTCACCTGGCTGTCGCGACGACTCGTTGCGCCTCGCCGATGTCGAGCGCGACGGCTGCACCGCGGATCCCAGCGACGGCTCACCACGAGCTCGTCGCGACACCTACGCCCCACGAGCGCAGCGACGGATCGACACGAGCTCGTCGCGACGGCGTACCTGGAAGCACCCCCGTCGACACAGCACTTGACCTAACGCCACACCCGACCTACTGAAAGGACCTCTCGCATGGCCTCTCTGACGTATCACCTCAACCACGGCGGCGAGCACGCACGACTGCCCTTCCGCCGCGACTGCCCGTACTGCCGAGCAGAGCGCCTGCACGGCAGGCTTCCGACCCGCCCGGCCGTCGTCCCGCCCCGCGTACAGGCAGGGCTCGTCGTCGCCGCCCTCGCCGCAGCGAGCCCGGCCTCAGCCATCGCCCAGACGACGAGCCCCGCAGGGGGAACCGAAGCGCCGATGCCGTCCGGCGACCTCGACGCTGACGCCGACGCCGAAGCCAGCGACGAGGAGAGCGGCTCCAACGAGGAGAGCAGCTCGGACGACGACGGGGACACCAGCGGCGGCGAAGAGACCGCCGAAAGCGGCGACTCCGAGGAGCGCTCCGTACCCGCCGTGATCGCGCCCCCCGAGGGCGCCGACACGTCCTCGTCAGAGCAAGGCTCGAGCGACGACCCCGACAAAGCTCCGGCGCCAGACGGCGGCGGCCAAAGTTCCGACGACAACGCCGGCGAGGCGAGTTCATCCAGCGCGGCTGACGACAAACCAAGCCCAGAGCAAAGCCGCTCATCGGAGTCCGGTAGAGACGACGCGAAAGAAGGCGACACGTCTGCGAGCTCCGCTGGCGACGAGGGCTCCTCGAGCGGCGCAGACCCGTCGTCCTCGGAGTCACCGCCGAGCTCGTCCCAGCGCGCTCAGGACCGCGGTGGCGGGAACGCCGTCGACAACGCCAAACCGAAGCCGCCGCCACCCGACCGAGATAAGCCGGCGAAGACGAAGGCCGCCGGCGACGAAGCCGATCCTGCCGCCGCCGACGATGACGATGCCGCCGACGCTCCGGCGAGCAGTGGCTACACCGTCAAGGACGGCGACTCGCTCTGGGCGATCGCCGAGCAGATGTACGCGACCAAGTCCGACGCGGAGACCGCCCGCGCCGTAAGTCGACTCTGGGACCTCAACGCCGAACGAATCGGCTCCGGCAACCCGGACCTCATCCTGCCCGACCAAGAGCTCCGGCTGCGATGAGCGGCCCCACAAGTCAACTCAGGCCGAATCGTCGGCCCACCCGAACCCGCGTCAACGGGGAGGCAGATGCCGCGGTGCACAGCCCACCGCTCGACACACCGACCCCCCGCGCTGTCGCCCCGACACGGCACCTGCGCCGCGCCGACGTCTACAGCCGCCCCGTCGTCGACGGCCAGGCCGTCTCCGACAACGCGCTCACGCGCCTCCGCGCCCTGGTTGCGCGCCTCTTCGAGAGCCCGGCCGAGCGCGAGGAGGCGAAGCTAGACACCGAGCTCACCTCGCTTCCCGGTGGCTCGCGCTCGAACACGATCAGCGTGATCAGCCCGAAGGGCGGTGTCGGCAAGACGACCAGCACATTCCTGGTCGGCAACGCGTTGGCGTCCCACCTGCGCCTACGCGTCGTCGCCGTCGACACCAACCCCGACTTCGGGACGCTCGGCGAGCTCGCCCCCGAGACCCGGCGCGTCGACAAGACCCTCACCGAGCTCGTGGCCGAGCTCGACCGGGTCCACTCAGCGTCGGAGCTCAAGACCTACGTCTCCCAGCTCCCGTCTGGCCTGCACCTCCTGGCCGCTCCTGCCCACGCGGAGGTCATGGCCCAGATGTCGCCGGATCACTACGGGGAGCTCCTCGCTTTCCTCAGCCGCTACTACGACGTCGTCCTGCTCGATTGCGGTACCGGCGTCACGCACCCGCTCGCCCAGTTCGCCGTGCGCCGCTCAGACCAGACCATCGTCGTGACGACGCCCGAATGGATCACCGCCTCGAGCGTGCTCGGGGCGCTGCGCCATCTCGAGCTCGACCGCTCGACGCTCGTCCTCAACCAGGCCCAGCCGGAGTCCACCGATCGCCGGGCGATCGAGGCGCACTTCCGCCGCGAGCGCCTACGCAAGCGCGTGACGATCCCCTGGGACGAGCAACTGCGGACGATGCTCGATTCGGCCACTTACTCACTCCCAGCGCTGCGGCGCCCCGTGCGCCTGCCGATCAAGCAGCTCGCGCTCGCCGTCGGCGAGCAGCTCGTCTGACTCGTGCCGCGCGGTCGAGGAGAGCCCACGGCGGGCGATCGCCATCGGACTCGCGGCGCTCGTGCTGCTCGGCACAGCACTCGCTCTCGGCACGCTCCTCGGCGCAGTCATCGGCCACGCCAGCGCCAACGACCCCCAGTCTCGCAACGCGCGCTCTCAAGCGCGCGTAGCCGCCGACGAGGCCCGCCTCCAGCGAGCGACCAGGGGGGCGGGAGCGCGCATCGACAAGCTCGAAGCGCGGAAGACCACCCTGAGCCAGCAGGTCGCCCGCTGGCGAACCCGCGCAAAGCGCTCAGACCGAGCGCTCGAGCGCGCCGAGCGTGGAGGACGAAAGGACCAGCGAGAGCGAAGGAGAGAGCGATGAACACGATCAACCTGACGGGCCGTCTAACCCGTGACCCCGAGAGCCGTGCAACAGGCGACGGCCTCGACGTCTGCGCGATGCGCCTGGCCGTCGACGGACCACGGAACGCCAAGACGGTGTTCATCGACATAGCCGCGTTCGGCCAGCTCGCACAGACCTGCAGCGAGTACCTCGACAAGGGGCGCCACGTCGCCGTCACGGGGCGACTCGACTACTCCGAGTGGGAGGCAAAGGACGGCGGCCGGCGCTCGAAGCACGAGATCATCGCCAACCAGGTCGACTTCCTGGTCGCGGCCGGCGATCGCACGCCCGAGCCCGCCTCAGAGGCGTTCTGAACGTCCCCGGGCGCCGGGACCTGACCCCCGCTAACCATTGCACGCCCGAGGCGTGCGAGTCGGGGGAAAGGTCCCGCCGCCCGGCGTGACCACGAACACCAGAGGAGCTCGCCGATGTCTCGTCTCATCTACTTCCGCCCGCGTCGCCGGCACGCGCGACACCTCGCCGGCGCGGTGGCCACCGTCGCCTCCTACTGCCCGCCACGCTCGCTGCACCTGGTCGTCCGACCGCTCAACGCCTACGCGAACGGTGACGGCCCTGCGGGCACGCGCCGCGCCGCGCGAAGCCTCGTCTTTCTCCTGGTCGGCGACGCCCTGACCCGCCGGGTCTGGCGCCAGCACGACGCCGAAGGCGCGCTCTGATGAGCACCGTCCAGCGCCGCCCCCCTGTCGACGCGCCTCCCCTCGACCTCGAGCGCTATCTCGGCGTCCTCGCCGGACCGGCGCCGGCCGGCCAGCTGCTCGAGCTCCGCTTTCGCCGAGGCCCCGGGCAACCGATGCGCCAGCGCTTCTACGACGCCACTTGGCGTCGCGCCCTGGCCAAAGCGATCCTGTCGCTCGCCGAGCGCCACGACGTCTACGTCGCAGTCCTCCCGCGCGAACGACGCGCCGGCGACAAGACGGCAATCCAGCGAGCATGGACCCTCTGGGCCGACTGCGACGAGCCGGCGAGCGTCGCCGCGCTCGAGCGCTTCAAGCCCGCGCCGGCGATCGTCGTCCACTCCGGACACGGCCGCCACGCCTACTGGCCGCTCGCCCAGCCCGTCGCTCCCGCGCACGCCGAACAGGCCAATCGGCGGCTCGCACGCGCACTCGGCGCCGACCCAGCGTCTTGCGATGCCAGCCGAATCCTCAGACCCCCGGGAACCCGGAATCAGAAATACAGCCCTCCTCGCGCGGTCGAGCTCGCCCGCTTCACCGGCGAGGCTTTCGTCGCCGACGATGTGGTCCGCGGACTGCCGACAGCACCCGGCCGGCCGCGGCGCCCGGCGCCCACCCGCACCCGCTGCGACGACCGACTCCTCGAGCTCCCGCCCGTCGTCTACGTCGAGGCCCTCACCGACCTCGCCGTCACCCGCGACGGCAAGCTGTGCTGTCCCTTCCACGAGGACTCGACGCCGAGCCTCCACGTCTACGAGACGCCCGCCGATGGTTGGTTCTGCTTCGGCTGTCGCCGCGGCGGATCCATCTTCGACTTCGCCGCCGAGCTCTGGGGCATGAACCTGCGTGGGCCCGGTTTCGTCGACCTCCGTCGGCGCCTCGAGGCGGAGCTACGTTCTTCCCTCGAGGGAAGAGATTCGCTCGCATGACAACCCCAGGCGGGCGGGAGGTGACCAGCGGCGGTACGCGCTCCGCATTCCCGGGCGCGTCTACGATCACTTCGCCCGCAAGGCCTACGACCGCGTCGACGCCGGCGAGGACCTCGACGCCCAGCCGGCCGCGGCTAAAGCGCCGCGGCGCCGGTCACACCGTCTACATCCGGCTCGAGCCCGAGCAGGTCGAACGGCTCGCGGCCTGGGTCGACCACACAGACCCCAAGCTCCTGCGCGACTACCGCGACGCGATGCTCGCAGCGGTGGCCAGTGCCCTGCGCTGAGACCTCACTCGCCGGCCGGCGGGGCTTGGCCCCCGCAGATCCGCATCAC
>Ga0136610_1000299_pt1 | contig 13926 bp, 9 predicted proteins | sample AntDrymUQ1342206_2_FD_104804 | JGI IMG/M metagenome (GOLD analysis project Ga0136610, IMG submission 104804) | Polar desert sand microbial communities from Dry Valleys, Antarctica - metaG UQ134 (22.06) | ecosystem: Environmental > Terrestrial > Soil > Desert | place: Antarctica: Dry Valley...
CGAAGTTTGCTTTCCAGTAGTGTTGGAGTCCCGGCGGGACAAGTCCGTCGAAGGCCGAATTGAGCATCGGGTACGGCATTGGCCCGACGTGCTCAGCAACAACGGGTGCGAGATCATGCAACGGTCTGAGCGCTTTCTCACCCTCGTCGACCGAGCCCGCCCAGCATGCAACGGCCACGCAGAAAGTATCACCGTGACGCTCCTCGGGGATGAAGGGCAACGGCGGTGCGATCTGGAAGGCCGGGAAACCACCCCACTGTTCGGTTGCCTCTGGAAGGAATTCGCGGAAGAACCGGATGACGTCGCCTGCGTGATCGAGCTCATAGAAGATGGGTCCACCGTAGATGTCCTTGACCGGATGCAGCTGATATTCGAAGGAAGTGACGACGCCGAAGTTGCCCCCGCCGCCCCGCAACGCCCAGAAGAGATCTTCGTTCTCGCTCTGAGTCGCGGTAACAAAGCTGCCTTCAGCGGTAACTACGTCGCACGACACCAAATTGTCGCACGATAGGCCGTACCCGCGGGAGAGATATCCGATGCCTCCACCGAGAGTGAGCCCACCGATCCCGGTCGTCGAGATAATTCCACCGGTTGTGGCCAACCCGAAAGCGTGCGTCGCATGATTGAAGTCGCCCCAGGTGGCTCCGCCTTCGGCGCGTGCGGTCTTGGTCTTGGGATCTACGCGGACACCTCGCATCGGCGACAGGTCAATCACGACGCCGTCATCGCAGGTGCCAAATCCAGGCACGCTGTGGCTTCCGCCGCGGATCGACAGATCAAGCTCGTTCTCTCGAGCAAAGTCGACCGCTGCCACAACATCGCCAACGTCCTGGGCGCGGACGACGACTCGTGGCCGCTTGTCGATCATCGCGTTGTAGACCGTCCGAGCCTCCTCGTAACCCTCGTCGTCACGAGTGACGACGGGACCGCGGACGCTCTCCCGTAACGCATCGACGGTACGGTTCGCCATGACTCCTCCTTGTCGAGCAGGTCTCTTGCGAGCGGCCGCTGAAAGCGCTTGGGGGGCTGCGACCGACAGCCGCTCCTCTCATCGGAGACTAGCAAACCAAGCGGCAGGAGACAAGGGCTCGTCGACCCGCCTTCGGTGGTCAATGTGCAACTGTTGCAGATCGACTACGGGGGTTCATGTGTAACCGTTGCACCTCGGCTCCCTCCATAGGTTGGCCTAGGGCCGGGGCCGGGACATGGAGCGGCCGGGTTGGGGCCGCCGGCTAAGCGTCCGGCAGGGGGAAGCCCAGGACGTCGGCCCAGTCCGGGGCCCGCCGAGATCGGGCGGAGCGCTCGGCCACCACCGCAACGTTCGAAGACACCAGAGCGACCACGGGAGGGCCCGAAGAGGTCCAGCGGCTCAGGGGGACCTCGAGACGCAGCCCTGCCCCGATCTTCAGCCCCTGAAGCGGTTCCGGTGCCCGAAAGGCCTTCTCGCTGCGAAGCAGGACATCGACGCGTCCGTCACGGGCGGTCGGATTGAGGATCGCTATCGAGTCGCGCTCCGACTCCGCCGCGGGCGGGGTCACTAACCACGAGCGCGCCGGAGTCGCTGCCCCCAGCTCGGCCGTCACTCCCTCACCGAGATCGCCCCCGTAGGACAGCTCGCGCTCGGCGATGAACTCGACCCCGTTGGTCGATGCCACTGTGGCGCTGACCCCCACCGGCTTCTTAGCCGAGCCGGCAATGGTCCCTCCGTCGAGCGTGAGGCGGCGCGCCGAGCGAGGGGGGACCGACACGTCCATGAGCCCCGCCGGCTGCGCCGCCCGGTCTTTGGCCGCCAGCGACACGGTGACGGTCAGCTCTCTCTCGGAGGGGTTGAGAACCGATATCGACTCCTCGACTCCCCGCCCGATGAGGCCGTGAGCAAAGAACCAACTCGACGCCGGCTCGGTGGCGCCGAGGGAGAAGCTAAACCCGCGTGAACCCTCCCGAGGGCGCGAGATCACCGATTTCCACGCGACGACTCGACCCCGCACCGCCGACACCTCGGCCCCCAGCAGTTGCCGTGGCACGACGACTCGATTGAGCCTGACCTCCTGGGAGCCGCCCGCAGGCACGGCGACGTCGGAGAGACTGGACTTGACTATGTCGGAGATCTGAGTGAACAAGGTGATCCTCACTACCGCCTCCTCGGGAAAGGGATTGTGGAGCAACAGTCGCTCGTCGTGTCCTATGGCGGTGGTACCGGCGGCGAAGAACCAGTCGGACGACGCCTCCGGTGAGCAGCGGGCGGCCGCGCTACCGCGCTCCTTCGAGCTCGAAAGGTCAAGGGACAGGCCCGCAAAGAGGGGCGCGCCGCGACCCTCCACCGCCTGTGGGCGCGTGCGCATTGGGCCCGACCACACCCGCGTGCCGGCGCCGGGCGGCTTGGCAGGGGCCGGCACAACAGCAACAGCGGCCCGCTCGAGCCCCGAAGACACCGTCACACGCCCCGACGCACCCTCGTGGTCGAGCAGGGCGGAGCAGAACAGCGCCCGGCCCACGAACGGGGCCACAATCTCGGGAACGGAACCTTCTCCAGCCTTGCCGCTCCCGAGATCGAGTGCGACCGCCCCGGCCAGCAGGGCGATCACCATCAGCGTCAAAGTCGCCTCTCGCGCCCGCTCGGTCATCGGCGCCCGCCCGTTCGATGCCTTCCTCCTGATGCTTCAGAAGCCCTCCTTACGGTCGCCGCCCCGAAGGTTGCGAGCCATAGAAACCCGAGCCCGACGAGCCACAGCAGATAACCGGGGGGACGTTCGAAGCTCAGTTCCAGACGAGCGGCCCCGCCTTCGGGTACGAGGAATGCGTTACCCCAGGCGGTGCGCCGGCGCTCCAAGGAGCGCTCCCCCACAGAGCCGGCCCATCCTTCGTCGGTGGTCTCGGCCAGGAACAGTGTCCCGGGGCCTGATATCCGGGCGGCATCCCAGCTCTCACCGGCGCCCCGGAGCAATTCCGCTGCCTCTCGTGGCCGGCTCAAGACATCACGGTTCCCAGCAGCAGCAGGTAGCTCTGGGGCGACACCCGCCCGTACCACCTGGGCCCGGTTCTCGAGGACGAGGTAGCCGGCCCCCTCACGGGCCACCGCAATGTCCCGCTGGGCCAGCCACGCTTCGTTCTGTTGATCGTCCTCCGGAAGAACTACGAAACCCACATCGAATCCGCCGAGCCAGCGCCCACCCCGGTCGGTCGCCCCCTGCTCGATGGCAGCGATCGCCTGGCTGAGAACCTCATGGGCGCGTCCGTCGAAACCACCGAGGACGTCCGGAAGTCGCTTGCCCTGCAGGCCGGTCAACTCGTAACCAGTCTGCGGGGCGAACGGATCCTGGTCGTCTCCGAACCACTCCTGCCCCACCCACAGGACCCTGGAGTCGCCCTCTGTGCGGGCCTCGCCGCCGAGGGCGGCAGTGATCTGAGCGATCGTGTCGGAGCCCGCTGCGCCGCCGGCGAGGCCGGGCATCCACTCGCCGCTCCACAGCGCCGGTCCCAGACCGGCTGCGAATAGGGCAGCGGCCACTGCGAGCGCGCCGAAGGCCGCCGGCTGCAACGGGCCCAAGCGGCGCTGGGGAAGATCGAGCACGACTGCCGCCACGGCAAGGCCGGCCAGCAACGCCAGGCAGAGCCACGGCAGCACGGCTGCCTGCACGGCGCTGGGTGCCAGAGGCAAGGCTGGGCTCGCCGCCCCGGTGAATAGGGTCGTTCCACCTATCAGCAGCCACAGCGACAGCGCCAGACGCCGCCGGGGACCCGCCGCAAGGGTGGCGGCCAGGCCTCCGAGGAGGACGGGGGCCAGAGCCATGGCCAGTGGCACCTCGGGAACGCGTCCCAGGGCGAGATCCAGGACGCCTCCGTAGGCGACGACATCACCCAGCTCTTCCACAAGAGGCTCGCCCGAGAACCATCCCAAGCTCCAAGGCAGTAGCAGCGCCCACGCCAGCGCCACGCTCACGCACACACCCACCATCTCTCGCAGGGGCCACCGAGCCGACATGAGCCCTCTGCCGGCGGCCAGCAGGACCCCGGCGCCGAGCCACAGGAACAGCGACCCCGGCACCAGCGACGCCCCAATGGCGGCGCTCAGCGCCAGTCGCGCCAGCTCCGCCCCCGGATCGTGGCCCGGAGGCCGCAGCCAACCGGTGAGTCGCAGGAGGGCGTGCAGCGCGAACGGCGCTATCGCACCCAAGAGCAGTGCGCCGAGATCACCGGAGCGGATACCGGCGTAGCCCACTCCGCCCAGCAGATAGAAGGAACCTGCCACCCAGCGGGCCGGGCGCCCGGCGAGCTCGCTCATGAGCCGGTAGGCACCCACGAAGGCAAGCACCGCAAACGCCGCGAGCATTGCCTCGAAGGCGAGGCTGGTAGCTCCTAACAACGCTAGCGGAAACAACCCCAGCACCAGGAAGGCGGGCGAGGCGGGCCACGGCGCTCCGAATCCTGACTCCCGCCACAAACTGAAGTAGGTCCCGAGGACGGCGCCCGAATCATTGGGGAAGGGAAGTAGCTGGCCGACCGGAGCGGGCTCGGTCCACAGCACGTTCCTCCATCCGATCAGCAGGAGAAGGACGAGGACACCCGCAACGACGCTCGTGGGCTGCGACGCCCGAGTCCTTACTGCGCGGATCCGGCTCGTCCTTCGGCCGAGCAGCTCGGCTCTGCGCCCCCACGCCTCTTCCAGCCGCTCGGCCTGATAAGAGATGTACGCCCGCAGGCGGGTGGTTTCCTTGACGGTGAGCCGGTTGAGGCTGCGATCGGCTACCGCACGCCCTCTCTGCACCTTTACTCGGGCGAGCCAGGTCTGCGGCAGGCGGAGGAGGTTCCACCCCAGCGCGCGCGCGATATTGACGATTTCCCCATACTGGCGCAGGACCACGAAAGCGATCATCTCCGCCACCGCGAGAATGACGAATTGAGGCACCAGCGAGACCAAGCGCAATCCCGATGCGCTCTTGGCGATGGAGCGAAGCCGGTTGCGCCTTATGTAGTAGCGAGCCGGCGTGAAGGGGGAGAGACGCTGGCCGGTGGCCAGAGCGATGGCGTGGCGGGCCGCGGCTCGCGGCTCGACGCGCACTGAATGTCCTGCCACACGCGCCCGCCAGCACAGATCGAGGTCCTCCGAGAACGCCCGCATGCGGGCGTCCCAACCCCCCAGGGTCCTGAACACCTCATGGCGCACGAGCATGCACGTCGAGGTGACGAAAAAGACCTCGGAGGGATGGTCGTGCTGGCCGACGTCTATCTCTCCACGCTCGAGCCCCTTGTAGGGGTAGCCGAAACGGTCCACGGCCATCCCCACCTCTTCCAGGCGCGAGGGATCGTTCCACCCCACGATCTTCGGCCCCAGGATGGCGGTGGCGGGATCGGCCGCGATGCGGCGAACCATGGACGCCAGCGCGTCCGGCTCGAGCGCAGCATCGTCGTGCACGAAGAGGAGAAGCTCGGCGTCGGTTCTGACGCGCGACAGGGCCCAGTTGATGGCGCCGCCGAAGCCAAGCGGGCGAGCAGTCCGCAGATATCCCCATCTGCGTCGTCGGCAATGACGCTTGACGATCCTCTTCAAGGCCGGCGCGGAGCGGTGATCCGGGGACGCGTCGTCGACCACCAGGATGTCCATCAACTCGTAGGACTGGTTCGCCAGCGCGGCAAGGCACTCTCTGATCCAGCGGCGGCCCCTGTGGGTGACCACGATGGCAAGCACCGCGACAGCCTCGGTTTCAGCGGAGGGACCTCGCCGAAAGCCTTCCTCGACCCCCACCGATGTTGCCTTCATGCCCTGATCGCCCCGGTCCTGCGGAAGAGCAGCCGTGTTAGCAGGAGACGGCCTCGTACAAAGTGGTTCGACGGCGAGCCGTCCTTCCGATGGATCGAACCAGCGCCTCCATCTCCTCGGCCTCGAGTCCCTGCCCGTGAGACGCTCCGGCTGCGCGCGAGATGTTCTCGTTCATGAGCGTGCCCCCCAGATCATTGCAGCCGGCCTGGAGCGCAAGTTTCGAGCCTTCAACCCCCATCTTGACCCAGGAAACTTGAATGTTGGGAATGAACCCATGAAGCGCGATCCGGGCCACGGCATGCATCTTGAGCGCCTCCTCGAAGGTCGGGCCTCTTCGTGCCTTCCCCTTGAGGTAGATAGGTGCCGCCATGTGCACGAACGGAAGCGGCACGAACTCGAACAGGCCCGGCCCAACGCTGCTCAACTCGACGTGCAGACGCCTAACGACCTCGAGATGGCGAGCCCAGTTGCGCGGACCTTCCACGGTCCCGAACATTATCGTCGCGTTTGACCTGAGTCCCAAGGCGTGGGCGGCGCGATGGACCTCGCACCACTCGGAGGTCGTCAGCTTGTCGGGACAGATCAGGGCTCGGATGTCATCGTCCAGGATCTCGGCGGCGGTGCCGGGCAGTGTCTTGAGCCCGGCATCCCGCAACTGCGCCAGGAAGTCGTACACCGATAGGTTCGAGGCGGCGGCTCCCTGGAAGACTTCGAGCGCGGTGAACGCGTGCACGTGAACCCCCGGCACTTCCTCTTTGACCGCCCGCAGGTAGTCGAGATAGTGGGCGCTGGTGAAGGAGTGGTGAATGCCCCCCTGCATACAGACCTCGGTGGCCCCTTTGTCCCAAGCCTCGCGCGCCCGTGAAGCGACCTCCTCGGGGGTCAGCAGATAGGGCTCGCCGCGAAGGTTCAGCGAGCGCGGCCCCTTGGAGAAAGCACAGAAACCGCACCGGAAGTAACACATGTTCGTGTAGTTGATATTGCGATTGACAACATAGGTGACGTCGTCTCCGACCGCCTCCCTGCGGAGCTCGTCGGCGACGGTGTACAGGCGCTCGGCCTCGGCACCGCGCGCCGAGAACAGCAGACAGACCTCCTCCTCCGAGAGGGTCTCGCTCGCCTGCGCACGATCGAGAGCGCGGTTGAGGGGACCCCGGATAAGCCTCCCCGGCACGGCCCACGCACGCGCATGTGCTTGCTCGAGAGCGATCCTGGCCCGCTCGGGAGGAGCTGCCTCGGCCCCCGAATACCACACGCCGGCGCCTTCCTCTCTGCGATAGCCCTCGGCATCGACGGCGTCCAGCAGGCGAGATCTGAGTCCTGCGTCGATCCACCGCTCGAGTGCAAGCGGGGTGGCGCAGTAGCGGGGGTGCACGGCGGTTCGCTGAAGCAGAAGAAAACCGCGTTCCTCGGTGACCGCTCGCAGCTCGTCGAGCTGCGGCCATGGCGCTTCCGGATTGACGTGATCCTGGGTAACCGGCGATACGCCTCCCCAGTCCGACAACCCCGCATCCAGATAGGTCCCGTAGTCTCGCGGAGCAAGGTTGGGAGGGGACTGGATAACGACCTCCGGAGGCAGAATCAGCCGGGCGAGGGCGATCGCAGTGCGCATGTCGGCCGCGGCGGGCTCGGGCCACGCCTCCATCGGAGTTGACGACTTGGCCCGGAAGTTCTGCACGATGACCTCGTGTATGTGCCCGTGTCGCTCATGCGCGGCCCGGATCGCAAGCAGTGCCTCGACCCTGTCCTCAGGCGACTCCCCGATCCCAATGAGGATGCCGGTCGTGAACGGCACGCGGGCCCGGCCGGCCGCCTCGAGCGTCTCGAGCCTCACGGCAGGTTTCTTGTCCGGGGCCCCGAAATGGGCGCCGCCCCTGCGGAGCAGGTTCTCGGAGATCGTCTCGAGCATCATCCCCTGACTTACCGATACTTCCCGCAGAAGCTCGATCTCCTCCCCGGTCATCGCTCCGGGGTTGGCGTGAGGCAGAAGCGAGGTCTCCTCGAGCACCGCGCGGCAGGCGGCGGCGAGGTAGGAGACGGTCGTTCGGTGGCCCAGGGACTCCAGCTCAGCGCGGGCCTGCGCCCACTTGCGCTCAGGCTTGTCACCGAGGGTGAACAGCGCCTCCTTGCAGCCGGCCGCCTGGCCTGCGGAGGCGATGGCGAGGACTTCTTCCAGGGACAGGTAGGCCCTCTCGGTGGGGCTCGGGGGCCGGGCGAAGGTGCAGTAGCCGCACGAATCGCGGCACAGCTTCGTCAGCGGGATGAAGACCTTCTTCGAGTACGTGATCCGGGGGCCGAAGATGTCGTTGCGGATCGCCGCGGCCCCCGCATGCAGCGCCTCGGGCGATTCCTTGCCGAGGGCCGCTAGACGCCTCACCTCGTCGTCGGTCAGGGGCTCGAACCGAGTGGCGCGGTCGAGAAGCTCGTCGAGCAAGGCCATGGCGCCGAAACTACCAGCGCCCGGCGGCATACCGGTTGGTCCGTCACGAGTCCACCCGAGATCGCAGTGGCAAGAAGGGACAATGGACACCTGCCCACAAAAGGCGCCCCTAGAAAAAGTTGTGCGAACGCGGACCGCGGACATTTGCCACGGCTCAATGCGCCGGGTGAGCGGGGCCGGATCGGCCCGTAGACTCCGGGGCCGTGAAAGTCGTGGCGCTGGCGGGTGGGGTGGGAGGGGCCAAGCTCCTCGTGGGGCTCCAGAGTGTCACCGGCTCTGACCTCACGGCGATCGTGAACACGGGTGACGATGCCGAGCTCTACGGCGTACACGTGTCGCCCGACCTCGACATCGTCACCTACTGGCTCGCGGGGATCGCCGATCATGAGCGCGGCTGGGGAATCGAGGCAGACACGTTCGATCTCGTCGACGCTCTCGAGCGGCTCGGTGAGGACGCCTGGTTCAGGCTCGGCGACCGCGATTTCGCCACCTGCCTGGCACGCACACGGCGCCTGCGGGCGGGCATGACGCTGAGTGAGGCGAGCGGCGAGCTCACACGACGCCTGGGCGTCATCGCCCGGGTCCTGCCCATGTCTGACGACTCGGTCCGCACCGTGATCGAAACTTCCGACGGCCGCCGACTCGAGTTCCAGGAGTACTTCGTCAAGGAGCACAACCGGCCGGAGGTAGCGGCCGTTTCCTTCGACGGGCTCGAGGACGCCAAGCCCGCCCCCGGAGTCCTCGATGCCCTTGCCGACGCCGAGCTCGTGATCCTGTGCCCCTCCAACCCCTTTCTGTCGATCGCTCCCATCACGTCACTGATGGGCGTCGAGGAGACGCTCGCCGCCCACCCGCGCGTGATCGCCGTCTCCCCCATCGTGCGCGGCGCGGCCCTCAAGGGCCCTGCCGACCGCATGCTCAGGAGCCTCGGTGCGGGCGCCGGCGCGGCCGCCGTGGCGCGTCTCTACGCCGGGTTCTGCGACGAGTTCGTGGTGGATGTCTCGGATCGAGCCGAGAGCGCGGCGGTGGAGGAGCTCGGGGTCAAAGCGGTGGCGCTCCCAACAATCATGAGTGATCGCGGCGCTTCGGAGCGGCTCGCCTCCTCCTTGCTGGAGTTGTGACGGCCTCGACGGGGGGGATGGAGGCGGGGGGCGAGCTGCGTGTGCTGGGGCTCGAAGGAATCCCGGAAGTGACCGAGAACCACGATCTCGCGGCCCTGATCGCGGCGGCCGCCCCCGACGGAGGCTTTCACGACGGCGACGTCGTAGTGGTGGCGCACAAGGCCATCTCCAAGGCCGAGGGCCGCCTGGTGGAGGGGGCCGAACGCTCGGCCACGATCGAGGCGGAGTCGGCCCGGATCCTTCGGCGCTCCGGCGGGCTCGTGATCTCGGAGACGCGCCACGGTTTCGTGTGCGCCAACGCCGGCGTGGACGCCTCCAACGTCGCGCCGGGGTGGGTCTGCCTGCTGCCGCTGGACCCAGACCTCTCGGCCAGGCGGCTCAAAGCCCGGCTGCGCCATCTAACCGGGGCCGACGTCGCTGTGGTTATCTCCGACACCTTTGGCCGGACCTGGCGCCAGGGGCAGACCAATGTGGCGATCGGCGTCGCAGGGATCGATCCGTTCCTGGATTACAGGGGGCAGCGGGACTCTTTCGGCAACGAGCTCTCCGCCACGATCATCTGCGTCGCCGACGAGCTGGCGGGGGCCGCCGAGCTGGTGATGGGCAAGTCAACGGGCCGCGCCGCGGCCCTGATCCGCGGCGCCGGGGTCTCGCGGGGGCCGGGCTCGGCGGCGGGGATCGTGCGGCCGCCGGAGGAGGATCTCTTCAGGTGATCCGTTCCCGGGGACGGGGCATGATCGCTTCAGGCGGGCCCGTCGCCCGTCGAGAAATAGGCCGGGGCCGCTGCTAACCTCGGCCCCTGAACCCGCGTCTACCAAGCGGTCGAGAGGGTCAGGATGAGCCAGAAGCTCGACAAGGGACAGAGCAAGAAACTTCAGGAGAAGCAGCGCAAACGGCTTGCCGACCAGGCCCGCAAGGCGCAGCAGAGCCAGGCCAGCCGGCGCTCCAACCTGGTGACCGCGGGCATCGCCGCAGTCGTGGTTGTGGCGGTCGTCGCCCTCGTGCTGTCGGACCGCCCGTCCACGCCCTCAGTGTCGATCCCCGACGGGGTCGCGGCTTCGGCCGCGGGCTGCAATGACGTAGAACAGTTCGCGGAGCAGAGTCGCGACCACATCGATGTGGGCGCCGAGCACGACCCCTACAACTCGACCCCGCCCACCTCCGGCCCCCACTACGGCACTCCGGCGGACCCCGGCTTCTATCCCAACCCGCTCGAGCCGGAGCAACTTGTGCACAACCTCGAGCACGGCCAGCTGGTGATCTGGTACGACCCAGAGGCACCCGAATCCGCGGTCGATGGGATCCAGGCGCTGGTCGAGGATGCCAACAGCAGGGCGCAGCGTGCAGGCTTGGTCGAGCCCCTGCTGGCGGCTCCTTTCGAGGACCTCGACTCGGGCTTCGACTACGCCCTGTCCGGGTGGCGCAACCTGCAGTCATGCGAGAGCTACTCGCGTGCCGCCATCGACGACTTCCGGACCGAGTTTCAGGGGCGTGGGCCGGAGCAGGTGGGCGTCGCCCCCTTCGGGAGCTGAGCCCCTAGTCGATCTTTAGGCCACAACCCGCGCTGAGGGCGGGCTGCAGTGAAAATGTCGTAGCCGGGCGCGACTAAGCCCGGAGGCAGCGCCCCCGGGCCCGTCGAGTTACGTCATCCCTGCTGGGTTAGTTGGCGTCCGGCAGGAAGGTGTTGAGGTCGGGATCGTTCGGAGTGTCCTTCTTGACCTCATCGAAGTTGTAGAAGCGGCCCGGACCGGCGCCCTTTACTCCGATGCCGAATCCGGCGGCCTGGAGCTGCTTGACGGCTCCGGAGAGCTCGTCGAAGCCCGGCTGCCCCTTGTTGGGCGCGTCCGGCGCCGTTTCCTTCTGGTCGAACTTCATGAACACGCGGTCGTTCCCGAGCTTGCCCAGTGACTGGCGGGCGAGCGCCCGGTGGACCGCCTCGACGCCCATGAACTCGGCCGCGATCGTGGCGAGGTCCTCCTGGCGACGCACCCCGAACGCGTGCGTGGCAATGAGATAGGCGTTGACGAAGATCTGGTCGCCGACCTCGAGCGTTGAAAGGAAGCTCGTGCGGTTGGCGAATACGGCGTCCGGCACCCAGATCTTCTTGCTTGCCGAGCGCCCACCCGAGGCCACGAGGACCTGGTAGTGGATCAGCTCTTCACGAGCGGCCGCCCTGATGTTGCGCATGGTGACCGCGTCGCCGCCGAGGCCCTTCTTGAACCCGACGGTGTTGACGATCGTGGCGATCACCTCGGCGGTGGCGGCCACGTTGAGAATCGTCTGGGTGCTCTCGTGCTTGGCCGAGGCCACCCCGGGAATGCTGAGCAGGCCGAGTGCGCCGAGCGACGCCCCCGCGGTGCCTACGAACTGACGCCGGCTGCTCACCGAATGCTTTGCGAAAGCCGGAGCCGCGGCGCGATCAATACGATTCAGAATGTCGGTCAATTGAGCCTCCTGTGCTCTTGGACACACTTCGCTAATGACATGCCTTGTTGGTGACAACAAAGCGGAGCTCACGATTCGCCCGGGACGCGGGAGGGGTTCCCTCTGCACCTCCTCTCGTCCTGCCCTTAGCCCCTTCTACTGCTCAGGCCCGGCGACCCGAAGGATCGCGCGCTCAGCTGTTATTCGCAGGAGATGCGGGAGATGGATGGGTCCGCCGGGGAATTCGGGGACCATTTTTTGGTGGATCTAGAGTGTGACGGCCGCCTCCACTGTCGTGGTCTGCGGGTTCTTCACGAAGGGCCGCAGCGCTTGCAGCACCGTTCGCTTGTCGGCAGCCTGCGTGAGCGCCCCGTTGAAGACACCGCCCTCGGCAGGTTCCTGAAGGAGGTTGGCAATGACTGCGGCGTGACGCTCCTCGGTGCCGTAGATACCGGCGGCGGCCTGCAGTATCTCCTTGTTCGAGATCTGCCCCGCGGCGCCCAGGTAGGCGCCTCCGAAGAGGTTCTCGAAACGCAAGGCGAAGCCCAGGTACTTCTTACGGTCGTTGAACACGTCTCCGTAGTCGATCGCCGGCGCCATCGTTGGCGTGCCGCCGAGATCTTGAATCGTGGCCGTGATCGCCGCGATGTGGGCGTCCTCGTCGGCGCCGATGTCCGAGATGAACCCCGCTTCCTTGGAGGACAACATCGGGCTGCCTTCACGGTAGAAGGCTGACAGGAAGTACTCGGCGATGAGGGCAAAGTTCAGGATATCGACATCATTCTTGAAATCGGCGCCCTGGGCCCACGCCGGTTGGGCGGCGGCCACGGAGGCGAGGGGGAGAGCCGCAACCGAAGACTTGAAGAAGGTCCTTCTGTTCATGTCTTTCACCAGTTTTCCTTTTCTATCCCGCGATGAATGGCTTGACGGTCTTGAGAACCCTGCTCTTGGAGGCGCTCTGCTCGATGGGCGCCGGGAACGGCTGGCGTCCCGCGAGGTGGGCGATGACGGCCGCGTGGCGAGACTCGACCCCCGCGATCGCGGCTGCGGCCATCAGCAGCTCGGGGCTCTGGATCAGCTTTACCTGACCGTGATAGGCCTCCACGCCGAGCTGCGAAAAGTCGAGGGCGGTCTCCATCCATGCCCGCTTGTCCTTGAAGACACCCTTGGGATAGTCGAGCTTTGGCTTCTTCACCGGTGTACCGCCGAGATCCGTGATGGTCGACTCGATCGCCGCGATGTGCTCGGTCTCGTGATCCCGAATGGCAGCGACGATCTCGCCGGCGCGCCCTTTGAGCAAACCCGAGTCGGCGCCGCGCCCGTAGAAGTCCTCCTCCAGGTACTCGAGGGTGAGCGCGTAGTTGAGGATCCCGATGTCTCCCTCGTCGGCTTGAGCGGACGCGAAACCGCTCCGTGCCCCAGCGGCCGCTAGCGTCGCCCCCACACCCAGCAATCCGGCCCACTTCAGAAAACTGCGCCGGCTGCGGTCGTCCGCAAACATCATCACGGGCTCACCGCCGAACAACCGAGGTTGTGTCATGTCGCATCGGTCCTTCCTGTATTAGAGCCCTCTGTGTTAGCAGAACTGCCGGATTCATGTGATCGAGGGGCCCCCTCGCGCCCTTGTGCTCGTGCCCGCACGACGATGCGATGCGTGCGCATCCCCTTGGGAGTGCAGGCAAACAGCGTGATGACCCTGGCCCTCGGACTGCGCGGCTGTCGCAGGACGAACTCCTGGTAGGAGGCCTCCTCCACGGTCGCAATCCTGAAGACCCTGAAGACCGTGATCCGCCCGCCTCGCGCCCGAGTGCGAATGACGTCGCCCCGCCTGAGCAGGTCGAGATCGGCGAAGGGATGTGTGTAGCTGGTCCGATGTCCCGCGAGGACTGCGTTGCCTTGCACCCCGGGAAAGGGCGTGCCCGGCCACAGCCCGGGGCCGAGTCGGATGATCCGGTCGTGAACTCCGAGCCGAAACTTCGCCCGCACATCCAGTGAGGGGATCGTTACGCGCCCCAGGGGGACGTCCCTGCGGGAGGGACGCGCCCACACTCCTTTGCGCCTCGCATACGCGCTGGTAGGGCGCCTGTCTGCAACCATGCCGCCGCTCGTGACTCGGCCGCTCGTGACTCGGCCGCTCGTGACTCGGCCGCTCGTGACTCGGCCGCTCGTGACTCGGCCGCTCG
>Ga0136610_1000303_pt1 | contig 13861 bp, 13 predicted proteins | sample AntDrymUQ1342206_2_FD_104804 | JGI IMG/M metagenome (GOLD analysis project Ga0136610, IMG submission 104804) | Polar desert sand microbial communities from Dry Valleys, Antarctica - metaG UQ134 (22.06) | ecosystem: Environmental > Terrestrial > Soil > Desert | place: Antarctica: Dry Valley...
CCACGAGTCGCCCATCCTTCGTCGTCGTCGTCGTCGTCGGTCGTGGTTCGTGTGCCCGAGTCGATGGCGCGCGCGCAGCCGGCCGTGGCGCACCGGAACCGCCCGGTGAGGTTATCCGCCCCGCGCCACCTGCCGGTCGGCGAGGTCCCGGAACGAGACGAGCGAGCCGGCCGAGGTGGCGGCCAGCATGGCCTGCCCGATCGCGCGGCTCACGCAGTCCGCGGCGGCGGCCAGCAGCGCGTCGATCATCCGGTCGTCCGGGACGGCGGCCCGGGACGTGCTCAGGCCGAAGATCGAGTCGCCGTCCACGAGGAGGTGCGCCGGCCGGACCGCCCTGGCGATGCCGTCCTGGCCGGCCATCGCGAGCCGGGCGCACTGCGCCTTGGTCAACCTCGCGTCGGTGGCGACCACGCCGATGGTCGTGTTCATCGAGGGTGCCAGCGCCACGGCCTGCGCCTCGGCCAGCAGAGACGGATCGACGCGCGGCGCCCGTGCCAGCGCCTCGTCCACCGCATCGGTCATGTACGCCGCGGCGTACAGGCTGCCGTCGGGCGCGACCGGGCTGCCGGCCGCGTTCACCACCACGAGCGCGGCCACCGTCCACCCGTCACCAACCACTTGGCTGGCCGATCCGAGACCGCCCTTGAGACCGCCGGCGCGCGCACCCGCTCCCGCGCCGACCGACCCTTGAACGACCGGACCGTCGGAGGCTGCGCGCAGGGCGGCGACCCCATCGGCCGGGCCGGGCCGGCAGGAGAAGTCGCCGCCGCGGCCGAGGTCGTAGATGACGGCCGCGGGCACGATCGGGACGATCGCACCCGGCTCGGGACCCACCCGGAAGCCGATTCCGTCGGCGCCGAGCGCGTCGACCACACCGCTCGCGGCCGACAGGCCGTACGCGCTCCCGCCGGTCAGCACGATGGCGTGCACGCGTTCGATCAGCGCGCCCGGCCGCAACAGGTCGGTCTCGCGAGTCCCAGGGGCGCCGCCGCGCACGTCGACCGACGCGACCACGCCCTCTGGTGGCCCCAGCACAACCGTCGTACCGGACAACCAGCCATCGGTGCGTCGCTCGTGGTGGCCGACCGTGAGCCCGGCGACGTCGGTCAAGGTGCCGGACCGGCCGCCACCCGGGCTCACAGCCCGGCCGAACCGTCCCCGACGTTCGCGCGCACCCAGTCCACGATGTCGTAGGTCGTGGCCCCGGGCCGGAACACCTTGGCGACGCCCATCTCGTCGAGGAGCGCGACGTCGTCCTCGGGGATGATCCCGCCGCCGAACACGACGATGTCTGCAGCGTCGCGCTCGGCGAGAAGATCGATCACCCGCTTGAACAGCGTCATGTGTGCACCGGAGAGCACTGACAGGCCGACCGCGTCGGCATCCTCCTGGATCGCGGTCTCGACGATCTGCTCGGGAGTCTGGTGCAGGCCGGTGTAGATCACCTCGACCCCGGCGTCGCGCAGTGCGCGCGCGACGACCTTCGCGCCGCGGTCATGGCCGTCGAGACCGGGCTTCGCGACCACGACCCGGATCGCACCTGCGCCGGGCATCCGGGCCTCCTTGTGGTCGACGGGCTCGTGGTCGGCGGACGATCGGAAAGGCGACTGATCCGTCCCGACCGCCGGTGGGCTGTCGAAGCGTAACGCCGTCCCCACCGCGCGCTGATCGCGTGAACCGTCCACAGCCGCGGCGAGGGAACTTGAGCCCGGCGTGACCTGTGCGTTATGGTCCGACCGCCCACGATCCCGAAAGGCAAGGCTACTTTGACGTGCCCCGTGCTCCCCGAGGCCGCCGCCGCGGTCAACATCGTCGTCCCAAGACCCACCACCTCCCGGCCGCAGTCGGTTCGATCGCCCTCGCCACGGCAGCCGCCGGTGCGCTGACCCTCAGCGGTCCGGCGTCGGCCGCGTTGGGCGCGGGTGCTCGGCCGACCGTCACCGCCACGCCCGAGGTGGAGCGAGCTCCAATCCTCGACGCCAAGGCCGTGGCCGCTGCGCTCGCGATCCGGTCGCAGGACACGGTCGAGAGGTCGACCCAGCGGGAGCAGCTCACGGAATCCGTCCTCGCGGCCAAGGTCGAGCAGGAGCTGGCCGATGCCGCGTCGCTCGACGCGCTCGCCGGCGACCGGCTGGTCCGGTTCGCCGAGGCCCCCGTCACCTGGGTCGTCCCGGTGCAGGGATATCGCCTCACGTCGCTCTACGGTCCGCGATGGGGCCGGCCGCACACCGGCCTCGACATGGCCGCCGCCTCTGGCACCCCGATCTACGCGATGTCTGCCGGCGAGATCATCTCGGCGGAGTACGAGGGTGGGTACGGCAACAAGACGATCATCCGGCACGAGGACGGCACCGAGACCTGGTACTGCCACCAGTCGGGGTTCGAGCTCACCTCTGGCAGCGTCGAGGCTGGCGAGGTGATCGGGTACGTCGGGAGCACCGGCAACTCGACCGGTCCCCACCTGCACCTTGAGGTGCACCCGGACGGCTCCGAGGACTACTCGATCAACCCGCTCACCTGGATGCGAGACGTCCTCGGCCTGACGGTCTGAACCGCCGCGCGGTCAGAGCTTCTCGACCGGGGCGTAGCGCAGCAGGAGTCGTTTCACACCCTCGGCGCCGAAGTCGACGCTGGCTTCGGCGCGGTCGCCGGCACCGGTGGTCGACACGACGGTGCCGAGGCCGTACGAGTCGTGCGTGACCCGGTCACCGGGTGCCAGCGAGATGACCGCCCGGTTCCCCGGTGAGCGCACGCCAGGACGCGCGGCGACCCGCGCGATGGCCGGCGTCGACGACGAGCTGCGCCATCCCTTGTCGACCGGCTGACCGGGTGTCCCCCGAGCGCCCGGGCGCCACTCGACGAGCTCGGCGGGCAACTCCTCGAGGAAGCGGGACGGCGGGTTGTACGAGGGCGATCCCCAGGCGCTGCGGACGAGCGCGCGGGAGATGAACAGGCGCCGCTGGGCCCGGGTGATGCCGACGTAGGCAAGCCGGCGCTCCTCCTCGAGCTCCTTCGGGTCCCCGAGCGAGCGCAGGTGCGGGAAGACGCCGTCCTCGAGACCGGTGAGGAAGACGACGGGGAACTCCAGGCCCTTCGCGGTGTGCAGGGTCATGAGCGTGACCACGCCCTGCGCCGCCCTGGCATCTGCTGCTTCGTCATCCGGCTCGTCCGGGATCTGGTCGGCGTCGGCGACCAGCGCGACCCGTTCCAGGAACTCGATCAACCCACCGTCGGGGTCGGCGTCGGCGAACTCGCGGGCCACCGCGACGAGCTCCTGGAGGTTCTCGACCCGGCTCTCGTCCTGCGGGTCCACCGACGCGACCAGCTCGGCGAGGTAGCCAGATCTGGTCAGGGTCGCCTCGAGCACGTCGGCGGGGGTGGCGCCGCCCGCGACCAGGTCGCGCAGCCCCGCCACCAGAGCGGTGAAACCCCGCACCGCCGCGAGCGAGCGGGTGGCGATGCCGTACGCCTCGTCGGCCCGGACCAACGCCTGCGCGAACGAGATCCGCTCCCGGTCGGCCAGCACCTCGATGCACGCCTCGGCGCGATCGCCGATCCCGCGCCTCGGGGTGTTCAGGATCCGGCGCAGCGACACCGTGTCCTCGGGATTCGCGAGCAGGCGGAGGTACGCGAGCGCGTCCCGGATCTCGCGCCGCTCGTAGAAACGGACCCCGCCGACAACCTTGTACGGGAGGCCGACGCGGATGAACACCTCCTCGAACACACGGCTCTGCGCATTGGTGCGGTAGAACACCGCGACCTCACCGGGCTTGGCCGCGGCCGCGTCGGTCAGCTTGTCGATCTCCTCGGCGACGAAAGCCGCCTCGTCGTGCTCGTTCTCCGCGACGTAGCCGATGATCTGGTCGCCGGCACCGGAGTCGGTCCACAGCCGCTTCGCCTTGCGCTCGCTGTTGCGGCTGATCACCGAGTTCGCGGCAGTCAAGATCGTCTGGGTGGACCGGTAGTTCTGCTCCAGCAAGATCGTCCTGGCGTCCGGGTAGTCCTGCTCGAACTGCAGGATGTTGCGGATGGTGGCCCCGCGGAAGGCGTAGATCGACTGATCGGCATCGCCGACCACGACGAGCTCACCGGGCGGCACGGCGACGTCGACCGCGGCTCGAACCAGGTCGCCGTCGGCGGTGCGCACCTCCGCCTTGCCGGCGGATCCCCCGACGAGCTCCCGCACCAGGACGTACTGGGCGTGGTTGGTGTCCTGGTACTCGTCGACCATCACGTGGCGGAACCGGCGCCGGTAGTGCTCGGCCGCGTCCGGGAACGCCTGGAGGAGGTTGACGGTGGTCATGATCAAGTCGTCGAAGTCCAGCGCATTCGCCTGCTGGAGGCGCAGCTGGTAGGTCGCGTACGCCTCGGCGAGCCGCTGCTCCATGTCGTTCTGCGCCCGCGAGCGATAGGTCTCGTGGTCGATCAGCTCGTTCTTGAGGTTCGACACCTGCGCGAGGAACGACCGCGGTGCGTATCGCTTCGGGTCGAGGTCGAGCCCGCGGAGCACCAGCGCCATCAGCCGCTGCGAGTCGGCCTGGTCGTAGATCGAGAACGACGACGAGATCCCGAACCGCTTGATCTCGCTCCGCAGGATCCGGACGCAGGCGGAGTGGAACGTGGAGACCCACATCGCGCGGGCCCGGTTGCCCACCATCTCGGTGACCCGCTCGCGCATCTCGCCGGCCGCCTTGTTCGTGAACGTGATGGCGAGGACCGCGCCCGGATGCACGTCACGGGCGGCGAGGAGGTACGCGATCCGACGGGTGAGCACCCTGGTCTTGCCGGAGCCGGCCCCGGCCACGATGAGCAACGGCCCGCCCTCGTGCACGACGGCGGCCCGCTGGGACGGGTTGAGCCCCTCGAGCACGGTCTCGGGATCGCGGTAGGTGGGACGCCGGTCCGGCCCACGAGCGCCATCGGTGGTCGCGCCGCCGGTCTCGAGGTGGTCGAAGAGCGTGCTCATGCTCCGCCCGATCCTACGGCGCCGCACCGACCGGACCGACCTCCGACCGTAGGGTGCTCCGGTGACCGAACCAGGCGTCGAGCCCCCCGCCTCGCAGCCCGCCTCGCAGCCCGCCTCGCAGCCCGCCTCGCAGCCCGCCGCGGGGCCCGCCTTGCAGCCGGACTCGCAGCGGGCGCTGGTTGTCACAGCCCACCCGGACGACGTGGACTTCGGCTCGGCCGGCACCGTGGCCAGCTGGGTGGACCAGGGCTGGACCGTCACGTACTGCGTCTGCACCGACGGTGACGCCGGCGGCTTCGACCCGGACGTGCCCCGCTCGAGGATCCGGGGCATCCGCCAGGCGGAGCAACGTGCGGCGGCGGCCGAGCTCGGCGTCACCGACGTCCGGTTCCTGGGCTACGCCGACGGCGCGCTGGAGGTGTCTCCCGCGCTGGTCCGGGACATCGTCCGCGCGATCCGGGACACCCGGCCCGAGCGGGTGCTCATGCCCAGCCCCGAGCGCGACTGGACGAGGATCGCCCGCAGCCACCCCGACCACCTCGCCGCCGGCGAGGCCACGATCCGGGCCATCTACCCGGCCGCGCAGAACCCGTTCGCTTTCCCGGAGCTGCTCGCCGACGAGGGTCTCGATGCGTGGAAGGTCCCCGAGACCTGGGTGGTCGGGCACCCGAACCCGGACCGGTTCGTCGACATCACGGATACGTTCGACCGCAAGATCGCCGCGCTGCGCCGGCACCAGAGCCAGACCTCGCACATGACCGAGCTCGAGGACAGGCTCCGCGGCTGGTCGACCGCGATGGCGGTCACCGCCGGTCTGCCCGAGGGCCGGCTCGTCGAGGCCTACAACGTGTTCCTCACCGGTTGATCGTCCTGTGGATCGAGGGCGTCGCACGGACGGACAGATGGAGCGGCTCGACGCGTACTACGACGCCGTGCCACGACCGAATGCCGACGTCGAGGACCTGGGTGCCTTCATCCTCTTCGTGGCCCGCGCCGGCTGGCCGTACTACGCCCGCCCGAGCCGCTCGTACGCCGGCCCGCCCGCGACCACCGAGGACGTCCTGGCCGTCCGCGCGCGGCAACGGGCCCTCGACGTGCCAGAGGCGATCGAGTGGGTGGACGAGGTGACGCCGGGCCTGGTCGAGCCGGTCAGCGCCGCCGGCCTCACGGTGCTTCGGGCGCCACTGCAGGTCCTCGGCACCCCGCTCCCGGTCACGCCGCCGGACGGGATCGTGGTCAGGCTGGTCGATCCCGACGACCCCGATCTGCTGAAGATCAATACCGCGGTGCACCTCGGCTTCGGCACGCCCGGTACGGCGGTCGGCACGGTCGGGGCGGCCGACCGTGACGCCGCGGCCGGCGCCGCGGACCCGACGAGCGTGAACCATCTGCGCGAGCGGTTGCGGGCCGGGCGCACAGTCACGGCGGTGGCCTACGACGAGGACGGTCCGCTCGCTGCCGGCAGCCATCAGCCAGTCGGCGAGGTGACCGAGATCGTCGGCGTGGCGACCCTTCCGACCGCCCGTCGTCGCGGCCTGGGCACCGCCGTCACGGCCGCTCTGGTTGCCGACGCGCGCCACCGCGGCATCGAGACGATCTTCCTTTCCGCCGGGTCCGAGGACGTGGCCCGGGTCTACGAGCGCGTCGGGTTCCAGCGCATCGCGACCGCCTGCATCGCCTCGGTGTCCTGACCGCCGACGACAGCCGGAGGGAGGGTTGGGAACTCCCCGTCAGGTTCGCCCGACCGGTGTGCCGAGGTAGGCGCCGGCGACCAGGCGGACGAACCGGTGCACCGCGTCCTCGCTCGGCGTGAACGGCCCGGGTCGGAAGTGCGGCGAGGCGAGCCCGCGCTGGACCGACTCGCAGGCGGCCCAGTCCTGCCGGTTCGTCAGGTCCCAGAACTCGACCGCGTACGAGGGGTCGACGTCCTCGCCCGGGAAGTACCACGAGCAGTCGATCATGGTCCGGTCCGGGGCCAGTGGCACCAGCCGATGGGTCATGACGTAGTCCGGGTGCAGCGACAGCAGCAGGTCCGGGAACAGCCCGAGGTACTCCGCCCGACCCGGCGGTGCACCGGGGATCGGCCGTCCCGCGGACTCCCCCGTCACCGACATGGTCGCCATCCCGGGACGGAGCGCCATCGACCCGCCGATCCACGCGCCGGGCAGGTCGTAGTTGTCACCTGAGTCCGGCGGGCTCACCCGGCACAGCTCGGGGTGGATCAGCGGGCAGTGGTAGCACTCGTGGTAGTTCTCGGTGATCACTTTCCAGTTCGCCGCGACCTCGTACGTGTGCCTGGCCAGCTGGACGAGACCCTCCGGTGCGTACGTCTCGACCAGGTCGCCCAGTCCCCCCAGGTGGTCGCCGAACGACGGCACCTCGGCGCTGCCGAGCGGCGATGCCGCGTGCACGAACACCCATCCTTGCCAGCGCCGCACCGGCAGCTCGACCAGGTCGAGATCGGCATCAACCGTGGCCGGGAGCCGCGGGGTCGCGCGGACCCGACCGGCGAGGTCGTATGACCAGGCGTGATAGGGGCAGACCACGCTCGCGCGGTCGGAGCCGTCGCCCTCGGCGAGCAGCTCATGCCCTCGGTGGCGACAGGTGTTGGCGAACGCCCGCAGCTCGTCGCTCGGCCCCCAGGTGAGCAGCACCCCCACGTCGCCCACCCGGATGGCGCGCTGCGTGGCCGAACGATCCGGGCGCTCGCGCGGCAGCCGGAGGTCTTCGTCGCGGCCGGCACAGCTCCAGGTCCCGGCGAACAGATGGCGTCGCTCCCAGGCGAGCACGTCGGTGGATGTATAGGCGTCAGCCGGGAGCATGGTCGCCGTACCGAGCGGCGCCAGTGCCCAGCGCAGGAGGTCCGGGTCGACCGGTGCGGTCGGGGGGGACACGGCGATCAGGGCCAGAACACCGCGACGGCGACGTTGGCGAGGGTCAGCCCGAGGATGGCGAAGAACACCGTCTCGCTGACAGTCGCGCTCTTGCGGTGCGTCCAGCACAGCGCGAGCACGACCACCGCGACGACCGCCTTGACGCCGACCTTCGCGTTGTCGACCTCCGCGCCATCGGCGCCCTCGTCCAGCGCGTAGGCGGTGCCGACGAGCAGCACCCCGGACACCACCTGGGTGACCGCGCCGTGGAACATCGCTGCGTTGACCACCCGGTCCTTGCCACGCATCTGGACCAGGGCTCCGCCGAGGAGGCTCGCCATCCCGAGCAGGTGCCCGAACAGCACGATGTCCCGGACGATCTCCACGCCGGCCACCGTACCGGCCGGTCGGCTGCCCTCGGTGGTCGCCGGTCGGTCAGACCAGGCGACGCTCGGTGGCCCAGCGCGTGAGCTGGTGCCGGTTGGAGAGCTGGAGCTTCCGCAGCACCGCCGACACGTGGGTCTCGACCGTTTTCACCGAGATGAAGAGCTCCTTCGCGACCTCCTTGTACGCGTAGCCGCGGGCGATCAGCCGAAGCACCTCGCGCTCGCGCGGGGTCAATTGGTCGAGCTCCTCGTCGACCGCGGCGATGTCGATCCCGGTAAAGGCATCGAGCACGAACCCGGCCAGCCGTGGGGAGAACACGGCGTCGCCCTCGCCGACCCGGCGGATCGCGGCGACCAGCTCCGGCCCGGTGATCGCCTTGGTGACGTACCCGCGCGCGCCGGCTCGGATCACGCCGATCACGTCCTCCGCCGCGTCCGAGACCGACAGGGCCAGGAACCGGACCTCCGGCCGGCGGGCCAGGACCGCCTGCAGGACGGCGACCCCACCGCCGCCGGGCAGGTGGACGTCGAGCAGCACGACGTCCGGGACGGTGTCGAGCACCACCTGGATCGCCGACGGCGCGTCAGCGGCCTCGCCGACCACGGCGACCGCGCCGCCGAGCTCGGTACGGACGCCGGACCGGAACATGGCGTGGTCGTCGATCAGCACCACCCGGGTCAGCCAGCTCCTGCCACCGGGCGTGGTGGTCGAGTCCTGCGATGACGTCACTGGCGGCTCCCTGCTCGATGGACCTCAGGCGCGACCTTGATCGTCAGCCGCACCTCGGTGCCACCACCCGGCGTGCTCCTTACGGTCGCGGTGCCTCCGTGGCGCTGCATCCGCTCGATGATCGACCCTCGCACACCCATCCGGCCATCGGCGATCGCGTCGGGATCGAACCCCACCCCGCGATCGCGGACGAAGGCCATCACCTCGTTACCCTCGACCTCGGCGAACACGTCCACCCGGTCCGTCTGCGCGTGGGTCGCTGCGTTGACGAGCGCCTCACGCGCGGCCCGGACCAGGGCGTGCACCGCAGGATCGACCGGGCAGTCGCCCACGACGACGACCTCGATGAGGACGCCGTGCTGCTCCTCGACCTCGGCAGCCACCCGCTCGAGCGCGATCCTGAGCGAGGAGTCCGGCGACGCCGGCACGCCGTACAACCAGCCACGCAGGTCGCGCTCCTGGCTCCGGGCGAGCCGGACCACCTCGCGCGGGTCACTCGCCTGGCGCTGGATCAGCGCCAGGGTCTGGAGCACGGAGTCGTGCAGATGGGCCGCGACGTCGGCCTGCTGCTGCGAGAGCGCTCGCTCGGTGCGCTCGTCCCTGAGGTCGCGCACGATCCGGAGCAGCCATGGGCCGCCGATCAGGAGGACGCCTACGACCGCAGTGGCGGCACCGACGACGACGTCGCCGGCGACGTCGAGCCGGCCCGACGCGGCGACGAACGCGAACAACCCGGCAACCACCAGGCCTGCACCGATGGCCACGCGAAGGCGATGGCGCCACCCGCCGCTCCGCCAGCCGACGCCGAGGCCGACGGTCCCGGTCCCCCCCGCGCTCACAGAGCTCGCAGGCGACGCGTCGGACTCGTCGGACTGCCGCCAGATCAGGAAGACACCGACTGCGACGATGACCGACGGCCAGAAGATCACCGGGTTCACGCCGAGCGACGTCGACTGGAACAGCGCCGCGAGCCCGAGCGCGAGCACCGCGAACGCGAGGAGCTGGCCGGCGTCTCCGACAGCGAGCCGGATCCGCCGCGTCGGGCGCAGTCCGAGTCGCTCGGCGGCCGCCAGCCCTGGCGCGGTGACGGTCTCCACCCGGTCCTGCGGCACCACGACCCAGAGCGCGGCGTACACCAGCAGCCCGAACCCGCCGACCGCGCCGAGCACCACGAAGGTGAGCCGCACGACGATCACGTCCACCCGGAGGTGATGCGCAAGACCGGCCGCTACGCCGGCGAGGAGCTTGTCCTCCTGGGCTCGGCGGTAGCGCGGTGGCGCGGCGTCGATCGTGGTCACGCTTGCATCGTCACACGCTTGCCCCCGCACCGACATCCGGAAGGCACCCGCTGTGTGGGCAGGGTCGGCTCAGGGGGCGCTCAGGGTCGTGCCCGATGGTGGACGAGCGTCGGCGCACCGACGATGGTGGGCATGACCTCGCCCCAACCCGCCCTGAGCCCTGGCCCGCCGACTCCTCCAGACGCCCCCACTCCACCGCCCCTCGCCGGGCCGCCGTGGAATCGCAGTACGAGCGATCGGGTGATCGCCGGGGTGTGCGGCGGGATCGGTCGCCGGCTCGGTGTAGACCCGGTGATCCTCCGCGTGGTCGTCGTCGTGCTGACGTTCTTCTCCGGCGCCGGGCTCGTCCTCTACGCGGCCGCATGGCTCTTCCTGCCCTCGGACCAGACGAAGCCGTCGGTCCTCACGAACGCGCTGAGCCCGACCTCCACGGACCGCACCCGAAGCGTGCTCACGGCGGTCGCGCTCGCCGCGGTGCTCGCAGTCGCGGTGATCGTGGTGCTCGGGGGAGGGTTCGTCACGGGCTTCGACGGGGGGTTCGTCCCGGGCCTCCTGATCGCCATCGTCGTGGTCGTGGCACTGCTCGTCGTGCGGCGCGACGCGAACCCGGTCTCTCCCCCCGGGCAGCCGGCGTACGGCCCGTCGACGGCTGGACTTGCGTCGACCACCGCCGCGCCGTACGCATCGACGAGCGCCATCACCGAGCCGACCGTCGTCACCGGCTCAGGTGCCGAGCCAACCGTCGAGCTCGGGACCCGCACCGGCCAGCAGACCGGCGCGGTCGACCCGACGCTCACGATGCAGCGCCCGAGCCCGACCGGCGCACCCGCTCCGGTGACCTCGCCGATGACCGCGCAGTGGGACCCGCCCTTCGACCAGCCCCCGCCGCCGCCGTACGGCTCGGGGCAGCTGCCGCCACCGAAGCCGCGCCGGGAGCGCTCGTACCTCGGTCTCCTGACGCTGAGCGCGATGCTCGCGGTGCTCGGCGTCTTCGCCCTGGTCGACCTCTCGGGAGTCGCCGTGCCGATCGCCGGCTATGTCGTCGCCGCGCTCGCCGTGGTCGCTGGCGGGCTCGTGCTCGGCGCATGGATCGGTCGGTCGCGTGGGCTCATCGGGCTCGGCGTCCTGCTCGGCCTGGCGCTCGGACCGGCGGTGCTCGCCGATGCCGTCGTCGGCCCGGGCTGGCGAGATTGGCAGAACGCTGACGACATCCGGGTGGCCCCACGCGCACCCGACGAGCTCTCCCCCGCGTACGAGTTCGGCACCGGTTCGATCCGGCTGGACCTCACCGAGCTCGACTTCGAGGGCGAGGACGTGGCCACCATGATCGACCTCGGCGCCGGCGAGGTCATCGTGACCGTCCCAGACGACGTGGACGTCGTGGTCGACGCAGCCGTGGGTCTCGGCGACCTGATCATCCTCGACCGGCGGTCGAGCGGTTTCGAGCCCGGCGACACGTTCACCGACCTCGGCGCCGACGGCGCGGGCGGCGGCCGGTTGGAGCTGTCCATCGATCTCGGTCTCGGCAAAGTGGAGGTGCGACGTGCGACGTCATGAGCTGGACGTGGTCTCGCTGGTGTTCGGCCTGGTGTTCGCGACAGTTGCGCTGCTGTGGCCGCTCTGGCGGCTCGACCTGATCGACGGCAACAGCCTGTCCTGGATCCCGGCCGTCGCGCTCGTCGCGATCGGCCTGCTTGGTGTGACCCTGTCGCTCCTGCGCAGCCGCCGCTCGGCCGACGAGCTCGAGCGCGCCGAGGACGAGGCGGGCGCACGGCTGGACTGACACTGGTCCCGACTGCCGCGAGCGCGAGGCTCGGGAACCAGCCGGGTCAGCCGCGCCCGTGCGTCACCAGCCAGCCTTCGGTGTCGGGACCCTTGGGGATGATCCGGGTCGGGTTGATCTGGTCGTGCGTGCCGTAGTAGTGGCGCTTGATCTGGTCGAAGTCCACGGTCTCGCCGAAGCCGGGGGTCTGGAACAGGTCACGGGCGTAGGCCCAGAGCGCAGGCATCTCGGTGAGTTTCGCGCGGTTGCACTTGAAGTGCCCGTGGTACGCGGCGTCGAAGCGCACCAGGGTGGTGAAGAGGCGGACATCCGCCTCGGTGAGCTGGTCACCGACCAGATAGCGCTGGTGCGCCAAACGGGTCTCGAGCCAGTCGAGACGGTCGAAGAGCCGGTCGTACGCCGCCTCGTACGCGTCCTGGCTGGTCGCGAAGCCGCACTTGTACACGCCGTTGTTGACGTCGTGGAAGACGAGGTCGGCGACCTCGTCGATCTCGTCGCGCAGGTGCAGCGGATAGAGGTCGGGAGCGTTCTCTGCATGCAGGGCAGACCACTGCGTGGACAGGTCCAGCGTGATCTGCGGGTAGTCGTTGGTGACCACGCGCCCGCTCGTGGTGTCGATGATCGCCGGCACGGTGACCCGGCCTGCGTACGTGGAGTCGGTCTTCCGGTAGGCGTCGGCGAGGAACCCGATGCCGAGCACCGGGTCGACGTCGCCCTCGTCCAGCGTGAACCGCCAACCGCGCTCGTCGCGGATCGGGTCGACCGTGCCGAGCGAGATCGCGCCCTCGAGACCGAGGAGCCCGCGGACGATCACCGCCCGGTGCGCCCAGGGACAGGCTCGGCTCCAGACCAGGCGGTACCGGCCGGGCTCGACCGGCCAGCGCCCGCGCTCGTCGGGGCCGTCGCCGGGTGCGGCCGCGGAGTCCGCGGTGATCCGGTCGGCGAACCGGTTGCCCTGGCGCACGAACTCGCCCCTGGTCCCGGCCTCGCGGGTGAACTGCGCGGTCATCGCTCGAGCGTCTCACGCTCCCCGGCGGGCTCGACGGCCGCGAGCCGTCGGCGGAGCTCGGTTGCGATGAGGTCGAGCAGCGAACGCGCGCGAGTGCGGTCGCCGTCGAGGAAGTAGTGATCGGCGCCGCTCACCACCCGGTGCACGACCTCGACACCCGCGGCAGCGAGCCGCTCGGCGTACGCGTCGCCCTCGGCCCGGAGCACGTCGTGCTCCCCGGTGATCACCACAGCTGGAGGTAGCCCAGCCAGGTCCGCGGCGCACAGCGGCGAGGCGTACGGCGTCGCCCGGGCCGCTTCGTCGGTGAAGTAGACCGCGCGGACCAGCTCGAGCAGACGGGTCGTGATCATCGGGTGCGGGTTGGTCGAGCGCTTGGCCGTCGAGGGCTCGGCAACGTCGAGGGCCGGGACGCCGAGCACCTGGAGGCGCGGGCGGCACGACCCGGAGTCCCTGGCCTGGAGGCAGGCCGAGGCGGCGAGGTTGCCGCCGGCGCTGAAGCCGCCGACGGCCACCCGCTCGCCGTCGCAGCCGATCTCGGCACCGTGCTCGGCGATCCAGCCGAGCACGTCGTGCGCCTGGTGCTGCGCGACGGGAAAGCGATGCTGCGGCGCGACGTCGTAGTCGACGTTCACGACGACGGCCCCGGCCTCGGCCGCGACGAACCGGGCGAAGAAGTCGTCCATCCGCGGGAAGCGCATGACGAACGCACCGCCGTGGAGGTGCGCGTACGCGGGGGGCAGACGCGTCGAGCCGACCGCGCTGTACGGGCGGTAGACCTCGCAACGGACCGCGCCGTGCCGGGTCGGCACGGTGATC
>Ga0136610_1000310_pt1 | contig 13785 bp, 10 predicted proteins | sample AntDrymUQ1342206_2_FD_104804 | JGI IMG/M metagenome (GOLD analysis project Ga0136610, IMG submission 104804) | Polar desert sand microbial communities from Dry Valleys, Antarctica - metaG UQ134 (22.06) | ecosystem: Environmental > Terrestrial > Soil > Desert | place: Antarctica: Dry Valley...
ACGACACGACCGATGCGCCGCGCCACTCGCGGATCTTCGAGCTGCCGATCGAGCTCGGGCACCCCGACGAGCTGCTGGCGCGGATCACCGGCTGGGTCGGAAGCGGGGAGCCGACCAAGCGCGTCATGTACGTCAACGCGCACGTGCTCAACCAGTCGCGCGAGGACCCGGCGCTGCGCAGCGCGCTCGAGGAGGCCGACCTCGTCTACTGCGACGGCTACGGCGTGCGCCTCGCCGCCAAGGCGCTGAGCACGGAGATCCCGCACCGCATGACGGGCGCCGACTGGATCTGGGACCTCGCGGCGCTCTGCGAGGCGCGCGACAGCTCCGTCTACCTGCTCGGCTGCGAGCCGGGCGTCGCGCGCCAGGCCGGCCTGCGCCTGCGCCGCTCGCACCCGCGGCTGCGCGTCGTCGGCACCCACCACGGCTACTTCCGGATCGGCTCGGGACACGACGAGCGCGTCATCGAGGACATCAACCGCTGCAAGCCGGACATCCTGCTCGTCGGCATGGGAACGCCCAAGCAGGAGATCTGGGCGCAGCGCACCGTCGACCGCCTCGACTGCTCGGTGCTGTGGAGCGTCGGGGCGCTGTTCGACTTCGTCTCGGGACGCGTGCCGCGTGCTCCGGCCTCGTTGGCGGACAATGGTCTGGAATGGATCTTCAGACTCGCGATCGAGCCGGGGCGGATGTGGCGACGCTACCTGGTGGGCAACCCGGTGTTCCTGAGCCGGGTGGTGGCGCAGGCCCGCCAGCGCCGCCGGACCTGAGCCCGCGCAGAGAGCGCGCGCTCGCGTGGCTGGGCCTGGCCGGCGCGGCGGCGATCGCGCTGGGCCTCGCGCAGTACGCCGGCATCGTCGGGCGGGCCGGCACGGGCGGCGCGCTGCGCGTGCTGGTCGCGTGCGTCGTGCTGTTCGGGATCGTCGGGTTCGGCCTGACGCGCCTGCTGCTGCCCGCCGGCCTGCGCCGCCACGAGGCGCTGTGGATCCTGCCCGTCGGCGCCGTCGCGACCGCGCTCGAGATGGCGCTGCTGGCCTACGGCTTCGTGCCGTTCGACATCGCGCTCGCGCTCGTCGTGGTCGCGAGCATCGGGCTCGGCGTCTTCGCCTGGCGCCGCGACCCCGGCGTGCGCGCGCGCTCGGCGCCGGCCGACGCCGCGTCGTGGCGCACGATCGCGGTCCCGCTCGTGCTCGCGCTGTTGATCGGCGCGATCGCGCTGCTGCCGATGTTCCGCGGCGGCTTCGTGACGGTCATCGGCAGCGGCTCGGACGCGCACCTGGCGGTCGGCACCGCCGAGTTCCTGCAGGACAACCACCCGACGGGCGTCGATCCAAGCAAGGCGGTCGACCGCGTTCCGCTCGTCTGGCGCTCCAAGCCGGCGATCTACCTCGCCTATGGCGGCGTCGCGCGGATCGCGGGCCTGGAGCCCTACGCCGTCATCGCGACGCTGTCGGCCGCGCTGCTGGCGTTCGCGGCGCTCGGCTTCTGGCTGCTGGCGCGCGAGCTGCTGGGCGCGGGGCCATGGGCGGCGGCGGTCGCGATGGGCCTCGTCGGCATGAACCGGATCGAGCTGTTCACCGGCATGCACCCCTACTTCAACCAGACGTGGGGGTACATGACGACGCCCTTCGCGATCGTGCTCGCATGGCATGTCGTGCGCAACCGCACGCGCGGCGGGGTGCTGCTGTTCGCGGCGTTCATCGGCGTGCTCGCGTTCGCCTACCCGCTCGCGCTGCCGGTCCCGCTGCTGGCGGCCGTCGTCTTCGCCGGCTTCGAGCGCCGACGGCGCGGACTGTCGCTGCTGCGCATCCCCCGCCTGCGCAGCCGGCGCCAGCTGCTGTGGATCGTGCCGCTGTTCTTCATGCTGATCATCCCGCTGCAGGGCGTGCTCGAGAAGACGGCCGCGTCGACGCGCGTGCTCGCGCCGGGGTACTCGCTCGCCAACTGGGGCGGCGACCTCACCGGCTTCTTCCCGGAGCGCTTCTTTCTCGGCATCGCCGACGCGCAGGGCGCGCTGATCGCGCTGCCGCTGATCGCCGCCGGGCTGCTGCTCGCGCTGCGCCGCGCGCCGCGCGACATCCGCTGGGGCCTCGGCGCGGTCGTGCTGTTCGGCGTGCTCGCGGCGCTGTTCTTTCGCCCGCGCGAGTACGGCTGGTACTTCCACTTCAAGGCGCTGGCGTTCGTCGGCCCGCTCGTCGTCGCGGCCGCCGCGGTCGGCCTGTCGCGGCTGCGCTGGCGGTGGGTCAGCGTCGTCGCGGCGCTGCTGCTGATCGGGGTCACGCGCGACGGCGCGGCGCACGAGCTCGGCACGACGTTCGACCAGCTTCCCAGGAGCATGCTCGAGCTGCGCTCCGTCGACGCGCGCCTGGCGCCCGGCGAGTCGGTGCGCCTCGACATGCCCGCCGACGGCCGCATGCTGTGGGTGCCCAACATGCTCGCCGGCCAGCCGCTGTGCTCGCAGCGCCCGCTGCTGAAGACCAGCTACCCGCACGTCCCGATCTCGCGCGCAGCCGACTACGTGCTCGCCGACGACGACTGGCGCAGGCCCTTCGACGCCGTCGGCCCGCCGATCATGACGCTCGACCGCTACCAGCTGTTCCGGCTGCGCCCGGGGCTGCCCGGCGGCGACCGCTGCTCGCAGAAGATGGAGCTGACGATCAAGAAGCTGTACGCGGGCGGCAAGGACGTCGAGCCGTGACTTCGTCGCCTCTTATCCGAGTGCGATGAGCTGTCGGCCAGTCCGCGGACGGGAGTGCACGACGTGAAGGTCCTGGTGGTCGACGACGAGCCGAGCGTACGCTCCGCGCTGCAGCGCGCGCTGGCGCTCGAGCACTACGACGTGCAGCTCGCCGAGGACGGCCAGCAGGCGCTCGACACGCTCGCCGAGGGAGTCGTCGACGCGATCGTGCTCGACGTGATGATGCCGCGAATCGACGGCCTGGAGGTCTGCAGGCGGCTGCGCCGGGCCGGCGACCGCACGCCGGTGCTGATGCTGACCGCGCGCGACGCGATCGACGATCGCGTCGACGGCCTCGACGCCGGCGCCGACGACTACCTCGTCAAGCCGTTCGCGCTGCGCGAGCTCAACGCCCGGCTGCGGGCGCTGCTGCGGCGCGTCGAGCCGGGCGGGCCGACGCTCGCCTTCGCCGACCTCGTGCTCGACACGTCCGCGCACGAGGTGCGCCGCGGCGCGCGCAAGATCGAGCTGTCGCGCACGGAGTTCTCGCTGCTGGAGCTGTTCCTCGAGCACCCGCGACAGGTGCTCACGCGCTCGACGCTGTTCGAGCGCGTCTGGGGCTATGACTTCGGCGCGACGTCCAATGCGCTCGGCGTCTACATCGGCTACCTGCGCCGCAAGACCGAGGCCGGCGGCGAGCGGCGCCTGCTGCACACGGTGCGCGGCATCGGCTACGTCCTGCGCGAGCCATGATGGCGCTGCGCCACCGCCTGATGATCCTCGCCGCGGGCACCGTCGGGGTCACCGTCGTGCTCGTCTCCGTCGTCGCCTACTTCGCGCTGCGCGGCGAGCTTCGCGGGCAGGTCGACGATGCGCTGACCGCGCAGCTTGCGCAGGTACGCGAGACCGGCAGGCTTTCAGGGGTGCAGCGCGACGAGGTGTTTCCGCCATCGCCCGCGCGCGCAGGCGGGCCTGCCGGCCCCGTGCAGGTGATCGACTTCGAGGGCAACATCCGCGTCCCGGCACGCGGCGACCTGCGCGTTCCGGTCGACGGCGCCGACCGCACCGTGGCGCTCGGCCGGCAGCAGACGCTGCTGCGCGACACGCGCGCCGGCGGCGTGCACCTTCGGGTGCTGACCGTCGCGCTGGCCAACGGCGGCGCGATCCAGTTCGCACGCAGCTTCGGCAACGTCGACGCGACGCTGTCGCGGCTGAAGATCCTGCTCGCGCTGCTGTGCGCCGGCGGCACCCTGCTGGCGGCGCTCTTCGGGCGCCTGTTCGGCCGCCAGGTCATCCAGCCGGTGACCGAGCTGACGGCCGCGGCCGAGCACATCACGCAGACCGAGGATCTCGGCCGCCGGATCGAGGTGCCCGGCGACGACGAGGTCGGCCGGATGGCCGCGCGCTTCAACACGATGCTCGACACGCTCGAGGGCTCGCGCCGGGCGCTCGACGACTCCGTTCACGCGCAGCGCCAGCTCGTCGCCGACGCGTCGCATGAGCTGCGCACCCCGGTGACGTCACTGCGCACGAACATCGAGGTCCTGCTCGCGGGCGGCAAGCTGCCCGCGGACGACCGCCGGCGGCTGCTGGAGGACGTGCGCGCCGAGACCGAGGAGCTCGGCGCGCTGATCACCGACGTCATCGAGCTCGCGCGCGGCGACGAGCCGCCCACCGGCGTCGAGGAGGTGCAGCTGGACGCGCTCGTCTGCGAGCGCGTCGCGCGCGCCCAGCGCCGCCGGCCGCACGTGACGTTCGCCGCCGAGCTCGAGCCGACGGTCGTCGAGGGGCTGCCCGAGCGCCTCGGCCGTGCGGTCGACAACCTGCTCGACAACGCCGCGAAGTACAGCCCGCGGGGCAGCGTCGTCGAGATCGGTCTGCGCGGCGGCGAGCTCAGCGTGCGCGACCACGGCCCCGGGATCCCCGCCGCCGACCGGCCGCACGTGTTCGACCGCTTCTACCGCGGCGCGACGGCGCGCGGGCGGCCCGGGTCCGGCCTGGGGCTCGCGATCGTGCGCCAGGTGGCCGAGACGCACGGCGGCTCGATCGCCGTCGAGGAGGGAGCCGGTGGCGGATCGCGCTTCGTCCTGCGCCTGACCGCACTGGCGGCCGCAGCGCCGGAGCCGACCGCTGGCGACGTCAGCGCCCTCGGTCGCTAGTGGGTCGTCCAGGAGCGTTGTGCAACGTTTCTGGGCGGCCCGTTAGGCACAGTACGCCGCGACGCCCGTCAGCCCGTCATCGTCGTCCACGGGCATCGTGATCGGAGCGTCGGCCGAGACCGTGAAGTGCTCGCCGCCGGAGATCAGCGACAGCGGGGGGCCGTCGAGCAGCCGGTAGGTCGTCGCACTGGTCGTCATCTCGACCTCGAGGCGGCTGCCGCGCACGATCAGCCGGAAGCTCATGCTCTGCCAGTCGACCGGCAGCCGCGGGACGAAGCGCAGGTCGTGGCCCTCGATGTCGCGCAGCCCGGCGAAGCCGTTGACGAGCGCCATCCAGACGCCGCCACAGGACGCGACGTGGATCCCGTCGCCGACGTTTCCGGCGAGGTTCGCGAGATCGACCGCCGCGCTGATGAGGAAGTACTCGTAGGCCGCCCGGGCGTCGCCGACCTCCGACGCCATGACGCTCTGCACGCACGACGACAGCGACGAGTCGGCCGTCGTCAGCGGGTCGTAGTACTCGAAGACGCGGCGCTTCTCCTCGAGCGAGAAGCGATCGCCGGCGAGGAACGTCGCCAGCACGACGTCGGTCTGCTTGATCACCTGGTGGCGGTAGATGTTCAGCGGGTGGTAGTGCAGCAGCAGCGGGTAGTTCTCCAGCGGCGTGCCCTCGAAGTCCCATGGCTTGCGGTTGAGGAAGTGCTCGTCCTGCAGCAGCACGCCCGCGCGCTCGTCGTAGGGCACGAACATCTGCTCCGCCGCACGAACCCACTCCACGGGCTCGTGGGCGCCGATCTTCAACCTCGACACGAGCCGGGCGTGGGCCTCGGGATCGGTGTCCTGCAGCAGCTGCAGGCACTCCGCGGCGGCGGAGAGGTTCTCGCGCGCCATCAGGTTCGTGTAGGCGTTGTTGTCGACGACGGCCGAGTACTCGTCGGGCCCCGTGACGCCCTGGATGCAGAACTGTCCGTCGCGGCGCGGCGAGAAGAAGCCGAGGTCGGCCCAGAAGCGGGCGGTCTCGACGAGGATCTCCGTGCCCTCGCGGGCGAGGAACTCCTGGTCGCCGGTCACGCGGACGAACTGGCGCACGGCGTAGGAGATCGCGGCGTTGATGTGGTACTGCGCGGTGCCGGCGGCGTAGTACGCGGATGCCTCCTCGCCGCTGATCGTCCGCCACGGAAACAGCGCCCCGCGATGGCCGAGCTGCTGCGCCCGGCGGCGCGCCGCTCCGAGCATCTCGTAGCGAAAGCGCAGCAGCCGCCGCGCCACGTGCGGCTGCGTGTAGGTCAGGCATGGAAGCACGTAGATCTCCGTGTCCCAGAAGTACTGGCCCTCGTAGCCGCGCCCGGTGAGCCCCTTCGCGGCGATGCCGTGGCCTTCGACGCGGGCCGACGCCTGGCGTACCTGAAAGAGGTTGAAGCGCACGGCCTGCTGGATGTCGCCGGGGCCCTCGATCGCGATGTCCGACTGCTCCCAGAACGCGTCGAGGCGCTCGCGCTGGATCTGCGCGATGCGCTCGAAGCCGTCGCCGGCGGCGCGATCGAGCGTGCGATTGACACGCCGGACGAGGTCGCCGGCCGACGCGTGATCGGCGTGGTGGTAGCCCAGAAGCTTCGTGACGTTCGCCGGGATCCCCGGCTCGGCGTCGAGGAAGAAGACGACCCGGCCCTCGTCCTCCTCGACGCTGGACTCGACGCTGTGGCGCAGCTGGGTGTCGATGTGGTGCTCCATCCCGCAGGCCAAGCCGATCGCGCTGGAGCGCGTGCGCAGCTCCAGGACGATGCGCGTGCCGTCGCAGGTCTGCGTGATCGGCTCGAGCGCCGAGTCCGTCATGCGCACGCCGACGCGGGGATCGTCGCTGCCCTTGGGGCGCGGCAGGTGGGTGACGAGCTCGGAGGCGATCGCGAGCTCGGCCTGGCCGGAGACGAGCGTGACCTCGTAGGAGATCGCCGCCAGGTGGCGCCAGTGCAGCGACACCAGGCGCCGGGACTTCAGCGACACGACCGCGCCGCGCGCGGTGCGAAAGGTGACCGAGCGCTCGAGCAGGCCGGCGCGCATGTCGAGCATGCGCTCGTAGGAGAGCAGCCTGGACTCCGACAGCACGAGCGGCTCCTCGTCGACGTAGAGCCGCATGACCGACCCGTCCGGCGCGCTGACGATCGTCTGGCCCGTGGTCGCGAAGCCGAACGCGGCCTCGCCGTAGGGGATCGGCCAGGTCTCGTGAAAGCCGTTGACGAAGTACGCCGGATCGTTGGACGGCACGCCCTCGTCGTGGGTCCCGCGCATGCCCATGTAGCCGTTGGCGACGGCGAACATCGTCTCGGACTCGCCGAAGCCCTCCGACGAGAAGCGCCGCGAGACCAGCCGCCAGGGATCGATCGGCATCGCCGCCTGCATCGGTCCGGCCGCGCTGCGACGCTCGCGCATCCTCGCCAGCGCCGCCAGCCGCGCCTCTCTCACTGTCATCCCTGAAGCTCCTAGGTTCACCGACGGTGTGTCCCTGCGCAGCATTCACATCCCCCCAATCGCCGCGGCGCCCATGTTACGACCGTCCGGCGTACGGTGACGCCCGCCGTCGCGGTAGCGCAGCCGGTAGCCGGAAGGGCTCCTAGGACGCCAGCGACTCGACGGCCGCCCGCAGCGCGAGCGCCGTCGGCTCGGGCGCGTAGGCGGCGACGCGCGCCGCGGCACGCTCGCGCAGCGTGGCGCGCAGCTCGGCATCGGAGACGGCGATCGCGAGCAGCTCGGCGACGACGCTCTCGCCGTCGTCCTCGGCCAGCAGCAGGGCCGCGTCGCCGGCGACCTCGGGCACGCCGCCGACGGGGCGCGCGACGACCGGCACGCCGAAGTGGAAGGCCTCCAGCAGCGGGATGCAGAAGCCCTCGTGCTCGGACAGGCAGACGAACGCGTGAGCCGAGCGATAGCGCTCGGCGAGCGCTTCGCGCTCGATGCCGGACTCGATCGTGATCGCTCCAGGCGACAGCTCCTCGGCCAGCCTGCGCATCGCGGCACCGTAGGCCAGGTTGACGGCCGAGCCCACGAGCACGAGCCGGGCGTCCGCTGCGTGGCGGCGGCGGTAGAGCTCGAACGCGCGCATGACCGCGTCCTGGCGCTTGTGGGGGGCCAGGCGCCCGACGAACAGGATCACCGGCGGCCCGGGGACCGGCTCGCCCGCGGGGCGCGCGGCGCCGAGCCCGCGCGGGTCGAAGAGGATCGGGATCACCGTGGTCGAGCCCATCTCGCGGGCGTTGTAGAGCGAGACCCCTGCGACCATGTCGGCCGCGGCGGCGAAGTGCGGCAGCTGCGTGCGCCCCAGTGAGCAGACCACCGCCGCCTGCGGGTCGTGGTCCCAGAACCAGCGCGCCGGCGTGATGTTGTGCGAGAGCAGGAGCTTGCGGTTGGGCAGCTCGAGCACCGCGCGCAGCTTCGGCGCGTAGGCCGAGTAGTGGATCAGCAGCACGTCGCCGGGCGCTGTGTCCAGCGAGCGCAGCGGCGCGATCTGCGAGCCGACGCGGGGATCGATCTCGGCGGCGACGTCACTGCCCTCCCAGCCCCACGCTCCAAACAGCGCTCGAAACGCGAACGCCTGCGTCGTCACCGCGTCGTGGGGCCCGGCGCCGCTGAGGATCTGGTGGATCCTCACGGCGCGGGCGCCGGGCGCGGCGGCGGCATGTCCGCGGCGGCGTCAGCCCGGGGCGCCGGCGCGGGGTCCGCCGCGCGGGCCTCCTCCAGGCGCGCCACGTGATCCTCGAGCTCGGCCACGCGGATCACGACGTTGAGGTTGAAGCGCGTCTGCTGTGCCTGCAGCTCGCGGAAGTACTGGCGCATGAAGTGGATGACCGCGCGCTTGAACCAGGTGATCGGCGCGCCGAGTGAGCGCGTCGACACCATCAGCTCGATGTCGGGCTCGATCGTCGCCCACTCCATGAGCTGCTCGATCGACACGCGCTCGGTCGGCTCGATCTGCATCCCGGCTGCCAGCTCGTCGTCGCGCTGCGAGGCGGCGATGCGAGCGGCAGCCAGCGCGTCCTCGGGCCTCATACCCGCTCGCCTGGAGGCTCGCATACCCGCTCGCCTTGCGGCTCGCAGGCACCGAGCACAGGCGCCACCCGCTCGGAAGTGCCCATCAGGCGGTGATAGAACGCCATGCCCTCGCCCACCGGCCCGTCGAAGACGCTCTCCCCGCCGTCGAGCACGACGACCCGTTCGCACATGCGCTCGATCAGCGCCGCGTCGTGGGAGACGAGCACGAGCGTCGCGCCGGCGGCGATCTGCTCGGCGATGCGCGCTTCGCACTTGCGCTGAAACGCCTCGTCGCCGACCGCGAGCACCTCGTCGATCAGCAGCACGTCGGCGTCGAGGTGCGCCGCGATCGCGAAGCCCAAGCGCAGGAACATGCCCGAGGAGTACGTCGCCACGGGCGCGTCGATGAAGTCCCCGAGCTCCGAGAACGCGACGATCGCGTTCATCCGCGATTCGATCTGCTCCTTGCTCAAGCCGTGCAGCGCCCCGTTGAGGTAGATGTTCTCGCGGCCGGAGAAGTCGCGCCCGAAGCCGGCGCCGAGCTCGAGCTGGGCGACGATCTGCCCGCCGCACGCGACGCGCCCGGCGTTCAGCGGCACGATCCCCGACAGCACCCGCAGCGTCGAGGACTTGCCCGCGCCGTTGCGACCGACGATCCCCACCGTCTCGCCCGGCTCGATGCGCAGCGAGACGTCGCGCAGCGCCTGCACCGGCGCCGGCCCGCCCGCCCGCCGCCGGCCGATCAGCATCTCCTTCAGCGTGCGCCCGCGGTCGGCCTTGACGCTGAAGGACCGCGAGGCGTGCTCGAGCACGATCTCCCCGGGCCTCACGCCGTCGTCGAGCGCCGGCCGGCTCACACGACCACCGCCAGCTCGCCCTGCATCCGGCGAAACAGCGCCAGCCCGCCGGCGAGGGCGAGCGTGCCCGCCACGGCGACGTACGCGAGCACCGATGCCTCGGGCACGACGCCGCCGTAGATCACGTCGCGCACGGCGACGATGAAGGGCGCGACCGGGTTGACCCACTCCAGGACGAAGAGCAGCGCCTGCTCGTCGCTGAAGCGCGGCAGGTCCGCCGGGTCGAAGAAGATCGGGGAGAGGAAGAACCAGGGCAGCAGCGCCGCCGACAGGATCGGCGCGACGTCGCGGAAGTAGGCGTGCAGGATGCTGACCGCGAGCGCGAGGCCGAGCACGAACGCGAACAGGCAGGCGAGCACGAGCGGCAGCAGGACGAGCGCGACGTCGAGCGTGCCCCGGATCGCGATCGTGATCGGCGTCAGCAGCGCGATCAGCGCGACGAACGTGACGAGCTGGACGGTCACGACCGAGGCCGGGATCGTCTCGCGCGGAAAGCGCGCCTTGCGCACGAGCGCGCCCTGCTCCAGCAGCGATGGAGCGGCACTCATCACCGCCTGGCTGAAGAAGATCCACACGATCAGCCCGACGAGCAGGAACAGCGGGTAGTGCTGCTGGCCGCCGACCTCGAAGATGACGCCGAACATCAGGTAGTAGGCCGCCATCAGCACGAGCGGGTTGATGAGGTACCAGAGCACGCCCAGCGCGGAGCCCTTGTACTTCTGGCGCAGCTCGCGCCGGACCATCTGCTCGAACAGGTAGCGGTAGGCCACGGGGCGATTATCGCGGCCGGGCGCGGACGGCCCGCCGTCGCGGGTCCCACGTCAGCGCGCGCCGAGTGCCTGCTGCACGGCTCCGAACGCCGGCTTGGGCCGCAGCTCGCCGTCGAGCATCGTCGCGGAGCCCATCCCGGCCTGCGTCTCGGAGATCCACGAGCGGCCGTCGGTGAAGCCCCAGAACGTCAGCGAGCGGCAGTCCACGGCCAGGCAGCTGCGCACGATCGCGGAGTAGACCTTGGCCTGCGCGCGCAGGTCGGCGGCGCTGGGCGGCAGCTTCAGCGCGACGTCGGCCTCGGTGATCGCGACGTCCAGGCCGAGCGCCTTGAAGCGCTGCATGTTCGCGACGAAGTCGGCCGGCAGGCCGTCGAGGTTCGCGTGCGTCTGAAAGCTCACGCCATCGATCGGGACGCCCTCGGCCTTCAGCCCGCGGACGACCTCGTACAGTCGGTCGGACTTCGGACCGATGCCCTCGGCGCCGATCTCGTTGAGGTAGAGCTTCGCGTCGCGGTCGGCGGTGCGCGCGGTGCGAAACGCGTCGGCGATGTAGCCGGGGCCCAGGCGGCGCAGGAAGACCGAGTTGCGTAGGCCGCCGCGATCGGTGATCGGCTCGTTGACGACGTCCCACACCCCGACGTCCGCGGCGTAGCGCTGCATGACGGCGCGGATGTGCTCGCGCGTCGCCTGGCGCAGGTCGTCGGTGCCGAGCTGCCGGACCCACGGCGGTAGCTGGGCGTGCCAGACGAGCGTGTGCCCGCGGATCTTCTGATCGGCCTCCTTGGCCTGCCGCACGATGTCGTCGGCGCCGTCGAACTCGAACTTCCCGGGCGACGGCTGCACCGCGGACCACTTCATCTCGTTCTCGGGCGTGGCGCTTGAGAACTGCTGCGCGACGAGCTGGCGGTAGGCGCGGTTTCGCTTCTGCACTTCGCCGCGCACGGCCGTTCCGACCTCGATGCCGCGCTGCTTGGCCAGGGCGCGCAGCGGCTGGCCGGGCAGCGGCGTGGCGTCGCCCCCGCCCCGGGCGAGAACGGCGGCCACGATCACGACGACGAGGAACATCGCCCCGACGGCGATCACGCGTGGCTTCAGAACGCGCCTCTCCGCGTGAACACGGCCGGCACGGTCTTCACGAGGATGCTGAGGTCCAGGAACACCGACCAGCGCTCGAGGTAGAGGAAGTCCAGGCGCACGAGGTCGTCGAAGTCCAGCTCCGAACGGCCGGAGACCTGCCACAGGCCCGTGATCCCGGGGGTCACGAGGTAGCGCTTCTTGTGCCACTCCTCCAGGCGCTGGAAGTCGCGCTCGGGCAGCGGCCGCGGGCCGACGAGCGACATCTCCCCGCGCAGCACGTTGAACAGCTGCGGCAGCTCGTCGAGCGAGTAGCGGCGCAACAGTCGCCCGACCGGCGTCATGCGCGGGTCGTCGCGCATCTTGAAGAGCGCGCCCGAGGCCTCGTTGAGCGACTCGAGGTCGGCCTGGCGCTGATCGGCGTCGCGGTACATCGTGCGGAACTTCAGGCACGCGAACGGCTTGCCGCCGATGCCCGGCCGCATCGAGCGGTAGACGATCGGGCCGCGCGAGCTGAAGCGCACCGCAAGCGCGGCCGCCGCGAGCAGGGGGCTGAGCATCAGCAGCAGCAGCGACGATCCGACGATGTCGAACGTGCGCTTGAGCGCGTAGTCGAAGCCCTCGAAGACCGGCGGCTTGAGCTCGAACAGCGGCACCGCCTCGCCCGGGACGAACTCCGCGCGGTGCACCAGCAGCTCCATCGTCGACGGCGCGATGCGCACGCGCACGCCCTGGTTGTGGCAGACGTCGACGAGCTCGACCGCCTGCGGCTGCGGGAAGTCGGGGTCGGCGATGATCACCTCGTCGATGGCGTGGCGGGTGATCACCGCCGCCAGCTCGTCGAGCGTGCCGAGCGACAGCAGGCCGTTGTTCGGGCGTGGCGTCAGCGAGATGAAGCCCACGACCTTGACGGTCGGCTGCGCCGCGTCGCGCAGCGCGTGGCCGACCGCCTCGATGTGCTGGCCGCTGCCGACGAGCACGGCCCGCCGCTGATAGCCCGCGAGGCGCAGCAGCGCGCCGGTGATCTTCTCGTAGCCCAGGCGCAGCAGCGACACGTAGAGGACCGCGAAGAACAGCGAGCCGTAGAAGAGGTAGTACGAGCTGAACTGGCTGCCGCTGGCGACCGCGTAGACGAGCGCGACGAGCGCGACCTGAAACAGCGACGAGACGATCCGCGACATGCCGGGGCGCATCCCGCGCGACGAGTACAGCCCGGAGCGCGCGAACAGCAGGACCGTCACGAGGAACGCGAAGTCGAACAGCTCCTGCGTCTGGGCGACCTGGTGGCGCGGCTCCCAGTCGCCGATCAGCAGCCCGGACTTGAGCCACAGCGCGGTGAGGATCGCCATCGCGATGGCGAAGAAGTCAAGTGTCAGCAGCAAGCCGACGCGGCAGGCCTTGCGCAGCGTCTCGAGCTTCAGGATGAAGCTGAGCCCGGGCGGGCGCTTGCGGCGCACATCGCGATCCGACAGGGAGAAGTCGGGCCGCAGCTCCGGCCCCTGCTCTCCCGTGCCTTCCAGTGGCTGCTGCGTTGTCGGCATCTCCCTGCTCCAACGCGACACGATGTCAGATGTTCCGGCTGCGCGCGCCTGCGCCCGCGGCCGGGGCGCCCTTCGCCGCCTGCTCGCGTGCCTCCTGCTGCGCCCTGCTGCGCGTCAACTCCCGGCCGCGCCCATGAGCGCGTCGGTGCCGGAGCGCTCGATCGTCCGCAGCAGGCCCTCGCGCAGCTCGATCTCGGGCTCCCAGCCGAGCAGGTCGCGCGCCAGGCCGATATCCGGCTGGCGGACCTGGGGATCGTCGAGCGGCAGCGCCTCGTAGACGATCTCCGAGCTCGAGCCGGCGACGTCGATGATCGTCTCGGCGAGCTGCAGCAGCGTGAACTCGTGCGGGTTGCCGATGTTGATCGGCCCCACCTGGCCGGACTCGGCGAGCGCGATGATGCCGCGGATGAGATCGTCGACGTAGCAGAAGGAGCGCGTCTGGCTGCCGTCGCCGAAGACCGTGATCGGCCGGTTCTGCAGCGCCTGGCGCATGAAGGTCGGGATCGCACGGCCGTCGAAGGGCCGCATGCGGGGGCCGTAGGAGTTGAAGATCCGGACGATCGCCGTGTCGACGCCCTGCTGGCGGTGGTAGGCCATCGTCAGCGCCTCCGCGTAGCGCTTGGCCTCGTCGTAGACGCCGCGCGGGCCGATCGGGTTGACGTGGCCCCAGTAGGTCTCGGGCTG
>Ga0136610_1000312_pt1 | contig 13744 bp, 13 predicted proteins | sample AntDrymUQ1342206_2_FD_104804 | JGI IMG/M metagenome (GOLD analysis project Ga0136610, IMG submission 104804) | Polar desert sand microbial communities from Dry Valleys, Antarctica - metaG UQ134 (22.06) | ecosystem: Environmental > Terrestrial > Soil > Desert | place: Antarctica: Dry Valley...
CCTGGAGCTTCTCGCGATCGAAGTCCGAGTCGGTGTTCTCGATCTCGTTCTTGATCTGGTTGATGCGGCCCTTGATGGCCTCGCTCTCACCCGCGCCGTCGATGATCGTCGTGTTGTCCTTCGCGACGACCACCCGGCGGGCACGGCCGAGCTGCGACATCTGCGTGTTCTCGAGCTTGAGCCCCATCTCCTCGGTGATGACCTCGGCGCCCGAGAGGATCGCGATGTCCTCGAGCATGCGCTTGCGGCGGTCGCCGAAGCCCGGAGCCTTGACCGCGACGCCGGTGAAGGTGCCGCGCAGCTTGTTGACCACGAGCGTGGCGAGCGACTCGCCCTCCACGTCCTCGGCCAAGATCAGGATCGGCTTGCCCGACTGGATGACCTGCTCGAGCACCGGCAGGATGTCGCGTACGGAGCCGATCTTCTGGTTGGCGATCAGGATGTAGGGGTCGTCGAGCACGGCCTCCATACGGTCCTGGTCGGTGACCATGTAGGGCGAGATGTAGCCCTTGTCGAACTGCATGCCCTCGGTGAACTCGAGGTCCATGCCGAAGGTCTGACCCTCCTCGACGTTGACGACGCCGTCCTTGCCGACCTTGTCGATGGCGTCGGCGATCACGTCGCCGATCTCGTTGTCGGCGGCCGAGATGGCGGCCACGCGAGCGATCTGGTCCTTGCCCGAGACGTCCTTGGCCTGGCTCTTGATGTTCTCGACCACCTGGTCGACGGCCTTCTCGATGCCGCGCTTGAGCGCCAGCGGGTTCGCGCCCGCGGCGACGTTCTTGATGCCCTGGCGAACGATCGCCTGGGCGAGCACGGTCGCGGTGGTGGTGCCGTCGCCGGCGACGTCGTTGGTGGCCGTCGCCACCTCGCGTACGAGTTGGGCGCCCTGGTTCTGGAAGACGTCCTCGACCTCGATCTCACGCGCGATCGTGACACCGTCGTTGGTGATCGTCGGTGCGCCGAACTTCTTGTCGAGCACCACGTAGCGGCCCTTGGGACCGAGTGTGACCTTGACCGCGTTCGCTACTGCATCGACGCCCGCCTCGAGCGCCGCGCGAGCCTCCGCGTCGTACTTGAGCTCTTTATGAGCCATATCTGTTGTCTACCTTCCTCTCTCGTTCTCGAACGACTTCGTTAGCCGGTTACCTTGGCGAGCACGTCCGACTCGCGCAGAACCAGCAGGTCCTCGCCCTCGACGGTGATCTCGGTGCCTCCGTACTTCGAGTAGAGGACTTCCTCGCCCTCCGTCACGTCGAGCGGCACGCGCTCGTTGTCGTCACCGAACTTGCCGTCGCCGACGGCGAGCACCTTGCCCCGCTGGGGCTTCTCCTTGGCGGTGTCGGGGAGCACGATGCCGCTAGCGGTCATCTCCTCCTCGTCCACCACCTTGACGATCAATCGATCGCCCAAAGGCTTGAGCTTCATTCTCTCCGACCTCCCGAATCTGGGTCCCTGTAGATGCTGGCACTCTATCAACGAGAGTGCCAACGGGACCTGCGCAGGCAAGTTTCAATCGGGTGACCGGATGTAATGAGATGGCGAGCGCGAAGCGCTCGACGGAATCGTCAGTTCTGCGCGGGAGTCTCCGGTCGCAGGCGCTCGGAGATCTCGGACGGGCGGTCCGAGATCGGGGAGAAGCGCACGACCGTCACGAGATCGTCGCGGCCGACCGGTCGGCCGTAGATCTGCTCGAGGAAGTGGAGCGTCTCCTCGATGCGGCGGAACTCCGGGTTGTCGTGCTCGATGTCGCGGGGAGAGAGATCGCGCGCCGGCTTCACGTCGACGGCGTCGATCACCGCCTCGAAGATCTTCTCGCGCGGCGAGTGCTGGAAGCCGACCGTGACGAGCACGACCTCGCCCTTGCGGTACTTGGAGCCCTTGTCGCCGAGCCGGATCGTCGCCGTCTTGCGCCCTTTGCGCAGTTGGTCGACGAAGATCGGGGAGTAGAAGTTGAGCACGAACACGAAAACCGCAGATTACAGGCGGATCCCCTGCTTGGCCGTCTCTGCAAGCTTGCGCTCGCCCGCATAGGTGAGGCGCGCGGGCGCCTCCTCGAGCGGCACCCACTCCGCGCCGTCGACCTCGTGGTCATGGTCGCGCACGCTGCCCGAGCGATAGCGGAAGAGGAAGAACGTGACGACCTTGAGCACGCGCTCACCGTCGCGGGCGTAGAAGTAGCGAACGTCGCCGACGCGCTCGATCAGCCGCGCGTCGAGCCCCGTCTCCTCGCGCACCTCGCGCGTGGCTGCCTCAGCGACCGACTCGCCGGGCTCTGGATGTCCCTTCGGCAGCGCCAGCACGGCTCCGCCCTTGACGCGTACGGCGGCGAGGAACTCGCGCCCGCGGAAGCGCCGCAGGACGAGACCGCCCGCCGAGCGCTCGTGGATCAAGCGTCCGTCACGAGCGGGACGAAGCGGACGGGCACGATCGCCTCCTCCCGCCCGTCGACCAGGCGCATAAGCCGCTCGGCGCCCGCTCGGCGCAGCGGTGCCACCAGCGGCGCGCCGAGCGCGAGCTGTTCGACCAGCGCCGCGGGCGGATCGCCGTCGGTCGTCGCCGTGACGACGACGGCGTCGAAGGGTGCACGGTCAGCGGCGCCGAGCGCCCCGTCGCCCGTGCGTACCTCGACGTTGTCGTAGCCGAGCTCGCCCAGCAGCGCGCGCGCCGTCTCCGCGAGCGCCGCATGGCGCTCGATCGTCACCACCTCGAGCGCGCAGCGCGACAGCACAGCGGCGCCGTAGCCCGAGCCCGTGCCGACCTCCAGCACCCGCTCGTGCCCGTCGAGCTCGAGCAGCTGCGTCATCGCGGCCACGATCCAGGGCTGGGAGATCGTCTGCCCCTCGCCGATCCGAAGCGCCCGGTCGCGGTAGGCGCGCCCTCGCAGCTCTGCCGCCACGAAGCGCTCGCGCGGGACCTCCTCCATCGCCCGCAGCACCCGCTCGTCGATGATCCCGCGCGGGCGCAGCTGCCGGTCGACCATCCGTCGCCTGAGCCGGCTCGGCTCATCGGAGGCCTGTGCGCGGCGGATCGCCGATGCCCGCGGGGTCACGTCCTGAATGATGGCAATGCGAGGGCGATTGATCTACGGTCTCGCTCGTGAGCTCGGAGCGACGCACCTTGAACGCGCCCGATGCGCCCGCGGCGGTCGGGCCCTATTCGCACGCGGCGAGCGCCGCTTCGCTGCTCTTCTGCTCCGGGCAGGTGCCGCTCGATCCGGAGTCCGGCGATCTCGTCGAGGGCACGATCGGCGAGCAGGCGACTCGCTGCCTCGAGAACCTCGACACGATCTGCCGCGCGGCCGGGACGACCCTGTCCGCCGCGGTGCGCGCGACGGTCTACCTGACCGATCTCGGCGGCGACTGGGCGGAGGTCAACGAGGCCTACGGCGCCTACTTCGTCGCCGATCCTCCCGCCCGGGTCGCGATCGGCGTGGCGGCGCTGCCGATGGGGGCGCGCGTGGAGATCGACGCCGTGGTCGCGCTCTAGGCGTCCGCGATGGCCGTCACCGAGCCCGCCGTCGGCCTCGCCGACATCGAGCGGGCCGCGCGCACGCTCGACGGGCTCGTCCGTGAGACGCCGATGCTGCCCGCCGGTGAGATCTCGCGCCGGGTGGGGTCGCGCGTCTGGCTCAAGGCCGAGAACCTCCAGCTCACCGGGTCCTTCAAGCCGCGCGGGGCCTCGAACAAGATCTCAGGCCTTGCGCCGGCCGAGCTCGCGGCCGGCGTCGTGGCGGCGAGTGCCGGCAACCACGCACAAGGGCTCGCCTTTGCGGCCCGGCGCCTCGGTGCACAGGCCACCGTCTGCATGCCCGCCGGCGCCCCGCTCGCGAAGATCGCCGCCGTGCGCCAGTACGGGGCCGAGGTGCGGCTGATCGACGGCTCCTACGACGAGGCGCAGGACGCCGCGCGCGAGCTCGCGCGCTCGCAGGGCATGACGCTCGTGCCGGCGTTCGACGATCCCGACGTCGTCGCCGGCCAGGGCACCGTCGGACTCGAGGTCGCGCGCCAGGCCCCGGGCACGCGGCTGATAGTCGTCCCGCTCGGAGGCGGCGGGCTTGCCACCGGGATCGCGATAGCCGCCAAGGCGCGACTGCCCGGCGTGCGCGTGGTCGGGGTGCAGGCCGAGGCGTGCGCTCCGTATCCGGCCTCGATCGCCGCGCACCGACCGATCGGCGCACGGTCTGCCAACACGATCTGCGACGGGATCGCGATCAAGCGGCCGGGTGACTTCACGCTGCCGCTCGTCGAGCGCTTCGTCGACGACGTCGTGACGGTCAGCGAGGATCAGGCGGCCCAGGCGATGGTGCTGCTGCTCGAGCGCTCGAAGGTCGTCGTCGAGGGCGCCGGGGCGGTGGCGGTGGCGGCGCTCGTGCAGGGGCTGGTCGAGGCCCCGGGCGAGGGGGATGTATGCGCCGTGCTCTCGGGCGGCAACGTCGATGCCTCGCTGCTCGCGGAGTGCATCCGCCTCGGCGAGACGGCCGCGGGCCGGCGGATCGTGCTCGCGACGGTCGTGCCTGACCGCCCGGGCGCGCTCGCCGGCCTGCTGCGAGTGGTGGCCGAGCACGGCGCCAACGTCGTGGACGTCGAGCACCTGCGCGACGGCGTCGACCTGCACGTGCGCGAGACGGCGATCCAGCTCGTGCTCCAGACGATGGGGCCCGAGCACGACGCCGAGGTGCTGGCGGCCGTCGAGGCCGAGGGCTTCTCGACGGGGGTGGAGGTGGCGGGTGGCTAGTAGTGCGGCCGGGCAGCGAAGAGGCGCGGGTCGTTGGTGATCACGCCGTCGACGCCGAGCGCGTCGAGCGTCGCGATCTGGTCCGCCTCGTCGACCGTCCAGGCATAGAGCAGCCCGCCGGCGCCGCGCACGGCCGCCACCAGCCGCGGCCCGATCAGCAGGTGGTGGGCGACGACGGCCTCGCAGCGCCGCTCGCGCAGCATGCGCGCCGCGCGGCGCGGCAGCCACGCGCGCAGGAGGCGCAGATAGGCGAGCGCCGCGAGCGACACGAGCGGCACACGCGTCCAGTCCCTGCGCGCGCGCGGCAGCGACCAGCCGCGGCGAAGCCCCGGGGCGAGCTGCCCGAGGCGGTAGAGCGACTCCGGCCATGTCGAGCACACGAGCGCGCGCTCGGTCAGCCCGCGCGAGCGCAGCTCCTCGACGACCTCGCGCTCGTAGCCCGGCAGCTTGAGGTCGACGTCGAGCTCGACGTCCGCGTAGGCCTCGCCCGCGAGCAGGTCAAGCCCTTCGGCGAGCGTCATCGGCTCACGGCCGGCGGCGTCCTCGAAGTCGTGGGCGAGCACGACGCGGCCGTCGGGCGCGCGCAGGACGTCGAACTCGATCATGTCGACGCCGAAGGCGAGCGCTGCCTCGAAGCTCGCAGGGGTGTTGCCGGGCTCCGCCGCGGGAGCGCCCTTGTGGCCGACCCGCCGCAGCGCGGGCAGGTGCGGCGGGCGCGTCATCGCTGGCATCGCGGGCACCAGAAGGTGGTGCGGTTGTCGTCGCCCTGTCCGCGCGCCCTGACGAGTGTCTGGCAGCGCCGGCAGGGTAGCCCGCCACGGCCGTAGACCCACGTCCTGCGCTCGCGCGAGGAGCGCAGCGGGCGCTCTGGCTCCCAGGCCGTGATGCGTCCGCCGCGCTCGACCGACAGCTCCATCAACGGGCGCGCCACGGCGACGATCTCGAGCGCCTCCGGGTTCGAGACCTCGGACACCCGCCGCCAGGGGTCGATGCCCGCGAGGAAGCAGGCCTCCGACTTCCAGACGTTGCCGAAGCCCGCGACGTTGCGCTGGTCGAGCAGCGCGTCGCCGATGCCGCGCGTCTGGTCGTCCTCGCGCAGCCGCCGCAGGTAGGCGCCTTCGTCCCAATCGGGGGCGAGCACGTCGGGGCCGAGGGCGGCTAGGCGCTGGTCGAAGCGCGTGCGGGAGTCGGTCATCAGCTCTAGCAGCGGCCCGTCGAACTGCACGACCTGGTGGCCCTCGGTGCGGATCACGAGCCAGGCGCGCCCCGCCGCGCGACGCCAACGCTCGCCGGTGCGGTAGACGCCCCACATCCCACCCATCCGCAGGTGCGAGTGGAGCGTCAGGTCGCCCTCGAAGCGCACGAACAGGTGCTTGCCGTGCGCGTCGACCGACCGCACCGCGCGGCCGGCCAGCCGGCCGGGCCAGCGGTCCATGCGGTGGCGCGGGTGGGGAGCCTCGATCGAGACGATCTCCCGGCCGACCAGCACGGCCCCGACTCGGCGCGCGGCGCTGTGGATCGTGTCGCCTTCGGGCACCCCTTAAATCGTAGGCAGGTGGGACCCTCAGGCGGCGGCGCTCGGCGCCAGGTCCCGAACCCGGACGCTGTCCGGGTCAAACAGCGGCTCGCTCGCCACTTCGGCTCCCTCCCACTCGCCGAACAGGCCGACTTCGACGTGAGCGCCCAGCTCGACCGAGGTAGGCAGATAGGCGTAGGCGATGCTCAGCCCGACGCGGTGGCCGAAGCCTCCCGAGGTGACTCGCCCGCGGGCATCGCCATCGACCCGCACGGGCTCGGAGCCGAGGCACACGGAGCGCGGATCGTCGAGCACGAGGCAGCGCAGCCGCTGCGCGGGCCCGCCCGCCTCACGCTCGGCCGCGAGCGCGTCGCGGCCGATGAAGCCGCCGGCCTTGTCCATGCGCACGGCGAACGCGAGGCCGGCGGCGGTGGGCGTGGTCTCGGGCGTCACGTCGAGGCCCCAGACGCGGTAGCCCTTCTCGAGCCGCAGCGAGTCGATCGCGCGGTAGCCCGCGGCCACGAGGCCGTGCGCACGCCCTTCCTCCCACAGCGCATCCCACAGCGCGAGCCCGTACTCGCTCGGGCAGTAGAGCTCCCAGCCGAGCTCGCCGACGAAGGTGATCCGCTGTGCGAGCACAGGCACCGCCGCGACCTCAAGCTCTTGCGCGCGCAGGAACGGGAAGCCCTCGTTCGAGAGGTCAGCGTCGGTGAGCGCGCCGAGGATGTCGCGCGAGCGCGGCCCCCACAGGCACAGGCACGCGCGCGCCGCGGTCATGTCCTGCGCAAGCGCTGAGCCGTCATCGGGCAGGTGGCGGCGGATCCACGCCAGGTCGCGGCCCCCGGAGGCCGTGCCGGTCACGACCCGAAAGCGGTCCTCGCCCACGCGGGTCACCGTGAGGTCGGCCTCGATGCCGCCGCGCGGGTTGAGCAGCTGCGTGTAGGTGGCCGCTCCGACGGGACGGTCGATCTCGTTCGCGCACAGGCGGCCCAGCGCGCGCAGTGCGCCCGGTCCGTGGACGTCGATCTTCGCGAACGACGACTGGTCGAAGAGGGCGGCGGCGTCACGCGTGGCCAGGCACTCGGCCGCGATCGCGGGCGACCAGACGCGGCCGGCCCAGCCGCGCGGGCGCAGCTCGGTGTCGCCGGCGCCCGCGTTCGACTCGAGCCAGTTGGCGCGCTCCCAGCCGGCCTTCTCGCCGAAGCTCGCGCGCAGCTCGCGCAGGCGTGGGTAGGCGGCGGACACGCGCAGCGGGCGCCCGGCCTCGCGCTCGTCGCCCGGATATACGACGTCGTAGTACTTCGAGTAGGCCTCGAGCGCGCGCGCGAGCCTGAGCCGGCGGCTGCGATGGTGGGCCCCGAAGCGGCGCACGTCCATCGCGGCGACGTCGTACTCGGGCTGGCCCTCGACGATCCACTCCGCGATCACCTTGCCGACGCCGCCCGCCGCGGCGAGGCCGTGCACGCAGAACCCGGCGGCGACCCAGAAGCCCGCCACCTCGGTCTCGCCGAGCACGAAGTCGCCGTCCGGGGTAAACGCCTCGGGGCCGTGCACGACCTTTGCGATCGTTGCCTCGCGCAGCGCCGGCACGCGCCGCAGGGCTCCCTCCCACGCCTCCGCGAAGCGCTCCAGGTCGGGCTCGAACAGCGTGCGCGCCTGCGCCAGCGGGCGCTCGCTCGACCAGGCGACGGGCTCGCGCGCGTAGCCCCCCACGAGCAAGCCCCCGTCCTCGGGGCGGAAGTAGACGATGTTGTCGGGGTCGCGCACCGTCGGCACGTCGCCGCGCGCAGCCGGCAGCGGCTCGGTGACGACGTACTGGTGCTTCATCGCAACGATCGGGATCGTCGCGCCGGCGAGCCGGCCGACCCCTGGCGACGCGGCTCCGGCGGCGTTGACGGCGAGCTCGCACTCGATCGTCCCGGCGTCGGTCACGACCGCGGCGACGCGACCGCGCTCGAGCTCGATCCCGGTGACGCGCCGGTGCGTGAGGATCTCGACGCCGAGGCCGCGAGCGCCCGCGGCGAGCGCGCTCGTGAGCTTGGCGGGCTCGAGGTAGCCGTCGCCGGGGAGCCAGCCGGCGAGCAGCACGTCGCCCGTGGCAAGGATCGGCAGGCGCTCGCCTGCCGCGTCCGGGCCGAGCAGCTCGAGCTCGAGTCCGTAGGTGGTCGCCGAGCTTTGCTGGCGGCGCAGCTCCTGCACGCGCTCCTCCGTCGTCGCGACGCGCAGGCCGCCGACGCCGCGCCACCCCGGGTCGAGCCCCGTCTCGCGCTCGAGCTCGGCGTAGAGGCCGGTCGAGTACATGATCATCCTGGTCTCGCTGATCGTCGAGCGAAGCTGGCCGACGAAGCCCGCCGAGTGCCAGGTCGTGCCCTCCGAGAGGTCGTGCTGCTCGACCAGCACGACGTCGCTCCAGCCGAGACGAGCCAGGTGGTAGGCGATGCTGCAGCCGGCGACGCCCCCGCCGATCACGACAACTCGCGCCCGGTCTCTCACGCGCGGCACCGTAAGGGTGTGGCACGACGAGCGCAACACTGATACGAAAGGGGACATGGGCATGCCACCGGTCGAGGAGGTCGTGGCCGCGGTCCCCGCCTGGGCCGGGCGACACGTCGAGCACGAGCTGCTGAAGGGCGGGCTCTCGCACAGCATCCACGTCGTGCGCGTGGACGGCGAGCGCTTCGTGCTGCGGATCCTGAACCGGGCCGTCGAGCAGGCGCTGCTCGGCATCCCGGCGGAGCAGGAGATCGAGAACACGGTCCGGGCGGCTCGCAGCGGCGTCGGCGCGCAGGTGCACGAGGTGTTGCCGGAGTACCCGGCGCTCGTGCTCGAGTTCATCGACGGCGAGACGATGTCGCTCGACGCCGTGCGCGAGCAGGCAAACATCGAGCGCATCGCCGCGGCGTGCCGCGCCCTCCACGAGCGCACGCCGCCGTTCGTCAACCGCTTCGACATCTTCCGCCAGCTCGAAGGCTTCCTCGAGCTCTGCCACCGGCACGAGCTGCGCATCCCCGACGGCTATGAGGAGCGCCTGCCGACGGTGCGGCGGATCGAGGCGGCGCTCGCAGCTAGGCCGCTGCCCCAAGCGCCCTGCCACAACGACCTGCTCGCGGAGAACTTCATCGACACGGCCGTGGGCGTTCGGATCGTCGACTGGCAGCTGAGCGGGATGAACGACGCCGCCTTCGAGCTCGGCGACATCGCTGCCGAGAGCGACTTCGAGCCCGAGCGCGCCGAGGCGCTGGCGGCCGCCTACTTCGGAGCGGCGGCGGAGCCGGCCCTGCTCGCGCGCGTGCGCCTGTACCTGCTGATGTCGAACTTCACCTGGACGCTGTGGTTCTCGGTGCACCACGGGCTGCTGGAGGGCTCGCAGGCGGACTTCGACTACTGGGCCGAGGCGGCCGACAAGTGGGCGCAGGCCGTGCGCGACCTCGACGACCCGGGCTTCGGTCGCACGCTCGACGTGGCGGCGGGTGGACGCTGACCTGGCCCTCGACGCTGTACCGTCGCCGCTCATGGAGCGAACGGAAGCGCTCGCCGCGGTCTTCGAGCCCGTGCAGCCGCCGACCACCTTCGAGGAGACGGTCGAGCGCCTCGGCACGGCGATCCGCCTCGGGCTGCTTCCCGCCGGCACGCGCCTGCCGCCCGAGCGCGAGCTGGCGGCGCGCTTCCACATCTCTCGCTCGACGCTGCGCCAGGCGCTGACGACGCTCGTCCAGAGTGGTCACCTGCTGGCGCTGCGGGGTCGGTCGGGGGGCACCTTCGTGGCCGCCTCGCCACCGCTCTCGAGCGGCGTCTTGCGGCCGGGAGAGGCCGGCATGCGGGCGGTGCTCGACCATCGCGTGGCGATCGAGACCGGGGCGGCGGTGCTCGCGGCCGAGCGCGCCGACGCAGCCGACCTCGAACGGATGACGGTGCTGGTGGAGCGGATGGCTTCGGCGCGCACGTTCGCGGACTACCGCCGCGCCGACGTGCGCTTCCACATCGCGCTGGCCGAGGGCGCCCGCTCCCCGCGCCTCGTAGCGCTGATGACGGAGGTGCAGGGCGAGATGACGGACCTGGTGGCGCTGATCGCACACCCCGAGCAGGTACTGATCCGCTCGAATGCCCAGCACCGGCGCCTCGTCGTGGCGCTCGGGCGCGGAGAGGTGGGCAGGGCCGTGCGGCTCGTGCGCGAGCACCTAGCCGGCACCGAGCACATCCTCGCGGGGCTGATGCCGATGCCGCGTCCAGCGCCGGTGTTGACAGCAAAGGCGTGATCGGCAAGCCTTTGCGCCCTTAGACGGCCAACGGCGACCGGAAGGCAGAGGCGATGGCATCGCGAGCAGGGGAGCGCAGGCAACCGCAGGAGGACGACGAGGCGATCCTCCACCGCCTCGGTTACGCGCAGGAGCTCGTGCGCACGATGGGCGGGTTCTCGAACTTCGCGATCTCGTTCACGATCATCTCGATCCTCGCCGGCTGCCTGACGTCCTACTTCATCGCCTTCAACAACGGCGGCCCGGTGGCTGTCACGTGGGGGTGGCTGCTGGTCGGCGGCTTCTGCACGATCGTCGCCTTCGCGATGGCCGAGCTGGCGTCGGCGATGCCGACCGCGGGCGGCCTCTACTACTGGGCCTCGACGCTCGGCAGCCCGGTGTGGGGCTGGTTCACGGGCTGGTTCAACCTGGTCGGCCAGATCGCGGTCACGGCGGCGATCGACTACGGCGCGGCGGTCTTCCTCAACTCGCTGCTGAACATCCTCTTCGGCGTCTCGGACTCGCCGACGGCGATCTTCATCACCTACACGGCGGTGCTCGTGCTGCACGGGCTGATCAACACCTTCGGCGTGCAGCTCGTGGGGATGCTCAACTCCGTCTCGGCGTGGTGGCACATGGTCGGCGTGCTCGTGATCGTCGCCGTGCTGATATTCGTGCCCGACCAGCACCAGTCCGCGTCGTTCGTCTTCGGCGAGACGATCAACAACTCGGGCTTCTCGGGCACGGGCTTCTCGAGCCCCGTCTTCTGGTTCGTCTTCGGGATCGGCCTGCTGATGTCGCAGTACACGATCACGGGCTACGACGCCTCCGCCCACCTCGCCGAGGAGACGCGCAACGCCTCGCGCGCGGCGGCCTACGGGATCATCCTGTCGGTCGTCGTCTCAGTCGTCTTCGGCTTCATCCTGCTCGTCGCCATCACCTTCGCCGTGCCGGACGTGCAGGGCACGCTCGACGCCGCGGCGACCGCGGTCACCTACATCTGGCAGGAGTCGATGGGCACCGGCTGGGCGGCGTTCCTGCTCTTCATCGCCGTCGTGGCACAGCTGTTCTGCGGCATGGCCTCGGTCACCTCGGCCTCGCGCATGCTGTTCGCGTTCTCGCGCGACGGCGCGGTGCCCGGGCACTCGCTATGGCGCCAGGTCGGTCGCGACGGCGTGCCGGTCAAGTCGGTCTGGGTGATCTGCACGCTCGCCTGGCTGCTGATGGTGCCGACGCTCGCGAACCCCGCGGTCGGCTACCTGGTCGGCACTTCGATCGCCGTGATCGGGCTCTACCTGGCCTTCGTGCTGCCGATCTACCTGCGCCTGCGCGCGGGCGACCGTTTCGAGCCCGGCAGCTTCTCGCTCGGGGGCCATTACCGCTGGATCGACGCGCTTGCGATCGCCTGGATCGCGCTGATCTGCGTCCTGTTCGTGTTGCCGACCGTGCCGGCGGGCATCCCGGGCGCCGCGGACTTCGACTGGAACGTGTTCAACTTCGCTCCCCTGACCGTCGGCGGGGCCCTGATCCTGTTCGGCGGCTGGTGGGTGCTGTCTGCGAACCGCTGGTTCAAGGGGCCCGTGCGGCAGGGCAGCGATGAGGAGCTCGCGCGGATCGAGGCCGCGAAGAGCACGGCGTGAGGCTCGACGAGCTGAGGAGCGCGGCGGCGAGCGGAGCCATCGACACCGTGCTGCTCGCCATCTGCGACATGGAGGGACGGCTCCAGGGAAAGCGCCTCAGCAGCGCGCACTTCCTCGACGAGGTCGTGCCGAACGGCGCCGAGGGCTGCGACTACCTGCTCGGCGTCGACGTCGACATGAACACCGTCGAGGGCTACGCGATGACGGGCTGGGACCGTGGCTACGGGGACTTCGAGATGAAGCCGGACCTCGACACGCTGAGGCCGATCCCGTGGCACGAGGCGACGGCGCTGTGCCTGGCCGACGTCGCCTTCGCCGACGGCTCCGACGTCCCTGTCTCGCCGCGCCAGATCCTGAAGCGCCAGCTCGAGCGCCTGGCCGAGCGCGGCCTCGCCGCAAACGCCGCCACCGAGCTCGAGTTCATCCTCTTCCGCGACAGCTACGAGCAGGCCTGGAAGAAGGGCTACAGCGAGCTCGAGCCGGCCAACCTCTACAACGTCGACTACTCGCTGATCGGCACGGCGCGCGTCGAGCCGCTGATCCGGCGGATCCGCAACGAGATGGCCGGCGCGGGCATGACCGTCGAGAACTCGAAGGGCGAGTGCAACTTCGGCCAGCACGAGATCAACTTCCGCTACTCCGACGCGCTCTCGAGCGCCGACGCCCACGCCGTCTACAAGACGGGCGCCAAGGAGATCGCGGCGCAGGAGGGGATGGCGATCACGTTCATGTCGAAGTGGGACGAGCGCGAGGGCAACTCCTGCCACATCCACCTGTCGCTCGCGGGCGCGGACGGCGCGCCCGTGTTCGCCGGCGATGAGGCGACCTTCAAGGCCTTCCTCGCCGGCCAGCTCGCGTGCCTGCGCGAGCTGACCCTCTTCTACGCCCCCCAGGTCAACTCGTACAAGCGCTTCGTGCCCGGCTCGTTCGCCCCGACGGCGGTGGCGTGGGGGCGCGACAACCGCACCTGCTCGATGCGCGTGGTCGGCCACGGGGCGGGGATGCGCGTCGAGAACCGGCTGCCGGGGGCGGACGTCAACCCCTACCTCGCGCTCGCCGCGATGATCGCCGCCGGCCTGCACGGGATCGAGCAGGGCCTCGAGCTCGAGCCCGTGTTCGAGGGCAACGCCTACGTGTCCGACAAGCCGCGCGTCCCCGCGACGCTGCGCGATGCGCGTGACCTCTTCTCAGGCAGCTCCGTCGCGCGCTCCGCGTTCGGCGACGAGGTGGTCGAGCACTACCTCAACCACGCTCGCGTCGAGCTTGCCTCCTTCGACGCCGCGGTCACCGACTGGGAGCGCTTTCGAGGGTTCGAGCGCCTGTGAGCCGGCCGCTGATCGGCATCTGCGCAGCCGTCGAGCGCGCGCAGTGGCTCGGCTGGGACGTCGACGCGACACTGCTCTCGTGCCGCTACCCGAACGCCGTCCAGCGCGCCGAGGGGATCGCGCTGCTGCTGCCGCCCGACGACGCGATGGCCGAGAGTCCGGGTGAGCTGCTCGACCGCCTCGACGCGCTCGTGCTGGCCGGCGGGGCCGACATAGATCCCGCCACCTATGGCGCGCGCTCGCACGGGGCGACCACCGGCTCGAACCACGCCCGCGACCGCTTCGAGCTCG
>Ga0136610_1000317_pt1 | contig 13721 bp, 9 predicted proteins | sample AntDrymUQ1342206_2_FD_104804 | JGI IMG/M metagenome (GOLD analysis project Ga0136610, IMG submission 104804) | Polar desert sand microbial communities from Dry Valleys, Antarctica - metaG UQ134 (22.06) | ecosystem: Environmental > Terrestrial > Soil > Desert | place: Antarctica: Dry Valley...
ACGCGCGCCACATCGAGGTCCAGATCCTCGCCGACGACCGCGGGCAGGTGATCCACCTGTACGAGCGGGACTGCTCCCTGCAGCGCCGCCACCAGAAGGTCGTCGAGATCGCTCCCGCGCCTGGCCTCGACGCCGACCTGCGGCAGCGGATCTGTGCCGACGCAGTCGCCTTCGCTCGCGAGATCGGCTACGTCAACGCCGGAACCGTCGAGTTCCTGGTGGGGCCGGACGGCCGCCACGTCTTCATCGAGATGAACCCCCGCATCCAGGTGGAGCACACCGTCACGGAGGAGGTCACCGACGTCGACCTGGTCCAGTCCCAGCTGCGCATCGCCGCCGGCGAGACCCTGGGGGACCTCGGCCTGCCCCAAGACGCGATCCGGGTGCGCGGTGTCGCCCTGCAGTGCCGCATCACCACAGAGGATCCCGCCAACGGCTTCCGCCCGGACACCGGCCGCATCACCGCCTACCGCTCGCCGGGTGGCGCCGGCATCCGCCTCGACGGCGGGACGACGTACACGGGGGCCGAGGTCTCAGCACACTTCGACTCCCTGCTCACGAAGCTCACCTGCCGCGGCAGGACGTTCGAGCTGGCGGTCGATCGGGCTCGCCGGGCGGTGGCAGAGTTCAGGATCCGGGGGGTCGCCACCAACATCCCCTTCCTCCAGGCCGTACTGGACGACCCCGACTTCCGCACCGGGGCGATCACCACGAGCTTCATCGAGCAGCATCCCGGTCTGCTGACCTCCCGCTCGTCGGCGGACCGCGGCACGCGACTGCTGCACTACCTCGCGGACGTCACCGTGAACAAGCCGTACGGCGACCTGCCCCCAACCGCTGACCCGAGCAGCAAGCTGCCGCCAGTCGACACCACCGTGCCGCCACCGGAAGGCTCGCGACAGCGGCTGTGGCAGCTCGGACCCGAGCGGTTCGCCGCGGCGCTGCGCGAGCAGACAGCGGTGGCGGTCACGGACACCACCATGCGTGATGCTCACCAGTCGCTGCTGGCGACTCGCGTCCGCACCCGCGACCTGGTGGGCGCCGCCCGTCACCTCTCGCACCTGACCCCCGAGCTGCTGTCGCTCGAAGCCTGGGGCGGTGCGACGTTCGACGTCGCCCTGCGCTTCCTCACCGAGGACCCCTGGGAGCGCCTCGCCCAGCTGCGGGACGCCTGCCCCAACATCTGCCTGCAGATGCTGCTGCGCGGCCGCAACACGGTCGGCTACACGCCATACCCCACGGCGGTGACCGACGCCTTCGTCGCCGAAGCCGCGGAGACCGGTGTCGACATCTTCCGGATCTTCGACGCCCTCAACGACGTCGAGCAGATGACACCGGCCATCAGGGCAGTCCGTGAGACCGGGACAGCCGTCGCCGAGGTCGCGCTGTGCTACACCGGCGACCTCAGCGATCCCACTGAGACGTTGTACACGCTCGACTACTACCTCATGCTGGCCGAGCGGATCGTGGCGACCGGCGCCCACGCCCTCGCGATCAAGGACATGGCGGGGCTGCTGCGGGTGCCGGCCGCACGGACGCTCGTCACCGCCCTGCGCGATCGCTTCGACCTTCCCGTGCACCTCCACACCCACGACACCCCGGGTGGCCAGCTCGCGACCCTGGTCGCTGCGATCGACGCCGGGGTCGACGCCGTCGACGCTGCCAGCGCGGCACTCGCCGGCGCGACCAGCCAGCCGGCGCTGTCCGCACTCGTCGCGGCTACCGACCATACGGAGCGAGCCACCGGGCTGTCACTCGACGGGGTCTGCGATCTCGAGCCCTACTGGGAGGCGACCCGCAGGCTCTACGCGCCGTTCGAGTCCGGCCTGCCGGCACCGACGGGCCGCGTGTACAGACACCAGATCCCCGGCGGCCAGCTGTCCAACCTGCGCCAGCAGGCCATCGCGCTCGGCCTGGGTGAGAGGTTCGAGCAGATCGAGGACATGTACGCCGCCGCGAACGACCTGCTCGGCAACATCGTCAAGGTGACGCCGTCCAGCAAGGTCGTCGGCGACCTCGCCCTGCACCTGGTGGCGGTGGGGGCTGACCCGGCAGCCTTCGTCGAGGATCCAGGTGCCTTCGACGTCCCCGACTCGGTCGTCGGCTTCCTGTCCGGCGAGCTCGGCGTCCCGCCGGGTGGGTGGCCGGAGCCGTTCCGCTCCAGGGCGCTGGCCGGCCGCGTCATCAAGCAGCGGGAGCAGCAGCTCACGGAGGCCGAGGCGGCAGCGCTCACGGCAGACCGACGTACGACGTTGACCCGGCTGCTGTTTCCCGGACCGACCAAGACCTTCGAGGACTCCCGCGAGCGCTACGGGGACGTGTCGGTCCTCCCGACCAGCGACTTCCTCCACGGCTTGCAGTTCGAGGACGAACACGACGTCTACCTCGAGGAGGGGGTCCGACTCATCTTGGGCGTCGAGTCGATCAGCGAGCCTGACGAGCGCGGCATCCGCACCGTCATGTGCGTCATCAACGGCCAGCTGCGGCCGGTCGCCGTCCGCGACCGCTCTGTGTCGTCGGACGCTCCCGCGGCGGAGCGCGCAGACCCGAGCAGGCCCGGGCAGATCGCGGCCCCGTTCGCCGGGGTGGTGTCGCCTGTCGTCGCCGTCGCCGACTCGGTGGCCGCCGGAGACGTCGTCGCCACGATCGAGGCGATGAAGATGGAAGCGTCCATCACGACCCCCGTCGCCGGCACCGTCGAGCGGGTCACCCTCGACGGTTCCAGCAGCGTCGAGGGCGGGGACCTCGTCGTCGTCGTCACCCCTCGCGCAGAGCGGGCCTAGTCGGTGGGCCTCACGGTGAACGTGTCGGTGGCCCGCTCCCAGGTGATCGTGGCGTGCTGGAACTTGCAGCGCCTGCCGCCGTCGACGGCATACACGTCCGTGGTCGGGTAGCCCATCCAGCCGCTCGCGAAGTCTGCCTTGCCCCAACGGCTCAGGATGTGGCCGAAGACGACGTGCGCACCCGGTCCCGGCTTCGCGTAGATGCGGCCACCCTGGAACCCCGTCCGGTAGCCGCCGTTCGCGGCTCTCAGTACGCCGCTCACCGGCCAGCGTAGGTGGGACTCCGGACCACCACGGTCCCGGTACACGTTGAGGAGCCGGCCACGGACCTCGCGGGCACCAGTCTTCGCGGACCAGTAGATCCGGCCACCCTCGAAGACTCGGATGGCGCCCCGACCGACGGCGAGCTCGCGGGTGGTCGGTGAGCCGAGCAGCGAGCCGGCCGCCCCGAGCTGCCGCCATCGCGAGATGATCGCTGTGGGGGCGATGCTGAACCAGGTCGAGCGCAGCCCCAGCTTCCAGCGGAAGTCGTCGCCGGTGATGTGGGCCCTGCCGTTCGTCCCCTCGAGGACCATCGTGAGGACACGGCCGTTCCATTCGCCGTTCCCGTCACGCTTCGTCACGCGTGCGGAGATCAGCCTGCCGATCGCCGGGTAGGCACGTTCGAGCGCGGCGGCGCTCACCTCCACCGACCAGTCGTGGACGTCGTTGCCCGCGAACCCGTCGTAGGGGTCACGTTGCGCCGGGAGATAGGGGACGCCACCGGCAGAGGTCCAGCCGCCTGACGACGCCGAGAACTGCGTGAAGGCGGGCTTCCCCCCGTAGGTCAGGATCCGGCCGGCGGTCGCCTGCACCGCGGTGTTGGTCGAGGTCTGCTCCGCCGCCACCCCGCCGTACACCTGGCAGGCCGTCGTGTCGCAGATCTGGTAGTAGCGGTTCGGGCTCTGGGCCCGCTGCCAGGCGGCGTACGTCCGGGCCGCCACCGACTGGGCGCGCAGTGCCTGCTGCTGCCAGGACGTCGGCATCTCGTAGGGCACCACACCCTGCACGTACGTGTCCATCGTGACCACGTTGATCGTGTCGCGAGCAGCAGAGCCGGGTGAGGGCCGGGCAATGCGGAGAGTGCCACGGTAGGCCTTGAGCGCACCGCTCGGCATCACCATCGTCACGGGACCAGGGGCGAACACCTCGCCGTTGCTTCTGAACGACTTCCGCCCGCTCGGCGTGGTCCATCGGTGCCACCCGGAGCCGTTCCGGTACTGCACGGCGGTCCTGCCTGCTGCCGGCAGCATTCGCCAGCTATTGATGCCGTTGCCCCTCGGAAGGAGCCAGCTCGAGCCATCAGCGAGATCTCTGACGCGCAGTCCCGGGCGTGGGCGGACCTGCAAGTCCGACGTGTAGTCGGCCGTGATGAGGACGCGCACCTTGCCCTTGGCCTTCGCCCACGACGTGCCCGGGTAGTAGAACTTGACGATGCGGGTGTACGTCAGACCCTTGAGCGCGGCCCCCTGGGCGCCGTACTGGCTCATGCCATGGCCGTGGCCGTACCCATGTCCGGAGATGGTCCAGGTCTTGCTCGCCGGTACGTAGTACGTCTGGTCCGCGTGTGCGGCGCCCATCGCCACGACCCCCGACACCGCGAGCATCGAAGCGGCTCCCAAACCGACGGCGGCGTGCAGGCGAGAGATCGCGACGCCGCTCATTCGTACGTGACCCTGGTCCGTTTGGTGGTCTTGTTGAAGGTGATCTTTCCGTACTGGAAGTACGCGACCGCGCTGTCCGTGCTCGTTCTCAATCGGGTCGTGGGGAATCCGAGCTGACCGAAGGCACCGTGCTCAGCGCGATACCTCTTGAGGACGGCGCTACGAGGAAGGAAGATGCTCCCGGTGGCTCGGGACCAAAGGAGGGCGCCGGTTTGGAAATCCGCTGCATATCCGTTGCGCGGGGACCGCACACCGCTGGCCGGGTAACCCAGGTGGCTCGCGGTCTCCCCCGCCTTCAGGTACCGCTTCAGGATGGGGCCCGGTCTGAGCACGAACTGGCCGGATGCGCTGGAGTAGATGCGGCCGTCCTGGAACGTCGTGTGGCGCCCTCGGTGCTCCTTCCGCTCACCCACCCGGACCGGGCCCAAGAAGCCCTTCGGCCCGCCGCGACTGAGCCACAGCTGCTCGATCGTCGACTGATAGTCGCCGAGGCGCTGCCCTACCCGCTCGCGCAGCCGCGGGAGCCAGTCATAGACCCGCTGGCCGGGACAGGCCGTCGACATGGCGTCGCGGTGCCCTGCGATGCGCCCGAAGTGCTTGCCCTCGACCATCGCGCCGCCGTAGGCCCCGCGGTAGGCAGTGCCCAGCCGCCACGCGATCAGGCTGACCAGACCGCCCTTCATCGCCCGGGTCGGGGTCGTCGTCTCGAAGCTCCCGATCAAGGAGATACCTGTCGTGTCCACGTTGTAGTCGCCGGCGTGCGCGCCCCGCACCGACTTGCGGATCCCCCCTGCCCGCCCTTCATAGATGGTCCCGTAGCGGTCGACGAGGAAGTTGTAACCGATGTCGCACCAACCGCGCGACTGCGTGTGGTAGGCGTAGATGCCTCGCACGATCGCAGCTGACTCGGCCCTGGTGTAGTCGTTGCTGTTGACGGTGTGGTGGACGAAGACCATCTTGAACGTCGTGCCGAAGCGTGGTGAGAAGCACGCATCTCCGAGGCTGTTGTCCGCCCCCCATTGTCGGCGCGTCACGATGTCGGGTATCGAGGGGAACGTCCCGGCGCGGCTGCTCGTGGCGCTCGCTTGACCCTGGGAGACGATGGCCGGCGGGCCAGCGCTGTCCATGGCGGCACCTTCTGTGGCGGCACTGTCGGTGGCGGCCGTCGTGGTCGCGTCGTACGACGACCTGCCCGGGTCGATGGTCTCGACCCGGATGTCGCTCGGCGCGCTCGTCGGGGAGTACACCGCTATCTCGATCGCGTCCGCGTCGCCCACCCACGCTGGCGGCGTCCCGTCGCGGGTCTCCGCTGCCTCGTCCACCGCAGGACCCTCGTCGGGGTCGAACTCCTGTGTGGTCCATGGTGTCCAGCCGGCGCTGTCACGGCTGCGCAGCTGCAGATCCATGTTGGTGGCGTCGGCGTCGCGGCTCCACGTGATACCGACCATGGAGGACCCATCCGCAAGCGGGGTCCGCAGATGCGCGACGAGCGGGGCTCTGCCCCTGGTCTTGTCTGCCACGGACGAGGCGGCGAGGCCTTGACCGCTGCGTTCTACCCGCGGAATCGCCACATCTCGCACCTGTGGCGCCACCGGGTGTGGTTGCACCTGTTTCCGCTGTGTGTGAGTCACGTAGGACTGGGCGGCTTTGCCGAGGTTGATGACCGAGCCCTTGTCGACACCAGGAGGCGTTGATGCCTCCACTGCCCCTTGCCACCACCCGCTGGTGGACAGAGCCACGGTCAGCGAGACGACGAGCAGACGGGATGGACGGCGCATGGAGGGGCTCCTCAACGGGTACGACAATCGTCCTGGCTGATACTGATGGTGCCGGTGTTGCAATTGGGGCACCAGAGAGGAGTATGGTCACCGAAAAGACTGATTCGCTACCGCAAAGTGAGATTCTTATAATCCCCTCGCGTAATTACCGACGTGTAATTCAGGCAGTTGTCAGCGGGTATGCAGGCGGCGGGCCGCCTCGGCGATCGATCCGGACAACGACGGGTAGACGGTGAAGGCATGAGCAAGCTCGTCGACCGTCAGCCTCTCCGCGATCGCCACCGAGATGGGGTGGATCAGCTCGCTGGCGCGAGGGGCGACGACGACTCCCCCGATGACGATGCCGGTGCCAGGGCGGCAGAAGAGCTTCACGAACCCGTCTCGCACGCCCTGCATCTTCGCTCGCGCGTTGCCCGCCAACGGGAGCGTCACGACGTTCGCCTCGATCTCCTGGCTGTCGACGGCTTCCTGCGTCCAGCCGACAGTGGCGATCTCGGGGGCGGTGAAGATGTTCGACGAGACAGTCTTGAGGTCCAGCGGCGCAACGGCGTCGCCCAGGGCGTGCCACATGGCGATCCGCCCTTGCATCGCTGCCACGGACGCGAGCATGAGCACCCCGGTGCAGTCACCCGCGGCGTACACCCCGCGTGCCGTGGTCCGGGACACCTTGTCGACACAGATATTGCCTGCCTCGTCGAGGTCGACACCCGCTGACTCGAGGCCGAGCCCGGCCGTGTTGGGGAGTGAGCCGACGGCGAGCAGGCAGTGGGAGCCGTCGACGACGCGCCCGTCCGTCAGGGTGACCGAGACAACATCGCCATGACGCTCCACCGAGGAGGCGCGTGCATTGCCGAGCAGCGTCATCCCCCGCCGCGTCAGCACGTCCTCGATCACCGCTGCGGCGTCCGCGTCCTCTCCCGGCAGCACCCGGTCACGGCTGCTGACGAGCACGACGTCGATGCCGAACGCGTTGTAGGCGCTGGCGAACTCGGCTCCGGCCACGCCGGAACCGACGACGACGAGACGGCTCGGGACCTCGTCAAGGTCGTAGACCTGTTCCCAGGTCAGGATGCGCTGGCCGTCCGGGACAGCGGAGTCGAGGATGCGGGGGTGGGCACCGGTGGCGAGAAGGACAGCGTCAGCGGGCAGCCGCTGCTCGCCCTGGCCGGTCGTGGCGATCACCTGGGCCGTCTCGTCGAGCCGACCCGATCCGGCGACCAGCCGTACCCCCTCCGCACGCAACCGGCGCGAGATGTCGTCTGACTGAGACGCTGCAAGTGCCTTGACTCGCGCGTTGACGACCGCAAGATCGACGCCGACCGAGCCGGCGAGGTCTTCGTGGCCGGCCATCCGGACGCCCAGCTCGCCCGCGCCCTGAACCGAAGTCATCACTTCCGCGGTGGCGATCAAGGTCTTCGACGGCACACAGTCGGTGACGACCGCCGAGCCGCCGATCCCGTCGCGGTCGACGAGCGTCACCGCGGCGCCGAGCTGGGCCGCCACGAGCGCGGCCTCATAGCCGCCCGGCCCCCCGCCGACGATCACCACGCGAGTCACGCGGCCACGATAGCCTCCACTGCGTGGTCCTCTATGCTGCCTACGGCTCGAACCTGGATCCGGCCCGGATGCTGGTGCGCTGTCCGCACTCACCCGGCCGTGGCACCGGCTGGTTGGTCGGGTGGCGGCTGACTTTCGCCGGTGAGGAGCACGGCTGGGACGGTGCCCTGGCCACGGTGGTCGAGGAGGTCGACTCGGCCGTCTTCGTCAGCTTGTATGACGTCGGGCGCGAAGACGAAGCCGCCCTCGACGAGTGGGAGATCGATCTCTACCGCAGGGTGCGGGTGCGGGTGCAGACCCTCGAGGGTGAACAGCTGGCCTGGCTCTACGTGCTCGACACCCATGAGGGCGGTCTCCCGTCCGCCAGCTACCTCGGGATCATCAGCGAAGCCGCCGTGGCCGCTGGTGCGCCAGATGACTACGTCCACCAGCTTCGCCACCGTCCCTGCAGCTCCGTGAGTGGTTAGCGACATTCACCCGTCGCGCGCAGGCGTACGATGGGGACCCTGTCGCGACCTCACGTGGCGACCCGAGACGAAGGTGCAGGGAGGCGCAGCAACTCGAGATGGATGTCCGGTTTCCCCGCTGTTCGGCGGCGGGCACGGTCTCCGAGGCCTGTGAGGGTGTTGTCGACGACCTGTGGGAGTACGGCGGGCTGCCCAGCGTCTACCTGCTCGTCGACGGCCGTCTCCGATGCCTCGCAGCTCGCGGATACTTCCAGGTCGTCGACGGTTTCCCGCCCGGGACCGGCGTGATCGGCCGGGTGGTCGCGTCCGGGGAGTCAGTCGTCATCCCCGACGTGGCCAGCGCCCCGCACTTCATCGCCGCCATCCCTGGGCTCAACGCGGCGGCCTGTGTCCCCGTCACCATTCGGGGCCGCGTGATCGGTGCGGTCAACGTCGAGTCGAGCACCACCCTGCCCGAGGACATCCGCGGAGTCCTGGAGGTAGCCGCAGCGGTGCTGGCAACCTCGATCGAGGCGGCCGGCGGGCTGCCTGCGGTGCATCTGTCTCAGCGGCTGGCACGGATCGTCGTGTCCCTGACGTCGCTCACCGAGGTCGAGCGCATCGGTGCCCGAGCCGTCGAGGGGGCGATCGAGCTGTCCGGGATGTCGAGCGCCGCGCTCTGCGGACCAGGAGACGACGGCCTCTGGTCCGTTCACCGCGTCGGCGGGCCCCTGGCCGAGACGTTGGTGCGCTGGACCGACGACGACCTCAGGGTGATCGCCTCGTGGGTGGACGCCGGCACGGCCTCGCACTTCCCCGGTGGAGGAGAGATCCCGCCCGGCTACGAGTTCCTGTTGCGCGCCGACGTCGGGTCGATCGCCGTCCAGCCCCTCGTCGTCGGCGGCCGCGTCACGGGTCTGCTCACCACGGCGGACATCCGGCCGGTCCCCCACGACTTCACCGTCGGGGCAGCCCTCGAGCTCCTCGCCGCCCAGACCGCAGCGTCGCTCGCCACGGCCACCGCGATCGCGGAGCTGAGCCTCCGCGCGCTCCAGGACCCACTCACTCACCTGTACAACGCGGCTGCGTTCGACAAGGCACTCGGGGCCGCGGCTGCCCTCGCCGCCCGCACGCGAGTCACGGACACTGCCTGCCTGCTCATCGATGTCGACCACTTCAAGGTGGTCAACGACACCTACGGCCATCCGGCAGGGGATCGGTTGCTCCGCGCGCTCGCCGACGAGCTAGACGAGGAGCTACGCGGGACTGACACGGTCTATCGCATCGGAGGGGACGAGTTCGCCGTGCTGGCCGGCGCACGCGACGAGGTCGAGGCCACAGCCATTGCCGAGCGACTCCTTGGCGCCGCTCATCGGGTCAGGACGACGATCTCCGTCGGGGTTGCCCTGCTGGACCACCATGACCCGCACACGATTCGCGGTGCTGCCGACCAACTGCTCTACGAGGCGAAGTCCGCCGGGCGTGACCAGGCCCGGATGGCGGGCGCGCACCTCCCCGTCGACGTCGCTCCTCGGATCTAACCCATGAGGGCTTTCGAGCTCGACGACGCGTCAGCGGGAGGCGGGACGTGACTGTGCCCCCCACGCTGCGTGCCGACGCTGAGCGTTGGATCGCCGACGACCCCGACCCGCAGAGCCGCGAAGAGCTCAGCGCCCTGCTGGCGGCGGCTGAGGCGGACCCGAGCGCCGCGTCCGAGCTCGCCGACCGTTTCGATGGCACGCTCGAGTTCGGCACGGCCGGCCTGCGCGGCGAGGTGGCTGCGGGCCCCAACAGGATGAACCGTTCGGTGGTCGTCCGGGCCGCCGCCGGGCTCGCCGCCTATCTCGAGGCCGCCGGACTCACCGACGATGCCGAGCGCGGCACTGTCGTGATCGGCTACGACGCCCGCCACAAGTCCGACGTGTTCGCGCGCGACACCGCCGAGGTCATCCGGGGCGCAGGACTCGGTGCGGTGATCCTGCCCGGACCCTTGCCGACGCCGCTGCTCGCGTTCGCGATCCGCCACCTCGGATGCCTGGCCGGCGTGATGGTGACCGCGTCTCACAACCCACCTCGCGATAACGGCTACAAGGTCTACCTGGGAGACGGCAGCCAGATCGTGCCACCGGTCGATGCACAGATCGCCAGCCATATCGCCGCCGTCGGCAGCGTCGCCGACGTACCGCGGGCCGACGGTTGGAGCGTCCTCGACGAGTCGGTCGTGCACGACTACGTGACAGCGGTGGCGCGCCTCGTCGACCCGAGCGGACCGCGCGGTCTCTCGCTCGTCTACACCCCGCTGCACGGCGTGGGCGACACCACGGTGCGGCAGGCGCTCGCGGCGGCCGGCTTCGACCCCCCGATCGTCGTCCCTGAGCAGGCGCACCCCGACCCAGACTTCGCCACGGTGAACTTCCCGAACCCGGAGGAGCCGGGGGCCATGGACCTCGCCATGGCGCTCGCGCAGCGGCATGGCGCAGACCTCGTCGTCGCGAACGACCCGGACGCGGACCGGTGCGCCGTGGGTGTCCCGACCATGCGCGGCTGGCGGCTGCTGCGCGGCGATGAGGTGGGAGCCCTGCTCGCGGACCATCTGTTGCGTCGTGGGGTCCGGGGTGTCTTCGCCACCACGATCGTGTCGTCGTCCATGCTGTCCCGGATGGCGCAGTCTGCAGGAGTCGAGTACGCCGAGACGCTCACTGGTTTCAAGTGGATCGGGCGGGTGCCGGGACTCGCGTTCGGTTACGAGGAGGCCCTCGGCTACTGCGTCGCACCCGCCCTGGTGCGGGACAAGGACGGAGTCTCGGCGCTGCTGCTGGTCGCCGAGCTTGCCGCTGGGCTCAAGGCCAGCGGCCAGACACTCCTCGACCGGCTCGACGAGATCGCCGAGACCCACGGCCTGCATGCGACCGACCAGCTCTCGGTTCGGGTGAGCGACCTCGCGGTGATCGGTACGACGATGGCGCGGCTGCGCGCGCGACCGCCGACATCGCTTGGCGGCTTCGCGGTCGAGCAGGTCGACGACCTCAGCCGGGGAGGCGCGGGGCTGCCCCCCACCGACGGTCTCCGCTTCCGGCTCGCGGGTGGTGGCCGGGTCGTCGTACGCCCCTCGGGCACCGAGCCGAAGATCAAGTGCTACCTCGAGGTGGTGGTGCCGGTCGACGACGCCGGAGTCGGTGCGGCACGGATCTCGGCGGCGGGCCGCCTCGACGCCATCCGCGGGGACTTCGCCGAGGCCGCCGGTCTCTGACCGCCCAGGACGTCCGCGAGCCAGGCGCCTCCCCGGACGTCGCTCTCCCCGCCCGCGACGCCACTCAAAGGAAGACCAGCGCGACGCAGACAGCAGCGATCACAACAGCAGTGACCGGCAGCGGGTCCCAGGCGACCACGGTCTCAGCCTCGACGTCCTTGCCGCGGCGAGCGAGGTCGAGGATGCGTGACGAGATGTAGTCGGTGTAGCTGCCCCCTGATGCTTCTTCGTTCGCGCGGCGGCTCGGGTTGGTCGAGCTGCCGACGCCACCGCCTCCACCGAACCCGAGGAACCCGGTTCCGCGCATCTGCATGCTCGAGACGGTCTTGTCGCTCTTCATCAGCGAGCGCGCCGAGCGGCTGACACCGAGACCGTGGAACATCCCCTCCGGTGTCGCCACCTGCAACGTCTGATGCACCGCGCAGCGCTCGACCTTGGACCAGGGGATGAACGTGTCGCGAGCCATGTTGCGGAGAAGCAGCCCCTGAGAGTGTGCGACCGCGACAGGTCGGATCAGCGCAACCCATCCGATCAGTCCGGCGGCGACGCACGCCAGGATCACCTCGTGGTTGGCGACCACACCATTGGCCGCGGAGCCGACAGCGACGACGAGCAGGAGGCCGACGGAGACGTATCCGAGGTTGCGACCGCCTGACGGCGCGAACTTCTCGACGACGGCACCAGCCTCGTCGACCGCGTGGTTCGGCATACCGGCCACGATAGTTGCCGCCTCCCGATAGCCAAGGCCCCAGACACAACCGTTGCCGACCGCACACCCCGGCCTGCTCAGCCGTGTGTTTCCTGCCGGCGTCACATCACATCTAGACTGGGCCGGTGGCCACCCCCGTTCTCACCTCGACCGACGCGCTCCGCGACGCCGTGTCCACACCTGCTGCACTGCGCCGGTTCCTGCACGGGCTGCCCGGTGTCGACCAGGTGGGCTGCGAGGCCCGCGTCGCGACGCTGTCGAGCCGGTCGATCAAGACGACGTCGAAACAGTGGGCACTCGACCTGGCCATCTCGATGATCGACCTGACGACGCTCGAGGGCCAAGACACGCTCGGCAAGGTCCGCGCGCTGTGCGCCAAGGGGCGACGTCCCGACCCTGCCGACCCCACCTGTCCTCCCGTTGCGGCGATCTGCGTCTATCCAGACATGGTGGTCACTGCCAAGGAGGGTCTCGACGGCTCCGGCGTCCAGGTGGCGTCGGTCGCGACCGCCTTCCCGTCCGGCCGCGCGACGCTCGACATCAAGCTGCAGGACACCCGTGCCGCCGTCGCCGACGGAGCAGACGAGATCGACATGGTCATCGACAGGGGCGCCTTCCTCTCCGGCAGCTACCAGCAGGTGTTCGACGAGATCGTCGCCGTCTAGCAGGCGTGCGGCCGGCCTGAGGGCGACAGCGCTCACCTCAAGGTCATCATGGAGACCGGCGAGCTCGCGACGTACGACAACGTCCGACGCGCGTCCTGGCTGTCGATGCTGGCCGGGGCGGACTTCATCAAGACCAGCACCGGCAAGGTCCAGCCGGCTGCCACCATGCCGGTGACCCTGATCATGCTCGAGGCCGTACGCGACTTCCGGGAGGCGACCGGCCGGATGGTCGGCGTCAAGCCGGCAGGGGGCATCAGCACCGCCAAGGACGCGATCAAGTACCTCGTCATGGTGAACGAGACCGCCGGCGACGACTGGCTCGACCCGCACTGGTTCCGGTTCGGCGCTTCGCGCCTGCTCAACGACCTGCTCATGCAACGCACCAAGATGACCACCGGCCGCTACAGCGGCCCCGACTACTTCACGCTCGACTAGGAGCACCATGTCTTTCGAGTACGCCCCGGCGCCGGAGTCACGTGCCGTCGTCGACCTCAAGTCGTCGTACGGCCTGTTCGTCGACGGTGAGTTCGTCGACGGCAACGGGCACGCATTCAAGTCCGTCAGCCCGGCCACCGAGGAGGTCCTCGCCGAGATCTCCGAGGCCACCGAGGACGATGTCGACAAGGCCGTCGCCGCGGCGCGGCGCGCCTACACGCGCACCTGGTCGACGATGCCCGGCGCCGAGCGCGCCAAGTACCTCTACCGGATCGCTCGCATCATCCAGGAGCGTTCCCGCGAGCTCGCCGTGCTGGAGTCGCTCGACAACGGCAAGCCGATCCGCGAGTCCCGCGACGTCGACATCCCCCTGGTCGCCGCCTACTTCTTCTACT
>Ga0136610_1000320_pt1 | contig 13701 bp, 9 predicted proteins | sample AntDrymUQ1342206_2_FD_104804 | JGI IMG/M metagenome (GOLD analysis project Ga0136610, IMG submission 104804) | Polar desert sand microbial communities from Dry Valleys, Antarctica - metaG UQ134 (22.06) | ecosystem: Environmental > Terrestrial > Soil > Desert | place: Antarctica: Dry Valley...
ACGCCGGGGGGCGGCGATCGGCCGGTAAGGTGGTCATGGCCACCGTCAAGGGCGACGTGCACGACATCGGCAAGAACATCGTGGGCGTGGTCCTCGCCTGCAACGGCTATGAAGTGATCGACCTTGGCGTGATGGTGCCCTGGCCACGCATCCTGGAGACGGCACGCGAGGAGAAGGCGGACCTGGTCGGCCTCTCCGGGCTCATCACGCCCTCGCTGGAGGAGATGCGCACCGTGGCCACGGAGATGCAGCGCGAGGGCTTTACCGTGCCGCTGCTCATCGGCGGCGCCACTACGTCTCGCGCGCACACGGCCGTCAAGCTGGAGCCGGTCTATGAGTCGCCGGTGGTCCATGTCATCGATGCCTCGCGCGCCGTGGGCGTGGCCGGGGCACTGCTGGACGCCAACACCCGGGACGCGTTCATGGAGCGGACACGGACCGACTACGCGGAGGTACGCCGGCAGCACGAGAACCGTGATGACCGCTCTCGCTTCATCTCCCTGGCGGCGGCGCGCGAGAACCGGCTGCGCCTCGACTGGACCTCCGTCCCGCCTCCGCGGCCGACCTTCCTGGGCGTGCGCACCTTCGCCAACGTGCCCTTGGCAGAGCTGGTGGAGCGCATCGACTGGGGCCCGTTCTTCTCGACCTGGGAGCTGGCCGGCAAGTTCCCCCAGATCCTGGACGATCCGCGCGTGGGGGAGGCAGCGACCTCGTTGTTCAAGGACGCGCAGGTGCTGCTCCGGCGCGTCGTGGAGCGGCGGATCCTGCGCGCCAGCGGCGTGGTCGGGTTCTGGCCGGCGGCTTCCATGCCGGACGACGACATCGTGCTCTATGCCGACCCCGAGCGCACCACCGAGCTGGCCCGCTTCCGCACGCTGCGGCAGCAGATGGCCAAGCCCGACGGCCGGCCCAACGTGGCGCTCTCCGACTACACGGCGCCCATGGAAGCGGGTGTGGAGGACCACGTGGGAGCCTTCGCGGTGACCGCCGGCCTCGGCCTGGAAGAGGCACGGGCGGAGTTCGTGGAGGCGCGCGACGACTACAACGCCATCCTGCTGACGGCGTTGGCCGATCGACTGGCGGAAGCGTTCGCGGAGTGGATGCACGAGCGTGTCCGTCGCGACCTGTGGGGCTACGCGCCGGACGAAGCGCTCTCCAACGAGGCGCTCGTGGCCGAGGCTTACCAGGGCATCCGACCGGCGCCGGGCTACCCCGCCGCGCCAGATCACACGGAGAAGCGGACGCTCTTCGACCTGTTGGAGGCTGAGGCTCGGGCCGGCATGAGCCTGACCGAGTCGATGGCCATGCTGCCGGCTTCGTCGGTGAGCGGGCTCTACTTCTGGCACCCCGAGTCGCGCTACTTCGGGCTGGGTCGCATCACTCCCGACCAGGTCGAGGACTACGCCCGTCGCAAGGGCTGGACGCTGGCCGAGGCGCAGCGCTGGCTGGCACCCAACCTGGCGGGCTGAGGTGAGCAGCACGGATCCTCGCGATCAGGCCCTCGTGCCGGCTCCCCTGGTGCGCGGCGCCAACGGTGCAGTGGCCTCGCCCCACCACCTGGCCAGCCAGGCCGGAACCGCCATCCTGCGCGCCGGCGGCAATGCCGTCGACGCTGGCATCGCCACCAACGCGGCACTTGCCGTGGTGACCGGCTACATGTGCGGGCTGGGTGGCGATGCCTTTTGGATCGTCTGGGATCCGAGGGAGGGCCGCGCGGCAGCCCTCAACGGCAGCGGCCGCTCAGCGCTGAGTGCCACCATCGAGGCGGCTGGCGCAGCGGGTCTTGAGGGGATGCCCGTGCGCGGACCGTGGACGGTCACGGTGCCGGGGGCCATCCGCTCGTGGGGCGATGCGCACGACCGCTACGGGCGACTGCCCTGGTCACAGCTCCTTGCACCAGCCATCGAGATGGCCGCCGGCTTCGCTGCAAGCACGGCCTGGAGCAGGGCCATCGAGGGCGCGGGGCGTGTCTTCGGCACGAGCGGCGACTGGGCGCGAACGTATCGGCCGCATGGCCGGCCCTGGCGACCTGGTGAGCGGGTGGCGCTGCCGGCGCTCGGCGCGACACTCCGCGTGCTTGCCGAGGAAGGGGCGGACGCCGCCTACACCGGAAGCCTGGCGGAGCGCGCGGCGGCGTTCCTGGAAGGGGCCGGCTCCCCGCTGCGTGCCCCGGACTTCGCCGAGCATCGCTCCGACTGGAGCCTGCCCGTCAGCGCCGAGTACCGGGGAGTCACATCGCTGAGCCACGGACCCAATAGCTGCGGTCCCGTGGCCCTGGAGCTGCTCAACATCCTGGACACCTTCGACCCACCACGTCCCGACCAGTTGACCGCGGAAGGCTGCACCGACCCGCGCTGGGTCCATCTGGGCCTGGAAGCGGCTCGCGTGACGCTGGCGCACCGCGACGCGTACCTCTCCGACCCCGAGTCGATGCGCCGCGGCGTCCTGGAGTGGCTGCTGGATAGGGACCATGCACGCGACGTGGCCAGTGCCATCGACGCCGACCGGGTGGCGGCGCCGGTGGCCACCACCCTGCCGCGCGGTGGCGGCACCATCTACCTCGCCACGGCCGACCGCTGGGGCGGCATGGTCAGTCTCATCGAGTCCAACTACGCAGGCTTCGGCTCGGGGCTGGTCGACCCGGAGACCGGCATCAGCTACCAGAACCGCGGCGCCTTCTTCCGCCTTGACCCGACGCATGCCAACGCGCTCGCGCCGGGCAAGCGCACGATGCATACCCTGACACCGGGCATGCTCATACGCGACGGGCAGCCGTGGATCGCCCACGGCTCGATGGGCGGAGAGATCCAGCCGCAGGTCTTCGCGCAGTTCGTGTCCGCCGTGGTCGACGGGCAGCTGGACATCGCCACGGCCATCGCCGCGCCACGCTGGGCAGCGGACGTGGAAGCGCACCTCGGACCGCCGTCCCTGTCCGTGCTGGAGCCGCGCTTCGACCCGGCCGTGGAGCAGGGGCTGCGGGAGCGCGGCCACGACGTGACGCTGACCAAGCCATTCGACTCCGGCATGGGCCACGCGCACGCCGTGGAGATCGTGCGCGATCCCGAGGCACCGGAACTGCCGCCCACCTTCGCCGCCGCGGCCGATCCCCGTTCCGAGGGCCTCGCGGCGGCGCTCTGACGACACGAGAGTGGCAGCGGCATGGGTGGCGCGCTCGGTATACTCACGCTCGGCCGGTCGCGCCGCGCTCACGGACCTTCGCGGCCGGCCACCTGACCCGACCACATCCCGCCCACCCAGGGCGGCTGCCCATGGAGACGCCGGCGCCGCGTGAGCTCGAACGTCAGCCAGAGCTACCCCTACACCAGCGAGACCGAGGCGCAGCGAGCAGCCGCCTTGGAGAGCGCATTCGGGCGCTTCGACGGGCTGCGCGACAAGGTCGCTGCCGAAGCGACGCCGCTTGGCGAGGTCGCGCCGGAGGACCACGGCGCTCCCGCGCGCTGGTGGATCTGGGTATGTCCCAAGGAGGATTACTCCGGCCGCCTGCACGTGGCCGGCTACGCCCTTGAGCGGAAGGCGCTCTACACCGTCTGTGACGCCTGCGGGTCGACGTTCCTGCGCTGAACGATCGTCCCTGACGCCGGTCATGGGATGATTGCCCCGCGGGACGCACCGCGAGCGGGTCGCCGCGGTCCGCGCCACCAGGGTGATCGATGAAGAAGTCTCGCGGCGCAGCCGCCGGCCTTGCCGCCGCTGCAGCCGCCCTCGGCGCGGAGGAGCTGGTCGCGGGGCTGCTGCCGGGCGCGCCTTCCCTGATCGTGTCCATCGGCACGCTGATCATCGACCTCCAGCCGCCCGGCGGCAAGGAGCTGGTCGTCGCGCTCTTCGGAGAGGCGGACAAGCTGGCCCTGATCGTGGCTGTGGCGGCCGTGGCGCTGCTCATCGGTGCTGCGTTGGGCGCCATCGCTACGCGTAACAAGACGCTCGCGGACGTGGGCTTCCTCGGGTTCGGGGCGCTGGCACTGTTCGCCGCGCTGCGCGATCCGCAAGCCACCGCGACGCTCGCTCTGCTGACTACCGCCATCGCCGTGGGCGTCGCGGTGCTCGTGCTGCGCTGGCTCCTCTCCCGGGCAGACCGGGCCGCGGCTGATGGTCCAGCCACGGAGGGTTCGACCACCGATCCCGAGCGCCGCGCGTTCCTGCGTCGCGCCGGAGCCACTCTCGTGCTGGGTGCGCTGGCGGGTACGTTGGGTCGCTATCTCATCGGAGTCCGCGACCTTCCCGTGGTCGCCACGACGGTCATGATCCCCGCCGCGGCTGAGACCGTTGCCCCGCCCGGCGCGGCCGCCACGTTGCAGGTGCCGGGCCTCACGCCCCTGGTCGTGCCCAACGACGACTTCTACCGCATCGACGTGAACCTCGTGGTGCCCACCATCGACGCCGACTCCTGGCGCCTGCGGATCCACGGGATGGTCGAGCGGGAGGTCGAGCTGACCTATCAGGACCTCCTGGCGATGCCGCTGGTGGAGCGCTACGTGACCATCGCTTGCGTCTCCAACGAGGTCGGCGGCGATCTCGTGGGCAATGCCCGGTGGACAGGCGTGCGGCTGCGGGACGTGCTTGCGATGGCGGGCGTGCAGCCGGGGGCCACGCAGCTCGTAGGGCGTGCCTTCGACGGCTGGACGGCCGGCTTTCCCACGGAGATCGCGCTGGACGACGGGCGGGAGGCCCTCATCGCGGTGCAGATGAACGGAGAGCCGCTGCCCAGGGCGCACGGCTTCCCCGCGCGACTCATCGTGCCCGGACTGTTCGGCTACGTCAGCGCCACCAAGTGGCTCTCGGAGATCGAGCTGACCACGCTGGAGTCGTTCGACGCTTACTGGGTGCCGCTTGGTTGGAGCAAGCTCGGCCCCATCTTGACCCAGTCGCGCATCGACGTGCCGCGCCGCGGCGCGACCGTAGCGGCCGGGCTGGTCACCGTGGCCGGCGTGGCCTGGGCACCCCATCGCGGTGTCGAAGCCGTGGAGATCCGCGTGGACGAGGGTCCCTGGCAGGCCTGCGAGCTATCGCAGCCGCTCTCTGACGACACCTGGATCCAGTGGAAGCGCGACTGGCAGGCGACGGCGGGGCGCCACACCATCCAGGTGCGCGCGACCGACGGCCTGGGCGATGTCCAGACCGCTGACCGGACGCGGCCGGCACCGGACGGGGCGCGCGGCCACCACACCATCGACGTCCAGGTCGGCTGAAAGGGCGGGCACCACCGACGGTACTCGTGCGTGGTCCGTGCCGGCGGATGGTCGCTCCTCTCCGCTTGCGCTACCCCGGGTAGCACTACTTCAGGCGTCCTCCGCGGCCCGCCGCCACGAGGCGATCCGGTCGTCCTGGCCGGCCGCGACCAGCAGAGCGGCCAGCAACGTGACGCGCGGCACCACGGAGTCAAGCTCCAGGTACTCCGCCGGCGAGTGATCGTTCCCGCCGACCGGGCCCAGGCCGTCGATCGTGGGCACGCCCATGCCGGAGGTCGTGTTGGCATCCGACGCGCCGCCCGTCGCCGCATCGCGCAGCTCGAAACCCAGCCGTCCCGCCAGAGCCTGAGCGTGCTCCACCAGACGGCTCGACCGCTCCAGCTTCTCCATCGGCCAGTGCCGGCCGTGCTCCTCGACCTCCGCCGTCACGTCCGCGACAGTGCTGCCAGCGGCGATGTCCCGGATGGCGCCTTCGGCCTCTTCCATCGACTCGCGGGTCACCGCGCGCAGGTCCACCTTCAGCAGCGCCTGCTCGGCCACTACGTTGGGACGCGTTCCGCCCTCCACGACGCCCGCGTTGACCGTCACGCCCGGCCAGCGACCGTTGAGCGCGTGGAGTGCCAGGATCTTGTGGGCAGCTTCCAGCACGGCGCTGCGGCCTTTCTCCGGTTCCACGCCGGCATGTGCCGCGCGACCGGCGATCTTGATGTGCAGATCGGCCACGCCCTTGCGGGACGAGACGATGTCGCCGTTCGCTCGCGCGCACTCCAGGACCAGGGCCAGGTCGCTTTCGGCCGCGTGACCGCGGATCACGGGTGAGCTGGCCGGCGAGCCGATCTCCTCGTCGGGGTTGGCCACGAAGACGAGCGAGCGGAAGGGCAGCCAGGCAGCGTCGGGGCCGCCGCCATCGCGGGCAGCAGCGACCTCGCGCAGTGCCCGCAGCGCATAGATGCCCGCCAGGAGGCCGCTCTTCATGTCCGTCACGCCCGGCCCCAGCGCGCGACCGTCCTCCACGCGGAACGGCCTCTGCGCCACCGTGCCGGCGTCGAAGACGGTGTCCATGTGCCCGATGAGCAGCGCGGCAGGGCCCTCGGCGTCGCCCGTGAACCGCCCCACGACCGTGTCGCCCAGATGCTCGTTGGGAACGATCTCGACGTCTGCGCCCAGCTGCCCCAGCGCCTCCGCCACCCAGCGACCGACCTCGTCCACGCCGGACTTCGTGTATGAGCCGCAGTCGATGTTGACCAGGCGCTCAAGATCGGCCAGATACTTTGGCTCGGCACGTGCGACGGCCCCGCGCAGCGCCTGAAGTTCCGCTTCATTGATCACGGCCGGAAGTCTAGCGCCACCAAGCCTCACCCGACCCTATACTCCCGCCCGTGCGCCTCGTGGAGATCCGCCTGCTGGACGGCCCCAACGTCTATCGGCTGGAACCCGCCGTCAAGCTGGAAGTGGCCATCGGGCGGCGGCGCACCTGGTTCGGCGAGCGGTCTCCTGGCCGGCACGCTGAGGTTCGCCTCGGCGCGGCCGTGCCGGCACGTCTGGCCCCTCCCTCCGTGCGTGACCTGGCCGCCTGGGTGCGCCGCCTGCACGAGCTGGCGGGCGCAGCCGCCTGGCTGGCCGACGAGGGCCGAGCCGGTAGCACAGGACGCGCGCGCATCCCCGTGGCCGTGCATCGCACAAGCGAGCCGGGCCACTGGGTCGTCTCCTTCCCCTGGCGAGAGGGGGGCCGAGCACGATCTATCGCCGAGTCGGCCTATCGCCTCGTGGAACTCGACATCTCGCTGACCGCCCGGCCCGCCGATGGCGCTGGCGGGAGCCGGAGCCTCGCCCGCGCCCTGCGCCGCGCCGCGGAGGCCGGTACGACGCCGCCCGACTGGGTCCGGGATCGCGACCGCAAGATGCCCGTCGTGAGCATCAGCGGCACCAACGGCAAGAGCACCACGACCCGCATGATCGCCCACATCGTGCTTAGCTCCGGCAAGCGGGTCGGTATGTCCACATCCGACGGCGTGCTCATCGACGGGAAGATGGTCGAGGAGGGCGACCTGACTGGGCCGATGGGCGCCCACCGGGTGCTGCGCGACCCCAACGTCGATGTGGCGGTACTGGAGACCGCCCGGGGCGGCATCGTGCTGCGCGGCGTGGGTTACGAGTCCAATGAGGTCTCCGTCCTGACCAATGTGACCGCCGACCACCTCGACCTGCATGGCCTTCATACGCTGCCGGAGCTGGCCGAGGTCAAGACGGTCATCGCGCGCATGACCAAGCCTTCCGGCACCGTCGTGCTCAATGCCGATGACCCGCTGGCTGCGACGCAAGCGCGGCGCGTCCGCGCAGACATCCGCTACTTCTCGCTGGATCCCGCCAACGCCGTGGTACGCCGTCACACAGCGCGCGGCAAGATCGCCATGGTCCTGGAGGCGGGCGCGCTGGTCGAGGTGGAGGGGACGCGTCGCCGCCGCATGGTGGGTGCCGCCGAGGTGCCCGCCACGTTGGGCGGTCTGGCCCGCCATAACGTGGCCAATGCACTGGCTGCGGCCGGCGCGGCTCGTGCGCTGGGGGTCTCGCTCAAGGACGTGGTCGCTGGGCTGCGCGACTTCCAAGCCTCCGCGGAGCAGGCGCCAGGGCGGCTGAATCTCTACCGCTTGGGCGAGCGGCTGGTGATCGTCGACTTCGCGCACAACGCGGCAGGTCTGGCCGTCATCTTCGACGTGATCGACGGGCTCGTTGGCAAGCGAGGCGAACGGCGTGTGCCCGTGGTGGGCATCATCGGGACTGCCGGGGATAGACCTGATGACTCGCTGCGCGAGATCGGCAAGCTGGCCGCGGAGCACGCCGACGAGCTCGCCTTGAAGGAGACACTCGTCTACCTCCGCGGCCGGACGCGCGAGTCCGTGGTCGGTGAGATCCGGTCAGGGATGATGGCGGGCGGCGCCGATACGACCGGCATCCCGGTCCACGAGGACGAGCCACAGGCGTTGCGCGCTGCGCTGACGGAGCCTGGGCGGCGCGGCGCCGGTCCGGAGCCGGCCGTCGTCGTCCTCATGTGCCACACCCATCGCAACGAGGTCAGCGGCGTCCTGGCCGAGCTCGGGGCGGTCGCGGTCTCGGACGTCGACTGGTTCACTGGCCGCGCCACTCCTGGCGGTGCCTGATGGACTTTCGCGGCAATGTGCGACCGGGCAAGGCCGCATCGGTGATGGGCGTCCTGGGCGGCGTGCTGTTTCTCATCCTGGGCGTCGTGATCGTCATCCCGACCTTCGGACTGTTCGGCGTGATCTGGACTCTCTTCGCTCTCATCACGGTGGGCTTCTACGGCTACAACCTGATGTCGCAGAGCGGCTCGTCGCTGTACCAGGTGGACGTCTCGCCCATGTCGCCCGGGGCCACATCGCCCGACGCCGCGGCGACCGATCCCGCTTCGCGGCTGCGCAGACTGGATCAGATGCTCGACGAGGGCCTCATCACGACCGAGGAACACCAGGTCAAGCGCGCAGCGATCCTCGCCGAACCCTGGTGACCGCCGTGCCCCTGCTCAGCCCTCCGGGATCCAGGTCTCACCGGGGTAGGTGAAGGCCGAGGCCTGGAGCGGGCCCCGGTCGAAGGACATCGCCTCGCGATAGACCGCCGCCGCGTCATCGGCGCAGACCACCACCATGTCGCCCGGCTTCGCGCGCCGCATGCCGACACGGGCCGCTTCGATCTCCAGGAGCACCGGCTCGGCTTCCACGGCGCGCGCCTCGCCCGCCGACTGCGCCTCGCGAACACCTGACAGGACGTTCTGCGCCGCCTCGCCCGGGGCTCGACCACGAAGATTGGCGTCCTCGCGCACATACACCTCGTCGAAGGCTGCGGCGGCTAGCCGGCCATACGCGCGCTGGTCCTCGTCACGCCGATCGCCGGGGATCCCGATGACGCCGATGGCCCGGCCTTGGCGAAGGCCGTCGCCGTTCGTCGACTGGGCCATGGAGAGTTCCACGAACTCGGTCAGACGACGCATGCCATCCACGTTGTGGCAGTAGTCGATGTACACCTTGAAGCCGCCGATATCCACCTCGTTGAGGCGCCCGGGAGCCTGGAAGAAGGACGTGCTGAAGGTCCGCAGGCCCTGACGGATGTCGTGGAGATGCGCTCCGGCGGCCCAGGCTGCCCCTGCCGCCGCAAGGGCGTTGGCCACGTTCATGCGCGCTCGACCGCCGAAGGTGGCGGGGATCAGGTGGGTGTAGATCAGAGGCATCGTCCGGCTGCCCTGGCGCAGGACCATCAGCTCTCCGTCATCGGTCTGCTGGAGGACCATGGCTGCCCCGCCGCGATCAGCGTGGTTGTTGGCGCGATCGAAGCCTTCTTCGCCCTTCTTCGTCTGCAGTGAGAAGAAGAGCACCTTGCCGGAGGAGTGGCGACCCATGCGTGCCACCAACGTGTCGTCGGCGTTGAGCACCGCCATGCCCGAGCGAGGCACGGCGTCCACCAGCACGCCCTTGACATTGGCCAGCTTGGGCAGCGTGTCGATGCCGTGCAGGCCCAGGTGATCGCCGCTCACGTTGGTCACGACGGCTACGTCGTTGCGGTCATAGCCCAGTCCCTCACGCAGGATGCCGCCGCGGGCGACCTCGAAGACGGCCGTGTCCACGAGCGGGTTCTGGAGCACCATCTGCGCCGACTTGGGACCGGACATGTCGCCCTTTTTGGTCAGGCGACCATCGATGACGATGCCATCCGTCGTGGTCATGCCCACGCGCCGGCCCATCAGCTTCAGGATGTGTGCGATCATCCGCACGGTGGTGGTCTTCCCGTTCGTGCCGGTCACGGCGATGATGGGGATACGCGCGTCGGAACCCCGCGGGAAGAGCAGGTCCAGCACCGGCCGAGCGACGTACTGCGGCTCCCCTTCCGTGGGGTTGGAGTGCATCCGGAAGCCCGGTGCCGCATTGACCTCCACGATGGCCCCGCCCTGCTCGCGCACCGGGATGGCGATGTCGGGGACCATGAAGTCGATGCCCGCGATGTCCAGGCCCACCAGGCGTGCCGCCGTCTCGGCGATCTCCACGTTCTCAGGATGGGCCTCCATGGTGCGGTCGATGGCCGTCCCACCGGTGGACATGTTGCCGGTCAGCGCCAACTGAACGCGAGTGCCCTCGGGTGGTACGTCCTCCATGCCATGACCCTGCTTGCGCACGAGCTCCTCGGCCGCCTCGTCGACGCGGATCCGGGTGAGCACCTTTTCGTGGCCGATGCCCCGCCGGGGATCACGGTTCTCGATCTCCACCAGCTCGCGGACGGTGTGCGTCCCGTCACCGGTCACACCGGCCGGCATGCGTTGGGCGACCGCCACCATCTTCCCGCCGATGACCAGCACGCGATGGTCGATGCCGTGCACGAAGGTCTCGACCACCACTGCCCCGCCACGGCTCTCACGCCGAGCCAGGACGTAGCCCCGGCGCACCTCCTCCTCGGAGCGCAGATCCAGACTGACGCCACGGCCGTGATTCCCGTCCAGCGGCTTGACCACGACCGGGTATCTCAGGGCCTTGCCGGCGGCCACGGCGGCCTCCTCGTTACGCACCGTCTGGGAGCGCGGCACGGGCAAGCCTGCCGAACCCAGCAGCGTGTTGGTGAGCGCCTTGTCCGAGGCGATGTCCACGGCGATGGCCGGGGTGCGCGAGGTCATCGTGGCGCGGATGCGCTGCTGGTGGACGCCCTGTCCCAGCTGGACCAGGCTGTGGCGGTCGAGACGGATCCAGGGGATGTCGCGCGAGACAGCCTCGTCGATGATGGACTGCGTCGAGGGGCCGAAGGCCTGGCTCTCGGCTATGAGGATGAGACGCTCCATCTCCGCCCCGAAGTCGATGACCATCGATTCGTCGTCCGGTGCGACAAGATGGTTGACCAGAGCCACGGCGATGCGCCCGGCTTCGACGCCGACCTGCTCCTCGCGATACTCGTAGACCACGTTGTAGCGCCCGTATTCGTCGGTCGAGCGCGTCTTGCCGATACGCGCCTCGGTGCCCGCCAGGTTCTGGAGCTCCAGCGCGATGTGCTCGGCGATGTGACCCATCCAGGTGCCTTCCTGGAGCCGGGACACGAAACCACCGCGGCGTCCCAGGGAACAGGCATGTTCCCCAAGGGTGGGCAGGACGCCCACCAGCGCATCCGTGAACCCCGGGACCTTGTTGCTGGGGTACTCCTCGAGGACGCCCAGATCGACCAGCATGCGCACGGCAGGACCGTGGGCCCAATAGTTGGGCCCACGCAGCACGCGCGTCTCCAGGATGCGCAGCTCCGGCTTGGGGCCGTCCGATGCGCTCAACTGGACGCGATGGTGTCCGTGGCGTCGAGAGCGCGAAGGAGTGGCGCCGCCACGCGCATGCGCCGCCGGAGGTCGAAGCGGTAGCCCGAGGGCAGGGAATGCAGGATCACGTTGCTGATCATGAGCGGCTTGTGGGCGCGCACCTCCCAGGCGTCCGTGTCCGAGCCTGCACCATCGATGACGGTGATGCTGCGCCGGCCGATGACCTCCAGCACCAGGTCCGGTCCGACCACGCCGGCCGTATCCTCGTCGACACCGAGGCCCAGCAGCGAGGGATTCTGGGCGATGATCGCCAGCAGCCGCCCCAGTCGGTTGCGCTGCTGGAAGTGCTGATCGACGATGACACCGGGCAGCACGCCAAGGCCGGCCGCCATCTGCACCATGCGCTGCTTGGGCGTGCCGCCGCTCGCTCCGAAGGCGACCATGTGCGTGCTCATAGCCGACGCTCCGGCGCTCGTGCCGGCGATGACGGAACCGTGGCGATGACGTTCGGTGATGGCCTGGGCGATGGCCGTGCCGCCGATGGTCGAGCTCAAGCGGAGCTGATTGCCGCCGGTCATGAAGACGCCCGTTGAATCAAGCACGGAGCGGGCCGCGGCCTCGTCGTTGGCCTGGGCCCGTGTCACGGCGTGGATGGGCTCCACGTGCGCGGCACCCAGCTCGGTGAACACGCGCCGGTACATCTCGCCGGCCAGAGGGCCCAGCGAGGAGGCGCTGCTGATCACCGCGATGCGCGCGTCGGGACCGCCCGCCAGTGCCACGAACCGGCTCAGGATCAGCCGCTCGCGCACCTTGTCCTCGGCGCCGCCGATGACGATCACATGTCCTTCGGCCATTCCGCCGAGTATAGCCACGCGGAGCGCCTCGGCCCGCTCGTGGCTACGAGGGGTAGCATGCCGACCATGACCGGCACCCGATCGCTGCCCCCGGCCGCGCGGCTGCGAGCCTGGCTCGGCGGCGAGTGGCGCGTGGGGCGCACGCGGCTGGGAGACCGGCAACGGATCGTGGCCATCATCCTGGTGGGCCTGGCAGGCGGTCTCGTGACGACCTTCATCCTGGCACGCGGCGAGCTGGCGGGCTCGGATGCGCGCGCGTACTGGGCCGGCGTTCGCATCTGGCTGGACGGCGGGAACGCCTTTGCGCCGCCAGCCCCGTTCCTGCCCTATGTGTATGCGCCCTGGACGCTGTCCCTCTTCCTGCCCTGGGCGCTGCTGCCTTGGGATGTAGCCTGGTTCGCCTGGCGCGGCCTCAACATCCTGCTGCTCATCTGGTCGGCACATTGGGCATACCAGCGCCGTCCCCTGCCAACGGCCATCCTCCTGGCAGTGCTGGCGGCACCCATCGCCGCCACGTTCGACACGGGCAACATCACGTTCCTGCTGGCCATGATGATCTGGGCCGCCTACTACGCCCGTCCGCGCGTGGCAGGCGCCCTGTGGGCGGTGGCCACGAGCCTCAAGTGGTTCCCGCTCTTCTTCCTCGTCATCCTCCCGCCGCGAGCCAGGTTATGGGGTATCGGTCTGCTGTCCGTGACCGGCGTGCTGCTGCTGGCGAACTGGCAACAGAGCCTGTTCCACTTCGACCTGGCCTTCAACTTTCCACGACCCATCCGCATCGACTACGGACTTCTCATCTGGGGTGCTGTGCCGTGGCTATGGGCGCAGACTTGGCTGTGGACGCGGGATCGCGCCGGCCTGGTGGCTCGCTGGAGCGCAGCCCGAGAACGCACAGCGGACGCCTGTCGGGAGTGGCGCGGGTCCGAGGAGCCCGGCGGAGTGGCCAGGCGACGGGTGGAGGATCGCGTCCGCTCGTTCTTCGGAGTCTGAGCGGCTGCGGTGGGCGCCGCGTGGTGGTGGCGGCGTCGTGGCGACGCTGGGGCTCGCCTGATGCGCCACATATCGCCGGGGGTGATGGTAAGTGGCCCTCGGGCCGCGATCTCTGTCACCTATCACCGGGGGTGATGGTAAGTGGCGCGCGGGCTACCATGTGCGGACGCATCGGTCGCTCGCGAGGCCCACCATGCCCGCAGCAGGCACGAACCACGTTCGCTCGGAGCCCTACGGTGAGTGAGGAATGGCCGTGACCCCAGTTCGAACGTGGGGAGAACCGGTGGAAACCTACTTACCATCACGGGGGGTGATAGGTGGTGGAAACGAGGGGCGGTGCCGTCGTCGCGTGATGGTC
>Ga0136610_1000322_pt1 | contig 13672 bp, 4 predicted proteins | sample AntDrymUQ1342206_2_FD_104804 | JGI IMG/M metagenome (GOLD analysis project Ga0136610, IMG submission 104804) | Polar desert sand microbial communities from Dry Valleys, Antarctica - metaG UQ134 (22.06) | ecosystem: Environmental > Terrestrial > Soil > Desert | place: Antarctica: Dry Valley...
CGCCGAGCAGATGCTCGCCTACGTCGAGACCTACAACCAGACCGCCAACCCATTCAAGTGGACCTACGCCGGCAAGGTCCTCGAAGCATAAGTGCACGGATCAGCAGGATGAACCACTAGCGCCTCACCGTGAACGACCACGACTTGGTCGCGGCTAGCGGCTTGCCGGCCAGATCGCGGGCGCCCGTCCCAACCGTGACAATGTAGGTGGCCGCGCGACGGAGAGCCTTCGTGGGGTCGAGGATCGCCCGCCTCGTGGTGGCGTCGTAGCGTACGCTCCCGGGCACCTTAGTCGTCGTCCCCTTGCGCACCAGCGTGATTGTGTTCGTGTTGATGCTCGCGGGCCTCATCCGCTCCGAGAAGGTGGCGGTCACATTGGCGGTCGGGGAGACGCCGGTGGCGTTCACTGCAGGACTCACCGCAGTGACGGTCACCCTCGGCTTGCCGACGATGATCGTGTGGCCCGGAGATCGCGTGGAGGCGTTCCCGGCGAGGTCGGTGGCCGTGGCGGCGTAGGTGTGGCGGCCTTGTGCGACGCGCGAGACGGCGATGCTCCAGGTGCCATCCGCTCCCGTCTTCACGGCTCCTATGACCGTCGCACCCTCATAGAGGTGCACCGTGCTCAAGGGCTCGGCCCTGCCCCGAAAGGTGAGCGCTCCATCTGGGTCTTGGGAGTTGTTCGGGGGCGCGGTTATGGTCGGGGGCGGCGGCGCAGTCCAGTCGAAGGTCACAGTCAGCGGAGCCGAGGCCGCTGACGTATTACCGGCGGCGTCGGTGGCCTTCACCGTGTACGTGTGCCGGCCCTCCGGGGCTCCGCTGAGGGCAATGGAGAAGCGCCCGTCGCCTGCCGCTTTCGCGCGGCCTTTCGCCGTCGTTCCCTCGTAGAGCTGGACGGTGCTTCCCGCCTCGGCGGTGCCGCCGACCGCAACAGCGCCACTGGGGTGGTAGGAGCTATCCACAGGCGTCTTGATCGTCGGGGGTGGAGGCGGTGCGGCATCGAGAGGCGGAGATGCTTCGGGTGCCACGGCCGCATCGAAGCGCAGCCCGCTTGCGCCCTCGCCCCGGCCCGCGTGCTTGCGGCGGCCGAGCCACAGCAGCGAGCGTCCGTCGAACCAGCGCGCGAACTGGAAGCTGCGCTCCACCACGGCGCCCTCGCGCGGCACCTCCTCCTCGGCGAGCCGCAGGTCCCCGCCGCCCCCGAGCAGGACCCCCCTGGGCTCGATCCGGCGCCGCTCGCCGTCGACCTCGACATGCAGGACGGCGCGGCGCTGCAGCTCGACGACAGGGTTGGCCGCGGTGCTGGCCGCGGCCGCGACCGGCACGAACGGGATCCACTGCTCGGGTACGGCCGTCGCGAGGCGGTAGACGAGCTGCGCGTCAACCGGCGGGCCGTCGACCTGCTGCTGGGCCGCCAGTCGCGACGCCTCGTCCGCGCGGTCGTAGCCGTCGCCGGAGGCGCCCTGCACCCGGCGCTCCACGCCCCAGGCCATGTTCGCCATCTCGTCGCGGAAGAGCGCGACCTGCTCGACCGGGTTCCCGCCGAGCGCGTCGGCGAGCGTCGGCGCGAGGAAGAAGCCGTCGGCGCCGTCGACCTCGAACAGCGACCACGTGCCGCCGGCGTCCTGCGAGCGTTCGACCTGCGTCACGACGCCGAAGGTGTCGCGCACCTCAAAGCTCCTCGCTCGGAAGAGCGAACCGACCGGGAGGCGGGCGGGGACGACGAACCAGTCGTTTCCGTAGACGAGCGCGAACTCGACGAGCAGCAGCCGCGCGAGGTCCGTCGGGCCCGCGTCGATCGCGCCGAAGTGGACCGCGGCGTCCTCGAACTCCCAGAAGCGGTCGGCGGGCTTGCCGGCGTACCCGACCGGCACGGGCAGCGTCGGGCGCAGCGCCACGGCCTGCGGCGGCTGAGGGGCCGCCGGCTCGCCGAGCGACTCCAGCGCGGCGCTGACGGACTGCCAGTCCAGCGTGCCGCCGGTGTACTCGTCGGCGGCGAGCACGACCTCGCCGGCGGACGTCCGCGCCGCGGCGGCGAACGCGTACTCCAGGCGGCGCGGGTCCCAGGCGGCGGCGCCCGACGCCGGCTCGACGATCTCGGCCTCAGACCAGGCGAGCCAGCGCTCAAGCACGCCGCGGGCCGCCGCCCGCGACGGGGCGGGGATCGCGGGCCGCGGCGGAAGCGCGCTGAGCGTGCCATCCACGCCGCGCAGCGGCAGGAGCGCCGCGGCGAGGGTGCGCGCGTCGAGCGCGCGGCCGCGCGCGAGCGCGAGCCAGTCGGCGCCCGTGTCGCCGGCGGCGGCCTCGCCGAGCTCGAGCGGATACGCCGCCACGAAGTGCGCGGGCAGGCCGGTGAGGCCCGCGGCTTCGAGCATCCGCCGCAGGTGCAGCCCCGCCTCCGCCGCAAGCCGCGGATGCGCCGCCCGCGTGCGCTCGGCCTCGACGGCGACCTCGAGCGGGACTCCGTCCGCGCCGTAGTCGCGGGCGCGCGCCGCCGCGTCCTCGCCGAGCGCGCCAGGGAGGTAGCGCGACACCATCGCGGCCTCGCCCTCGATGCGGACCTCGATCGGCGTGCCGGCGTCCTCGCCCGCGAACTCGAGGAACTGCCACTGGCGCGCGAGCAGCCAGAGCGGGTCGGCGACCGTCGCCTGGAGCGCCGGCGCCAGGTCGCTGGATTGCGGCAGCGGCTCCAGCCGCGACCACGTGTGCAGCGCGGGGGGGAGCGGATCGCCCGGTTCGAGCGGGTCGCCGAGATCCGGGCGGTCGGGCAGCGTCGCGTCGTCGACCTCGATGCGCCGCACCGCTCAGCCCTTCCCGAGGATCGTGGCGGTCGCGGCGTTCGCCGCCTCGTACTTCGCCACGAGCCCGCGCTGGTCGACCGTCGGGACATCCTTGGAGAACGACTCCGGGAGGTAGAGCGCGGGCAGCAGCGTGCCGAGCCAGTCGAGTTCGCGCGGGCCGACGGCACGGATGCGGGCGAGGTCGTGCGCCTCGACGACCGTGTCGAGGATCGCATCGACGCTCCACGCCGGGTTCTGCGCAGCGGGCGGGACCGCGAGCAGCAGCGCCTGCGGCGGCCGCGCGCCCGGCGCGTCGTGGTGGAAGGCGATCCCCGTCGTCTCCTCGCGGTCGGGAACCGTCTCGGCCCAGCCGTCGCAGAACAGGCCCGCCAGCGGCGCGCCGAAGTCGACCTTGCCGCTCGTGTGGGCGACGATCGCAAGCTCCGCCGCGGGCGCCGCCCCGCCTGCGAACGGGAGGGCGAGCCAGCGCTCGCCGTCGCCGTGCGGAAGCTGCGCGAGCACCAGGTCCGCGGGCGTGATGTCGCCGCGCAGCAGCTCGGCGGCGCTGCGCACGCGCGCGAGGCGGTCGACGCCGTCGCGTACGAGGGACATCCGAGCAAGCCACGCGCTCGGCGCGAGCGGGTCGTCGCGCAGGAGGTCTGCGCGCGCGGCATGCGATGCGCCGAGCGCCGCCGCGTTCGCCGCGGCGAACCGCGGCACGACCGGGAAGTGCTCGCCGAGCACCGCGCGGATCCGCGCGGTGTGCTGCGCGACGCGCCCCTGCGCCGAGACACCCGCGGGCACGCTGGCCGCCGCGGCCGCGGCGGCGCGCATCGTCGCGATGACCTCGGCCGCCTGCGCGGCGAGGGCGTCGCGGTCGTCCTCGCCGCCGAGTGGCGCGAGCGGCGGGACCGACCCCTCGACGCCGAACGCCGCGGCGTTCCAGAGCGCGGCGCGCAGTGCCTGGGCGGTCGCAGCGGTCTCGAGCCTTACGCGCGCCTCGCCGAACGACGCCGCGAGCGCGTCGGCGCGGGCACCGAGCTGCGCGTCGTCGAGTCCCTCGTCGCCGGCGTCCCGCGGCAGGGCGAGGTCCGCCGCGGTCGCCGGGCGCGCGTCGGTGACGAGGTCGTAGACCCGCCGCAGGAGCGCGCGCAGGGCGCCGAGCCCGACGATCTCCGGCCCCGAGTCCGGGGGCGCGCCGTCAAGCAGCACGAGTTCGGTCTCCGGCGCCGGCGCGGCCAGCTGCGCCGCGAGCAGGGCGACGAGCCGCTCCTCGAGCTCCGACGGCGCGCCGTTGCCCGCGGCGTGCGCGGCCATCACGAGCGAGATCGGGCTGAGGCGCAGCGCTTGGAGGGATGTGGTCAGCTCCCGCGCAACACCGGTCGCCGTGGCGGCGAACCGCACGCGCGCCGGGTTGCCGACGATTCGCGCGATCCAGGCGTTCAGCCGCGGCTCCGCGGCCGCCCGAGGGTCGTGCGCCCAGGGGGCCGGCAGCGCCTCGTCGCCGGCGAGCACGAGCACGCGGTGCGCAAGGCTCTTGCCCGTTCGCGGCGTGCGCACGAAGTCCATCCGCGGTGGCAGGCCCTGGCGGTCGATCGCGGAGAGCACGGCGCCGGCGCGCTCGTTGTTGCCGACGACGTTCTGGTGGACGGCCTCGGCGACCATGACGTCCGAAACGGCGTCGTAGAGGTCGGCGAGACGGTCGAGCTGCGCGCCGAGCGCTTGGCGGTCCGCCGCCGAGGGTGCCGGCTGGAGCGCTCCTAAGAGGTCCCCGCCGCCCGTGCGCCAGCGGTCCAACAGCGCGACGCCGTCGACGACGTCGCGCGCGGCGATCGCCTCCGCCGGCCGGGGGGCCGGGGCGATCTGCCCGCCGCCGTCCATCCGCAGCGGGGCCAGCCTCCGGAGGGGAAGGATGTATCGTGCGAGCTTGAGGCTGTGATCGCGCAGCGCGCGCTCGAAGCGGTAGCCGAGCAGCGCGGCGAGCGGCTGCCCCGCGGCGACGCCTTCGAGCAGCCCCAGCGCCAGGCGGACCCGATCGGAGCGCAGGTCGAGGTCCAGGGCCTCGTGCTCCTCGTCGCGGTGGGCGAGGTGGCCGCTGCGCAGGACTGCCGCCGTCGCCGCCTGCGGCAAGGAAGGCGCGTGGACATACCCCGCGCTCGTCCGCGCGCCGGCGTCCGGCCGCAGGTCGTCGAGCCAGCCGTAGGCGCCGAGATGCACGCCCGTCGGCGCGGTCGCCCGCACGCTTGCGAGACGGCGCGTGGCAAGCGACGTAAACCACGCGTCGAGGCGGTAGGCGTAGGAGTCAAGCAGTCCGCGCAGGCCATGGTCGAGCTCCTCGGCCGGGCGCCCGGACAACCACTCGAGGCTCGCGAGCGTGCCCCCGAGCTCGACGACGTCCGACCCAAGCGTGGCGCCGGGTCGAATCTTGTCGGTAACCGTCTTGCGGACGCTCCGCTGCCCGAGGAGGAGTCGCGCCGCCTCGAAGGGTGTAGTGACGAGGGCGCCGCGGGCTCCCGCCGGGCGCCCCGCGGCCTCGATGCCGACGAACTCCGTGGTCTGGCTCACGCTGATCGGCTCGAGCTGCGCGGTCCGCCCGAGGCGGACGAGGTGCAGGTCGATGACCTTCAGATCCGCCCGGTGCAGCTCGCGACCGACGGCGTGTGCGACGAGCGCCTCGAGCAGAGTGTCGGCGTCCTCGCGTGCATGGATCGCCTCGTAGGTCCCGCTCGTGCGGGCGAGCTGCGCGATCTCGCGGAGGTAGTTGCGCGACAGGCCCACACCCGGCGCGAGCGGCGCCGAGTCGACGAGCGGCACGCGGAGCGGATGGTCGGCCGCTTGGGCCGTGGTGCCGGCGATGAACGGGCGCCGCGGCCAGGCGAGCTGGGCGCCGAGCATCTCGGTGACCCGCTCCTGTGTCGCGGCGTGGCGCTCGAGGCCGGTGGTCGCGTCGACCGTGAGCGGCCCGACGACGTGGCGGAAGCGCAACGATGCCGCGAGCGGCGTCGTCTGCAGCAGCGCAGCGAGGTCGGCGTCGAGATCCGCCGTCCGGGCGAGATGCGGCGCGCGGCTCACGCCCGCCTCCCAGTGCGTACGCAACTTGCGAAGCTGGCCCGCGAGCTCTCCCTCGAAGCCCCCGGCCGCCGGGGTGAAGCGGCGCGGCGCGACGACGGGAAGGATGCCGTAAGGCTGGCGCCCGATCCGCAGCGCGCAGAACGGGCCGGCCGGGAAGAGGTGGCGGCGGACGTGCTCGCGGATCTGCGCCGCCGCGGCATCCGTGACGTTCGGATTCATGAAGTCGGCCAGGTAAAGGCCGAGCGTGCTCTCCCAGAGCGCGTTCGCGAGGTGGGAGGCCACCTCCTGCTCGCGTCCGGTCGCGCCGGGGATAGCGCTGAGCACGTCGTCGACCGCGGGCTGGAGACCGAGTGCGCGCCAGGCGAGGTCGGAGCCCGTGCCGGCGACGGCCTCTGGGTCCGGACCGCGCAGCGGATCCAGTGCCTCGGCGAGCGCGTCGACCGCCGGCGGCGCCCCCGGCCGCCCGGCGGCGGTGACGTTCGTCGCGGTCCCGGGCCCAAGCGCCGACAGGCCGTCCGTGTAGACGTGTGCGGCGAGGAGGTCGCGGATCGCTTTGGCCGCCGTGTCGGGCGCAAGCGTCCAGTCGACGCCGAGCACGTAGAGCCGGTCGAGGCCGCCGACGAGCGGCGCGCCGGTGATCCGGACCGCCATCCCGGCCCGCTCGGCCTCCTCGAAGTCGACGAGCCAGCGCGCGGACGGCTGCAGCGCGAGCTCGCCCTCGCGCACGGGTGCCGCCTCGTCGAGGGGCGCGAGCGTGACGTCGAGGCCGTCGGCGACGGGGTTCGTCCAGACCCGGAAGACCTCACCACCGTCGCGCAGGCCGATGACGACCCAGCGCTCCGGAAGCGCCGTCGCCACCGCCGGGCGCGACCAGTCGCGCGGGCGCTCTTCGACGGCAGGGAACCGCGGCGCGCCGGGTTGCCCGAGGTCGGCCGGCTCGAGCGCCCGGGCGACCCAGGCCGCGCGCGCCGGCCCCGTCACCGCGCACAGCGCGGACCAGGCGGAGTGCTCGCACGCGATCCGCGCCCGCCAGTAGGCCTTCCCGGCCTCGCGCTCGACCGCCGTGAGCTCCGGTTCGTGTGCGTCGATGTGGATCTGGTCGGGGAAGATCCGCACGCGCAGCTCCCGTGCGTCGTCGAAGAAGCGCGCCTCGATCCGCACCGGCATCAGCGCGATCGGGACATCGCCCGCGAGTCCCGCGACCTGGGCCTCGAAGGACTCAGCCACCCGGAGCCTCCTCGACCATGCTGCGCGCATGCACCGCGACGCGAAACGGCTTCTGGAGCGCGATCGTCGCCAGGTGGGCGGCGTGAGCGACGAACCGCACACCGCCGAGCTCCGTTCCCGCGAGGGGGCTGCCCGTGATCCGCAGATAGCCACCAGGCGCGGTGCCGGTGTGCTCCCAGGTCGCGTCGGACCACGAGCTCAGCGCGGGCAGGGCATCGCCGCTGCGCCCGAGCTCGTCGAAGCCGAAGCGCGGCTCGGTCGGCTGCTCCTGCAGGACGAAGAACCAGCCGTCCCCCTGGGATAGCTCACCGTCGGTGAGATCAAAGCCGACAAACGCGATGTCGGGGCCGAGAACACCCGCGAAGGCCGGCAGCTGGAGGTCATCCGGCCCGGGCGGATTGCGCAGGGTGCCGTCCGCCGCCGCCCGCCACGCGTAGATCACCGTGTTCGGATACCGCCGCAGCAGCCGGCCGCGGACGAGCAGCGCGATCTGGCCACCCGCGCCGCCGCGCGCATTGGAGCCGAGGCCGTTGCGCGCGCTCCACTCGTGGATCGGGTCGATGTCGGGCCCGCCGTCGGTCCATCTCCAGAAGCTGCGGAAAGGGGTGCCGCGCTGATCGGTGGGGAATTCGCGCCACAGCAGTTCGCGGTTCATCTCGGTGTTGAGGCCGACGAGCAGCGCCTCGACGAATCGCGGATTGGTCTCGAGCAGCGTGATCGCCTCCTCGGGGATCTCACCGACGCCAGGCAGGAAGCGTGCCGGGTCCCGCCGCGCGAGGAACTCGTAGACCGGCACGTCGATCTCCGGCGCCGCGACGACGCGGTCCTGCGCCGGCGCGACGGTGAGCCCCTCGGGTGCGTCGTCGAGCAGCCCCTTGCCTTCGCCTGCGGCGAGCATCGTGCCCAGGCGCCGGGGGATCGTCGTCCGGGGATCGGTCCGGGCCACGATCGTCGAACGCGTGAGCGCGACGTCGAAGGCGACGAGGCTGCGCTGCGGCGCGGAAGGGCCGAGCTGGCCGGCGGGGGCGGTCCGGTCCAGCGACCGCTCCAGGCGCCGGATCGTCGCTGGGTCGCGAACGGGGCGGGGCATGACCGGCGGGAGCGGCGGCCGGTCGACCGGCGGGAGCGGCGGGCGGTCGACCGGCGGGCGGTCGACCGGCGGGCGGTCGACCGGCGGGAGCCGGCGGGCCAGCGGCTCCGGCTGCCCCCTCCCGGACGTCGTGCCCGTCACGCGGAAGCCGCTTAGCGTTTCGAACAGTCCGCGCCCGGGCGTCGTGTCGCGGTCGAGCGCCTTGCGGATGCGCGCGAGGTGCTCCGCACCGAGAAGGCCCTCCGTACGCAGGTCGCCGCGGGCCAGCAGGGGCGGTGTGGGGTTCTGCGTGACGGCCAGCGCGTCGGCACGCAGGTCCCGCAGGAGCGACGCCGGCACCCCGACCTGCAGCCCGGCGGCACCGAGGTTCACCGCCGCGTCGCCGGACGCGGGCACCTCGACCGCCGCGAGCGCGCGCGGCCCGAGTAGGCCGTCGGGCACGAAGCGCGTCGGGTCGACGTCGAGCGTGCCCGCGGCCAGGCCGGCCACCAGCCGCCTGTGACCGACCGGGGCCGGGGCACCCGCCCGCGCCAGCGCCGCGCGCAGCATCGGCCGCTGCGGGCTCGTCAACCGCCGCAGCGCCGGGTCGCCCGCCGCGTCGGGCAGGCTCGACCGCGCGATCGTCGCCGCCACCGTCGCGGCGCCCTGCTTCGTGCGACCGTGCAGCGGCGCGGCAAGGCTGAACAGCCGGTCGGCCGGGAGTGTCGCGACGTGGCGTTCGTGCACGCGCGCCAGGACTTCGAGCGACAGCCGGGCGCGGCTCATGAGGCGGTTGGCCTCGAGGATCCGGCCGACCTGCTCCCAGCACCACTGCATGAAGTCCTCCTGGTTGACGCGCTCGAGCTCGGCACCGAGACCGGCGGCGACGCGGGCGCGCGGGTCGAGGTTCAGCTCGCGCAGCCACGCCGGGAGCTCGTCGGGGATCGTGTGCCGGCCCGTGTGGAACGCGCCGTAGACCGGCGGGCCGAACGCGGGCGCCGCGTCGTCGGGCCCGGCCGCAGCCTGCTCGGCGGCGGCGTCGAGCGCGGAGCGCAGCGCGACGTGAAGTGCCGCCGGCACGTCGGCGAGCGTCCCGGGCGAGCGCCTCGGCGCGCGCAGCGCACCGTCCATTTCGAGGTGGGCGCCAGGCGCGTCCGGCGCCAGCGCGGGCAACTCCGGCCCCGCGTCGCCGACGTACATCGGCTCGGCGCCGATGTTCTCCGGTGCGCGCAGCGGGCGCAGCCGCCGGGCGAGCGACTCGAAGTCGCCCTGCGGCCCCGTCCCGAACTCCCAGTGGAAGTAGACGGGTAGCCGGACGGGCAGCTGCACGTCGTCGCTGCCCGCCGAGGTCCACGCCGGACCAAGCGCCGCGCCGTCCGGCACCTCGCCGAGGCCGCGCCGCACGCCCGCGTCGAAGGCCGGCACCAGGCAGGCGGCGTAGCGCTTGCCGGGCTCCAGCCGCCGCGGCGCGACGATGCGCGAGACGTTCAGCGCGGGGTTGGCCGCCAGCTCGGCGGCGAGGTCGACAGCGCCCGCCGGCGCGACGGCCTGCGAATGCGCCCACGCCCACGACTCGGAAAGCTCGGGAAGCTCGACGGGAACCGCGGCGCCCGGCACTGCGAGCACCGGCAGCGGCTGCCGGCGGTCGGTTCGCGGGGCGTCCACGACGGACAGGTCGACCACGACGAGCACGCACCAGGGCCTCAGGCGATCGTCCGCGCCGCCCCGCGCCGGGGTGAAGAGCCACGGGAAGTCCGGCGGATCGAACTCGATCTGCGCGAAGTAGTTCGGCTCGACATCCGTGCTGCTCGCGCGCGGACTCGTGCGGACGACGAGCTTTGGGTCGACGCCGACGACGTCGCCGGGCCCGTAGAGCGACAGGTCGCGCCGCGCCTCGGGCAGTGAGCTGATGGTCAGGCCGACGGTGACCTTCGCCCGTGCCGGTAGCGCACCGCCGCCGTCGACGTCTCCGACGTGGTCGGCGAGCCCGCGGCGGGCCCACGGCAGGAAGCGGTAGGTGGTCGCCGCCACCGCTTCAGCTCCCCACGAGCTCGAAGGCCTCGACTAGCTGGGCACCCGGCGTCATCCGCTGGTCGGCGAGCATCTCGGCGACACGCGCCTGCCCGTCGAGCGACACGGCCGGGTCGACCGCGAAGGCCTCCCGGTCGGCGGCGACGAGCGGCGCGGGCGAGACCCCGATGCAGGCGCCGGCCCGGCCCGCCATCCGCTCGTCGAAGCGCATCGGTGCGCGTCCCGCCGCGCCCTGCGCCGCCAGCACGCCGAGGATCGCGTGATCGATCGCGGCGCGGCGCAGCCCCGGGTCGCGGCGCGTCTGGTTGTAGCGGCGGGGATCGAGGTCGAGGTACGCGGTGCGCTCGAAGTCCATGTCGGCGACGAGCGTGCTCGCTGGCACGTGGAAGGCCTCCGAGCTGAACTCGACGCCCGCGTCGAGCTCCTCGAACGACGGCCTCGTAAGCCGTTCCTCCTCGCGCATCTCGACGAACTGCGCACGAGCGAAGTGCTCGCGGACCGCCACCGGCGCGGCGAGCGGCTGGCCGCCGACCTTCACCGCCGCGACGTCGAATCGCTTCGTCCCGGTCACGCCGCCGGCCCCGAAGCGCGACAGCTCGAGCCCGAGCGGCGCGACGCGCTGGCTGAATACGAAGCGCCCGAGCGGATGGGCGAGCGTCGCCAGCTCGCCGCGGTCGGGCGCGAGCGACGCCATCGCCTGCCCGCCGGGCGGCAGCTGCGCCGACCAGTTCGCGGCGTTCGCGAGCTCGGCGGCGATGAGGGTGCTCACCTCCGTCGACACGACGCTCAGCGGCGGGTCGTCGCCCCAGGAGTCGATCCAGGTCTTGGAGACGTCCCACCACAGGATCGAGAAGGTGATCTTCGCGTGGATGTGCCACGCCCCCGGCCCCTCGAGCGTTCCGACGACCTTCACCGAGCTCAGCGTGTGACCCTTGAAGCTGACCTCGAACGTCACGTGGAAGTCGGCGACGAAGAACGTCTTCGGCTCCTGGTGGACGATGAGGTCGAAGCCGATCGAGCCCTTGAAGCCGACGGCTTCCCCGACCTTGCCTTTCGCCGACACGTCGAGGCCGGCCTGGATCGTCCCCGGCGTGATCGCGAAGTAGCCCGTGAACTTCAGCTCGGTGCTGCCGACCTTGAAGCCCGCGCCGAGCCGGTCGGTCGCGCGGCTCATCTCCGCCGGGACGTCCTTGAAGCGCGGGTTGAAGCCGCCTGCCGCCAGGAGGAAGCGGGGATGCTCGCCGTACTCGCCCCAGACGCCGAGGCCGCCGGTGACGTCGACCGGCCCGAGGCGCGAGTCGCGCAGCCGCGCCAGGAAGCCGTAGCGCTTCACCGCCCAGTCCCAGAAGCCGAGAATGTCGACGATGAGCCGGACGACCGTCTTGTCCGGGTCGCTCTTCGTCGGCCCGATCGCGACACGCAGCTGTCCCACGAGCACGATGCGCGCAATCGCGAAGTCGCCCGTCCCCGAGCCGAAGACGTTGTCGGCCTGGACGATGATCCCGAGGCGGATGAACATGATCCGCGGCGTCCCCCAGCCGAGATCGACCATCAGCCCGATCGTCAGGGCGCGCGGCGCGAGCGGGAACAGCGTGCGCAGGCGGTTGACGATCCGTGGCGCGTCGCCGACCGGGTCGACCGGGAAGAGGATGTCGTCGAACGCCTTCGTCTTCATCCCCGCGCTCAGCGCGACGAGGTCGACCCCGTGCTGCAGGCCCGCGAGGCCGCCGATCCCGTTCAGCGTGAAACCGAAGCCGAGCGGATAGGGCGGGAACTGCGCGTAGACGAAGAGCAGCAGCGACCACCCGCCGCCCGGCCGCTCTGTGAGCACCCCGATCGCCTTTACGCTCCACTTGCCGATCTCGAGCTCCAGCGCGCCGGCGTACTCCCGGTTGGCCGGGTCTGAGTAGAGGTAGCCGCCGCCCTTGACGATCCCCGCGTCCAGCCGCAGCCCGATCCCGCTCGGCGCCTTGAAGGCCGGATCGACGTGGAACAGGCCGAGGTTGGCATCGTCGCGGCGATCGATGTCGAGCTGGAAGCCGAGCCGGTCGACGACCGCGCTGAACGGGCCGAGCGTCGCGGTGAACGCGCCCGAAAGCTCGAGGCCGAGCTCCCCGCCGGTGCTCGACGGGCCGAGCACGATCTCGACGTGATGCACGGTCAGCAGGCCGGCGAGCGAGCGGCCGACCGGCAGCGTCGCGCTCACCTTGGTGCCGCCGTCGAGGCGCAGGCCGTGCGAGTCGGCGATCAGGCCGACCGAGAAGCGGACCTTCGCGCCGTCGCCGGCGATCGCCCGCAGGAAGCCGTCGTCGGCGCTGGGGACGATCACCAGCTCGGCCTGGCGCAGCGCCGCGCGGACGCCAGCATCTGTCCGGGTCACGTCGATGCCGAGCTCGGTCTCGTAGACGTCGAGGCGCGTCTTGTCGGGGTCGCCGATCCGCAGCGCCGGCAGGTCGGCCTTGCCCGCGTCCAGCGCGAGCTTGAGGAACGGGATCGTGCCCCCCCCGGTGGCGATCACGTCGAGCGCGTCCTCGCCGAGCGGGATGAAGAGGTCGAAGGCGTCGGGGAACCCGGCGTCGAGGCGGAAATGCGCCGTGCCCTCCACCCGATCGAGCGTCAGCGCGCCACCGAGTGACAGGAACAGGCCCGGGCCACCGTGCTCGGCGGGCACCGCAAGGATGCTGGCCAGCAGCCGCCCGCCCGTGCCGTCGGCGCCGCCGATGTTGAACGTCGTCGTCCGCAGCGACAGCAGGTCGGCCTTCGGCGTCACACTCTCGGGCGCGAGGTCCCATCCGGAGAACACGTCGACGTGCCCCGCTCGCTCCGGGTCGTCCTTCTCCGGGTCGCCCTTGGAGTTGAATAGGCCGTCGAAGAGCTGCAGCCCCAGCGCCCCCGCGAACGACAGCCGCTGCGCGAGCGCCTCGCCCGACGGCAGCTCCTCGCCGCGCAGGTTGCGCAGCAGCAGCGCCGGGTCGATCATGATCAGCGCCTCGGTGTCCTGCTCGAGGAAGAGCACCGCCCGCGACAGACCGTAGAGCGCGGGGAAGCGGATCCGCACGGAGTCGGTGGCCGCGAGCTTGAGCAGGACGTAGGCGATCTCGTTCGCCGGCATGTCGTCGGTCTCCAGCAGGTCGGCCAGCACGCCGATCTCGGCGACGACGTCGGCGATCTCGGCGACGGTCTCGGCGAAGGACTCCTTGTCGGGATCGAGCCCGGAGGCGAACTGCTTGAACTTCGCGCTCTTGTCCTCGGAGAGCTGCTCGCCGGGCTTGAGCCCGAGGTCCTCGCGGATCTCGCGGGCGAGGGCCGGGTCGCCGAGGTGCTCGGGGATCCACTCGGCCGTGCGCTTGAACCAGCCGCCGATCCGTGCCCAGATGCTCTTCTTCTTCTTCGGATCGTCCATCAGCCGTCGTCCTCCGGCGGGGGTGGGTCGCGGAAGGTCAGCTCGGGCGGCGGCTCGCTGCTGAGCGCGAGCCAGATCTTGTGCACCGTTCCC
>Ga0136610_1000323_pt1 | contig 13633 bp, 10 predicted proteins | sample AntDrymUQ1342206_2_FD_104804 | JGI IMG/M metagenome (GOLD analysis project Ga0136610, IMG submission 104804) | Polar desert sand microbial communities from Dry Valleys, Antarctica - metaG UQ134 (22.06) | ecosystem: Environmental > Terrestrial > Soil > Desert | place: Antarctica: Dry Valley...
CGCCGGTCATCACATTCATCTCGTCCGACCACAACGACAGGTGTACGTGCGCGCCGTTGCCCACCCCCTCGACCAGGACCTTGGGCGAGAAAGAGACCCGTAGGCCGTGGCGAAGAGAGACCGCGCGGATGGTCTCCCGCACCAGCACGAAGGTGTCCGCCGCGTCGACCGGGCTTTCGGCGGCTACCGAGATCTCCAGTTGACCGGCGCCGTATTCGGGATGGAACTGATCCAGTGCGACACCCTGGGAGGCCAGGGCAGCGAGCAGATCCACCGAATAGTCGGACAGTTCGCTGACTCGGATCATGCCGTAGGCAGGGCCCTGACAGGCGGGCAGGAAGTCGTCTCCATCACCGACACTGACTGCCCATTCCACCTCGAAAGCCATCCGGGCCCTCAGTCCGGCGACGGCCAGATCGTCGACCATGCTGCTCGCCAACAACCGCGAGCACTGTGGATGGGCGACCCCCTCCTGGCCATACCGATCCACCGGCGCCCAGGCCCAGCCGGGTTGACCGGCCAGCACGGTGAGCCGAGCAAGGTCGGGATGCAGGCGGAGGTCACCGACTGGAGACCCCGCATAGGTGCCCGAGAGAATCATGTCGTCGAGCCGGAACGCGTCGAAGACCGGCGACATGCCGACGCCCCACATCGCCGCGGCCGGCAGCTTGGCCACGGGCACGGTCTTGACTCGGGTGATCCCGGAGTTGTCGACGTAGGTGAGGGCCACGGCGACAACTCCGGCGTCCTCGAGTTCGCCGATGCGCTCGCTGGCCTCCTGCTCCCGTGCACTGCGCTCCTGGCTGTCCATGGCCGGCACTCCCGTTCTGAGGCGTCTGGGGCAGACCCTAGGGCTTACCAATCACTGCGGCACCGGACAGACTGGCGGCCACGCCGTGCGTCTGTCGAAGGGACCCATGTCTGCGCCAGAATCTCCCGCTACCAGCAGTCCTGGCTTGCGCCGGTCGTTGTCGGTCTGGCAGGCCGTCGGCCTGTCGGTGGCCCTGATGGCCCCCAGCATGGCCGCCAACATCAACCCGCAGGGCACCGCCTTGCAGGTCGGCCGAGCCGTACCGTTGGCTTTCTTCCTGGCTGCGGTCGGGGTGCTGCTGGTGGCATACGGGTTCGTCCGGCTGTGCCAGTACTACCACCATGCCGGATCGGTGTACGCCTTTGTGGGTGCCTCCCTCGGCCCACGAACCGGCTTCGTGTCCGGCTTCGGTCTGATGGGCACCTACGCCTTTTACGGGGTCGTGACCGGCATGGCGAGCGGAATCTTCGGTACGGCTTTCCTGCAGGACATCGGGGTGTGGCACTCGGCGCCGACCTGGGCGCCGTTCCTGCTGGCCGGGATCGCCATCCTCCTGGCGCTGTTTCTGACCGTCGTTCCGGCCAAGCGGGGGACCAGCGTCCTGCTCATTGTCGAGGCCGTCACGGTCAGCTTGATCCTGGTGATCACAGCGGTCGTGCTCGTGCGCATCCTGTCCGGCAGTGCGCCGAATGACGCGAGTTTCGACCTCAGCGTCTTCGTCCCGGAGCCGGGTTCCGACGTGTCGGCGATCTTCCTAGGGATCGTGTTCGGCTTCCTGTCCTTCGCCGGCTTCGAGGCCGCTGCCACCTTGGGGGAGGAGGCCCGAAACCCGCGTCGGGACATCCCCCGCGCGATCCTGGGCACGGCGATCTTCGGCGGGATCTACTTCGTGGTTGTGACGGCGGTCGAGATGATGGCCTTCGGCACCGACGCCGACGGGGTTGCGGCCTTCGGCGAGTCGGAGTCGCTGCTTGGAGACATCGGCACCAGCTACCTGGGCAGCTGGGTGGGTGATGCGGTGACCCTCGGTGCCGCGATCAGCGCGTTCGGGTGCTGCCTGGCCTGCATAGTGGGGGCCTCGCGGCTGTTGTTCGCCTTGGCCCGTGATGCGAGTGGGGACAAGGGACTCGGCCGAACCTCGGCCGCCGGCACGCCGGCAAACGCTGCCGTGGCCGTTGCCGCTCTGATGGCGGTGATCATCGTGGTGACCATCTTTTTCGGCGCCGAGCCGTTCGACACGTTCCTGTGGTCGGCCACTATCGGCACCCTGCTCCTGTTGGTCATCTACGTGCTGACCACCAGCGGGGCGATCCGCTTGGTGTTCGTCCAGAAGAAGATGTCTGTCCCGGCGTGGCAGATCGTCATTCCGATCGCCGCATTGGTGGTCCTGGGCTACACGATCTACCGCAACGTGATTCCCTACCCGACCGAGGGTGCTGCGCGTTGGTTCCCGATCGTGGCCGGCGTCTGGTTGTTGCTCGCAATTCTCGTCGTCGTTGCCGCGCCGGGTCTGGCGCGTCGGATCGGTGCGAATCTGACTTCGGCCGAGGGCTTCGCGCAGGATGAGCACGGCGGGGCCGATACGTCGCCGCATCGCCCGGGCGCCGGTGTCCGTGGCTGAGCCGCCACCTCCGCCGACCTCCCGTCCGCGAGCCGCGCTTCGCTACACCCCCCGTACCCGGCCGGTGGTGCCGCCGATCTACCAGTCGGTGACCTACTTCTTGGACGACGAGTCGTACAAAGACGTCCAGGCAGGTGGGCTCGATGAGCACTGGTACGGCCGGTTCCGCAATCCGACAGTCGATGTCGTAGCCGAGGCGGTCGCCGCCCTGGAAGGGGCTGAAGCCGGGTTCATGGCTGCCTCCGGCATGGGAGCGATCGCGACCACTCTGATCTCGCTGCTGCGAGCCGGTGACCGAGTGGTCTCCGCGGAGCAGGTCTATGGCGACACCCATGACCTGCTCAGCCGAGACCTGCCTGGACTGGGGATCGACGTCGTCACGGTGGACTCTGCCGATCTTGGCGCCTGGGAAGCGGCAATTTCGGCGGCGGACACTCGTGTGGTCTATGCCGAGACGCTGTCCAACCCACAATTGGAGATCACAGATCTGTCCGCCCTGGCCGGCTTGGCGCACGATGCCGGAGCCGTGCTGGTCGTGGACAACACTTTTGCCACTGCGATGCCATCGCGGGCGCGGTTGTCGGCGGCTTCGAACTGGTACGTGAGGTGCAGCGTCGGATCATCACCTTCGGGGCGTGCCTCGATCCGCACGCCGCGTACCTGGTCTGGCGGGGGCTGCAGACCTTCGACGTACGGATGGCCCGCTCGACGGCGACTGCGCTGACCGTGGCCTCGGCGCTCGAGCAGCGAGCCGACATCAGCGCCGTCCGGTACCCGGGGCTCGCCTCATACCCGAGACGCGCGGTAGCCGAGCGGACCATGCGTGCCGGTCGCGGGGGAGCGATGGTGACTTTCACCGTGAACGGCGGCAACGCGCGGGCACTTGCTGTCATGCGCCGGCTCGAGGTGGCATGCGAGGCAACGAGTCTGGGTGGTGTTGAGTCGTTGGTAAGCACTCCGTTCAACTCCTCACACTTCTCACTGACCCGAGAGGAGCTGACGGCAGCACGGATCGACGATGGGATGATTCGGTTGTCCTGCGGACTCGAACCGGCCGAGGCCCTGCTGGCCGATCTCAACTCCGCGCTCGACGCGACCGGACAGGGCGCGGGTTGAGTCTGCAATCGACGGTGGACGAGATTCTCGTCGTGGACCACCACTGCCACGGGGTGCTGCGCCGCGATGTCAACCGCGCCGAGTTCGAGTCCATGCTGACCGAGGCAGACGAGCCGGGCCCGCTAAATCCGACGCTGTTCGATTCCCAGATCGGCTTCGCTGTACGCCGCTGGTGCGCACCGGTTCTCGGCCTGGAACCACATGCACAACCCGAGGCGTACCTGCAGCGCCGTACCGAGCTCGGACACGCGGAGGTGACTCGGCGGTTCCTGCGTGAGGCGGGAACCGGCACGTACATCGTTGACACCGGGTTCGTACCGGAGCCCATCCTCGACCCGACGGAGATGGCCGCCACCGTCGACGGGGTCTCCCTCGAAGTCGTCCGCTTGGAGCAGGTGGCCGAGCAGGTGATCGGCGAAGGGGTGGATGCCTCAGGCTTCGCCGCAGCGGTACGCGAACGACTGGCGCAACGGACTGCGAACGCGGTGGGCGTGAAGTCCATCGCTGCCTACCGTGCGGGCCTGGAGCTTCCGGGCGAGCAGCCCACAGACGCGGAGGTCTCCGCCGCGGCGGGTCGCTGGCTCGCTGCGCTGGACGCCGGTGCTCCCCCCCGCTGCCAGGATCGGGTGCTGCACAGCTTTCTGGTCTGGGCCGGCATCGAATTGGGCAAGCCGGTGCAGTTCCACGTGGGCCTCGGAGATTCCGACACCGATCTGCGCGACGGCAATCCGCTGCTGCTGACACCGCTGCTGCGGGCGACCCAGAGCCGCGGCGTCCCGATCATGTTGTTGCACAACTACCCCTTCCACCGCTACGCCGGCTATCTCGCCCAGGTCTTCAGCCACGTGTTTCTCGACCTGGGACTGGCCACGCACAATCTCGGGGCAAGCTCGGGACGGGTGATCGAGGAACTTCTGGAGCTGGCGCCGTTCGGCAAGGTCCTGTTCTCCTCCGACGCGTTCGGATTGCCGGAGCTGTATCACCTTGGGACGCTGCTGTTTCGCCGTGGTTTGGCCGGTGTCCTGCGCAACGGCGTGGTCGACGGCAGCTGGACGGAGCTCGATGCCGAGCGCACCGCAGGAATGATCCTCGCCGGCAATGCGATTCGGGCCTACCGACTGGACCCGGCGTGACTCTGAGCGCGGCCGACCTGGACCAGTTGCACGCTACGCTGCTGGCCGGGCTGGTTGGGGAGCTGCCCGCCGCCATCGAGCTCCGACACCGGTTGCATGGCGATCCGCGTGTGTCGGGGAACGAGCAGGACACGGCCGAGGCCATGGTCGAGGAGCTTCCCGCCGGAACCGTCGACGTCGTCGCCGGCACCGGTCGCTGGGTGCGCTTCGGTGGGAATGGCCAGGCAATCGGGCTTCGTGCCGAGCTCGACGCACTGCCGATCGTGGAGCGGACTGGCGTCGAATGGTCGGCAAAAGGCGATGTCATGCACGCCTGCGGTCACGACGTACACATGGCGGCTCTCGTCGCGGTGTGCCGGGCCGCGGTTCGCATTCCCTTGCCGCGGCCGATCGTCGCGGTCCTGCAGCCACGCGAGGAGGTGGCGCCTTCGGGTGGGGCGGATGTGGCAGATTCCGGGTTGCTGGACGATCTCGACGCCGTGATCGCCGCGCACGTTCAACCACAGTTGCCTGGGGGTGTGCTCGGCGTGACCCCCGGGCCCACCAATGCCGGAACCGACGTCGTGGACATCCTCGTCGAGGGCATCGGCGGACACGCCGGATATCCGCACCGGGTTCGTGATCCGGTGCTCGCGTTGTGCCAGATGGTGGTCAGCCTGCAGCAACTGGCCAGCCGTCGGGTGGATCCGACGGTGGGGACCGTTCTCAGCATCACTCAGGTGCATGCCGGAACGACGAGCAACGTGGTCCCGGGGCGAGCACGCGCACAGGGCAGCTTTCGTGTCATGCGGGACTCCGATCGCATCGAGTTGCTGGCCGCGATGGAACAGGTCGTGACGCATACCGCCCTGGCCCACGGGTGTACGGCAACCCTTCAGGTCACTCCGTCTGAACCCGTACTGGTCAACGACCCCGATCTGGCCGGCGCGGCGGCCGGCTGGCTGCGGCGGACGGGAGCAATCGTGGATGACAGCTTCCGGTCATTCGGTGCCGACGACTTCTCGCACTACTGCCACCGGACCCGGGGATTGATGATCTTCGTGGGCACAGGTGATGACAACGATCCGGCCCGACCCGGCCTGCATTCCGACCGGTTCCTGCCCGAGGATGCGCTGATCGAAGAGGTCGGTAAGGCCCTGATCGCTGGATATCTGGGAGCCATCACCGCCCGGGCATGACTACCGCCTCGGCACGCCAGGCGGATATTCTTGATTTGCTACAACCTGCGTCCATCGGCTGATCCTCGAGGATATGGCGGTCGCTTCCGTCGACGTACCCAGCTGGCCCAGCACGACTTGGCCGCAGCGAGAAGGCGCGGTCATCTGGTCACCCTAGCGTGGCCGGCCGGCGGTCACCGAACCCGCCGGCAGTCCACAGCGTCCCGCCCGGACGGACGTTTGGTTATCCACAACTGCCGGTCTCGGGCCCATGGCGGTCGCTCGGGCAAGGACGCTCACCGGCATGGAAAGCACCCCGAAACTCCGTCTCAGCGGTCCCGGAAGCCTGATCGCCGCCGTACCGCACCTCCTCGGATTCCCGCCCGAGCAGTCGCTGGTCCTGGTCGGGCTGAGCGGACCTCGGTCCCGGCTCGGCATCACGATGCGTGCCGACCTTCCTCCGGACGGGGCTGACTACGCGCCCTCGGTGGCTGAGTTGGAGCCGTTGGTCGAGGCGCTGCGACGCGACGGGGCTGCGGAATGTCTCGCGATGGTGATGACCGAATGCCCGGACGGCGAGGGACTGGGTCCGTATGTGGACTTGGTCGCCAACCTCGACGAGGCGTTGTTCGAGGGCGGGATGGAGGTCAGTGACATCGTCCTGGTCCGTGCGGGGCGCTGGCGGTCCTACCTGTGTCCGGACCCGCACTGCTGCCCTGCGGAGGGCACGGCGGTGCCGGCGCCATCCGGCGAGCTCGCCGCGTACGCGGCCTATTCCGGCTCCGTGGTCAGGGACAGTCGCTCGGCATTGATCGAGATGATCGCTCCCGATCCGGAATCGATCTCGGCTACCGAGCGGGCCCTGGACCATGTGTGCCGGGAGTTGGCCGAGGCGTCCAGCAAGGGTGCCTCGGAGGCCTACCGAGAGCGGATCGAAGACTTCATCGACCGGCGGGTGAGCGGACTAGCTGCCTGTGCGCCGCGGTGCCTGACACATCGGGATGCCGCTCGGATCTCCGTCGCGCTGATCGATCGCCCCCTTCGGGATCGAGTCGCCGGCCATTGCCTGCAGGAGACAGCTTCGGCGGCAGAGTCGCTGTGGATCGAGTTGCTCCGTCGTTTGCCGCCACCATTGGACGCGGCACCGGCGACCTTGCTGGCCTTGAGTTCCTGGGCGCGCGGGGACGGCGCATTGGCCAATGTGGCACTGGACCGGGCTTTGGACAGCGATCCGGGCTATCCCCTTGCCCAACTGGTGCGCACGGCGCTGGACCACGCACTCCCGCCCGTCACGGTCCGGGAGATGCTCGGCTATCCGGCCGAGGAAGCGGGCTGAATGCGGGTTCTGCCGATCGAGTGACCGCGTCGAGCGCCTGCACGGTCTAGAGGAGGTCGGGCCGCTGCCATGGTTGGCGCAGGACATGCTGGGCAAGGAAGGCGAACACCGTCTCGTACCAGACCGCCGCGTTCCCAGGGGTGAGCACCCAGTGGTTCTCGTCGGGGAAATACAGAAACTTCGACTCGATCCCGCGTTTGCGCAGGTCATACCACAGGCGCAGACCCTCACCGATCGGCACGCGGTAGTCCTTGTCGCCGTGAATGACCAGCATCGGCGTTGCGATGTCGTCGGCGAACTTGTGCGGAGAGTTGGCGTCGTAGCGCTCCGGGTGAGTGAGCGGGTCACCGAACTCCTTCTCCCAGTAGTACGAGGCATCCGTCGCACCGGAGAACCCGTCGAGGTGCCACAACGAGGCATGGGTCACGATCGCGTCGAATCGGTCGGTGTGGGTAGCGATCCAGTTGGCCATGTAGCCGCCGAAGGAACCACCCATCGCCGCGCTGCGGGTCTGATCGATGTCGGGACGCTCGAGGGTGGCATCGGTGGCTGCCATCAGGTCGGTGTACGGGGTACCGCCCCACTGCCCCCAGCCGCGCCGTACGAAGTCCTGGCCGTACCCGTCCGACAGCGCCGGATCGGGCAGCAGTACGGCGTAGCCGCGGGCGGCCATCAGCCACGGGCACCACCGCCAGGACCAGGCATTCCAGCTCATCAGCGGGCCGCCGTGGATCCAAAGCAGAAGCGGCGCAGGCGAGTCCGGGCCGGCGCCCTGGGGCAGGACCAGCCAGGACTGGATCGTCGTGCCGTCATCGGCCTTGGCCTCGACCCGCTGCAGCGTGCCGGGGAGCTGGTCGATCGTGCCGGGGCTGCGCAGGATGACGGCCTCCTGATCGACCCGAGAGGGGTCGAGTCGGACCGGCAGAAACGGTGAGTCGTACGCAGCGCGCAGCGCGTAGACCGCCGACCCGTCCGCTGCCACTTGGAGGTCGGAGTAGTACCCGCCGGAGGTCAGCCGAGTTAGGGCCCCGGACTCCACCTCGACCCGGAAGACCGGATGATGCCCTCGCTCGGTGGCGGTGAAGTAGACCCCGCTGCCGTCTTCGGCCCAGGTCGGCGAGCCCGGCCACAGGTCGAGATCGGGCGTGAGGTCGCGACCGTCGCCGGTATCCGGGTCGATCAGCCACAGGGTCTGGTCCGGCGGCTCGTCATAGCTGCTGTGCGTCCCACGGACGCAGATCACAGCGGAACCGTCGGGGGAGAACGCTGGCTCGAAGAAGTCGAGTTCGGCGCCCTCCGCAAGGACGCGGGTATGTCCGGTTTCAGTGTCCACCAGCTCGACCTGGGTTCGTCTGTGCCCGGCAGTGGCGCCGGCGACCTCGACCGTCCGGGCGATGCGGCTGCCATCCGGGGACAGTGCCAGGTCCTCGCCGCCGAGACTGGTCAGGCCGGCGTCAGGCGTCAGGTCACGAATCTCGACCGAGTCTTCCCCCAGGTCGTCCCTCGAGGTTGCGATCGTGGGGTCGTGCGCTTCGTCCGTGTCGCTGGTCGCCCCGCCTATCTCTGGGTCGCGCGCCGGCCCATCCGCGGGAACTCCAGCGAGGTACAAGACGTGTGGCCATGCAGGCCCGAGGTCATGGTCCCAATAGCGAACGGGGTAGTCCTCGTGCAGCAGGGCAGTGACCCCGGCCTCTTTCCGGGCCTTGATCCGTTCGGCGTCGGACTTTCCGTCTTTGACCCCGGTGTTCATGGCGGTCACCACAGTGACCGCGTTGGAATCGCGGGCGACTACAACGGCGGACACCCCGCCGGGCCTGGACAGCACCAGCCGCGCTTCGCCGCCGTGGGACGGGAGCACCCACAGTCCAGCCTTGGGTTCCTCGGCGTCCTTCCCGGCGTCGGGATCGGGTCTGGCGGAGCTGAACAGCAGTTCACCGCTGGGTGTGAAGACCGGCGACGACTCACCGGGGGCGCTGCGGGTGAGCCGTCGTGCGGAGTTCTTGCCCTCCGGATCCACCTCCCAGAGCGCGGTCTGCCACTTCGTTTTCTCCGGATCGAGCGTCGCCACCGCTGTCACCAATCGGGACCCGTCCGGCGAGAGGGCTAGCCCGCCAAGTCTGGGGATGGCGTTGTAGTCGGGAAGGCCGGCGAACGGGTGCAACGGCAACTCAGCATTGTCAGTCATGGATCGGGTGGGCTCCAGCGGCTCAGCGGAACAGGCTTACGAAGATGTGCTCTGCGGCAAGCCGAGGCAGCCCGTGGCCATCGACGTCGACGCCGTCGACCCGGCGAGTCACCAACACGGTGTTGCCAGGGCGGATGTTCGCTGCGGTCAGCCGGTGCATCAGTTCGGCATCGGCCTGGATCTGCTCGCTGATCCGCTCGACGATGACACTGACCCCGGCTGTGGTGGCCACCTCGGAAAGCAACACCAGCTGAGTCATGCTCAGCTGGGGTGCGGGCACCTCCGACCAGCCCAGCTCGTCCAGACCTGGGATCGGGTTTCCATGGGGGCAGGTGGTCGGGTTGTCGAGTAGGGCGACGAGCCGACGCTCGACGGCTTCGCTCATCACGTGCTCCCAGCGGCAAGCCTCGATGTGCACGTCTTCCCAGTCCAGACCGATGACATCCACGAGCAGCCGTTCGGCCAGGCGGTGCTTGCGCATCACCTGGGTAGCGAGCTTTCGGCCGGTGTCGCTGAGTTCGAGGTGTCGGTCACCCTCGACCGTGACGAGGCCGTCGCGCTCCATTCGCGCCACCGTCTGGCTCACCGTTGGTCCGCTCTGGTGCAGCCGTTCCGCGATCCGGGCGCGTAACGGGGTCACGCGTTCTTCTTCGAGTTCGTAGATCGTACGGAGATACATCTCGGTGGTGTCGATCAAGTCGTTCACTCGGGCCGCTCCTTCGCGAAGTCCAGGACAGATGATACGGCGTTCCCGGTACCACGCAGACCAAGTCAGCCGGCGATGGACCCCGGTGGAAGGACGAGCGCGGTGATCTGGCTCAACAACTCAGTGGAGAAGCCGGATTCCACGACGCCCGGGTTGCCGCTGAGGATTGCCACGGTGTACCGGTTGTCCGAACCCAGGATGCCTGTCGTGTGCAGGTAGCTGGTATCCCTGGGACAGCACATCCAGCCCTGCTTGATTGCCAGTGTCAGGCCCGGGAGGGCGGTGGGGATGCCGAAGAACTGGTCGAAGCCGTCTCGAGCGATCATGGTGCTTGCCCGCAGGAGGCCGACGACGTAGTCGCGGTCGGCCGTTGGCAGGGTGGTCAGGAAGCGGTCGTAGTAACGGGCGACGTCGCGGGCCGACATCGTTGTGAGCTCCCAGGAGCCGGCCTCAGCGGTTGGTGCCACACTCGGCAGCCGGTAGCGCTGCGCCACCTCGGAGACCATGGCTTCTCCCCCGAACCGGGAATACAGCGAATCGGCCGCAGCGTCGTCGGAAGAGACGAGCATCGCCTCCAGCAGGGAACGGTCCTGCGCGGAGAGTGCGAACTCGCCTGCTCGCTGCCGCTGCAGCAGGTTGTCGGCGAGGAACAGCTTCACCAAGGAGGCACCGAAGATCGGCGTGTCGGCCGCGGCGCCGTTGACGGCCTCGTCGTCGAGTTCCCGGTCGATGACTGCGATGCTGACCGCGATGCCCTGGCTGGCGGCGAACGCCGTGGCCTCGTCGATGCCGGCCTGGAAGTCCACCTCGGCTTCTGCGACCGGCGTCCCGGTGGGCTCAGCAGTAGCCGAGAGCTCGGAGGTGGAGACGCCGCTGGACTCCGGGGAATTCTCCGTACAACCCACGGCCGTGAGCGCAATCGCGGCGAACAGGGCGACCAGATACTGAAGTCGCCCGGTCATCGGGCGGCCCTGCGGATAGTTGGACACAGCTCCAGCATGCGTGCTGGATGCCAATCCGTCGATCGAACGGCGGCAGAAGTCCGGATCGCTACCGTGTGCAGGATGAGCGATGCGGTCGCGGTGATCTGGGACGACGCCATGCTCGAGTACGACCTCGGCGGTGATCATCCGCTGCATCCGATCCGGCTCGAGCTCACCATCGCCTTGGCTCGAACGCTCGGCGTCTTTGAGGCACCGGCGATCACCCGTCTGGCGCCGATCGTTGCGGACGAGGAGTTGTTGCACCGCATCCACACCCCCGCCTACATCGACGCGGTGAAGCGGGCTCCGCATGACCCGTACGGCGCCGGGCACGGCCTCGGAACCCCGGACAATCCGATCTTCGACCGGATGCACGAGGCCTCGTCACTGATCGTCGGCGGCAGCATCCAGGCGGCGGAATGGGTCTGGAGCGGCAAGGGCGACCACGCGGCCAATATCGCCGGAGGTCTGCATCACGCCATGGCCGACAACGCCAGCGGATTCTGCGTCTACAACGACCCCGCCTTGGCGATCAGCTGGCTCCTCGGGCAGGGGGCGCAGCGGATCGCGTACGTCGATGTCGATGTCCACCATGGCGACGGGGTGCAGGCGGCCTTCTACGACGACCCGCGAGTGCTCACGATCAGCCTGCACCAGAGCCCGCTCTCGTTGTTTCCCGGCACCGGCTTCCCTGAAGAAACCGGCCGCGGTGAGGGAATCGGCACGTCGATCAACGTGGCGCTCCCACCTCGTACCGACGACGGGGGATGGCTACGTGCGTTCCACTCCGTCGTGCCCTCGGCACTACGCGCATTTGCCCCGGACGTCCTGGTCAGTCAGTGCGGCTGCGACGCGCACCGAGACGACCCGCTGGCTGATCTTGCGCTGTCCATCGACGGGCAACGAGCCTCGTACGGCGCGATGCATGATCTGGCGCACGAGATCTGCGGCGGTAGATGGCTGATCCTAGGTGGCGGGGGTTACGGCCTGGTCCGCTGTGTCCCGCGAGCCTGGACCCACCTGCTGGCGATCGTGGGCGGGAGACCGGTCGATCCCGAGACGACGATTCCAGCCGAATGGCTGGAGGACGTGCACAAGCGCAAACTTCGGGCGATCCCGCCAACCCGAATGACCGAGGACGAATCCGCCGCCTACACCCCTTGGGAACCAGGGGGCGCTGATGCCATCGACGCCGCGATCCAACGGACCCGGCGAGCCAGCTTCCCGCTGCTCGGCCTCGACCCGGACGATCCGCGGGATTGAGCCCAGCAGATGTCTGATTCCGCTGAGCCCTCGCCCCAGCCGTATCCGCTGGACTGGGAGGCGGACGTGGTGGCCGCTGACGGGGCGACGGTGCATCTCCGACCGATCACGCCGGCTGATGCCGACGGATTGCTGGGCCTGCACGCGCGTAGTTCCGAGCGCACCCGATATCTGCGTTTCTTCGGCCCGTACCCAAGGGTCTCGGACAAGGACCTCCTCCGATTCACCACTGTCGATCACCATGACCGGGTCGCGCTGATCGTCCTGCTGGGTGAGGAGTTGATCGCCGTCGGGCGTTATGAGCGCCTCCCGGACCGGGACGAGGCCGAGGTTGCGTTTCTGGTCGAGGATGCCCACCAGGGCCGGGGTCTCGGATCGGTCCTGTTGGAGCACCTGGCCGCTGCGGCACAGGAGCGGGGTATCCGGCGCTTCGTCGCCGAGGTGCTGGCCGAGAACCGCAAGATGATCTCGATCTTCCGCGAGGCCGGGTATGAGCCCTCGCGGTCCTACGACGAGGGCGTGGTGCATCTCGTCTTCGACATCGCCCCCACCGAGGCCCAGCGCTCGGTGCGGTACGGGCGTGAGCAGCGAGCCGAATCACGCTCCATCAAGCGGCTGCTCACCCCGCGCTCGGTCGCCGTCATCGGTGCCAGCAACGACCCGGCCAAGATCGGCTATGCCGTACTGGCCAATCTGATCGCGGCAGGGTTTCCCGGGCCGATCTACCCGGTGAATCACCAGGCACAGACCGTGCAGGACCTTGCGGCCTTCCCCACGGTCCTGTCGGTCCCCGATGAGGTCGACCTGGCCATCCTGACGGTCCCGGCCGACGCGGTTCCGCAGGTGGTCGTGCACTGCCGGGCGCGCGGGGTCCGCGGGATCGTCGTGATGTCAGGCGGATTCGCCGAGCGTGGCGAGGAGGGTTTGCTGGCTCAACGACGGCTGGTGAACACCGCCCGCGGGTCCGGGATGCGGGTGGTCGGGCCGAACTGCTTCGGGCTCATCAACACCGATTCCGACGTCCGGCTCAATGCAAGTCTTGCCCCGATCGCTCCGGCTGCGGGCCGGATCGGCTTCTTCTCCCAGTCCGGTGCCCTGGGGGCGACGCTGCTCGAACGCGCGAAGGTTCTCGGCCTCGGGCTGTCGAGCTTCGTCTCGGCCGGCAACCGGGCCGACGTCAGTGGCAACGACCTTCTGCAGTACTGGGCGACCGACCCGGCGACCGAAGTGGTGGCCCTGCATCTGGAGAGCTTCGGCAATCCGCGCAAGTTCGCCCGGCTGGCCCGCCGCGTGGCCCGATCCAAACCCATTGTCGTGGTGAA
>Ga0136610_1000324_pt1 | contig 13629 bp, 10 predicted proteins | sample AntDrymUQ1342206_2_FD_104804 | JGI IMG/M metagenome (GOLD analysis project Ga0136610, IMG submission 104804) | Polar desert sand microbial communities from Dry Valleys, Antarctica - metaG UQ134 (22.06) | ecosystem: Environmental > Terrestrial > Soil > Desert | place: Antarctica: Dry Valley...
CGATGTCATGGGTTCGTTCCAGAGACGCCGTGCGCCCCGCCGCCACGGTTACGTCCGTGAAGAGATGCTCGCTCGTGCCGCGCACGCGCACGCGGCGCGCCTCGGCAACCCCCTGCGCTCCGGCGGCCGCAGCAGCGCTGGCCTCCACTGTGACCCGCGGCACCCGGTCCATGAGCACATCGATCGACCTCTTGCCGAGCCTGGCGGCCGCCGCCACCACGGCAAGCGAAACGAAGATGGCGCCGAGGGGGTCGGCCTGCTTGAGCCCGGAGCGCACGAACGCGAGGCTTGCGAGCGCAACCACGGCGGTGGAGATGTCGGTGAAGATGTTGAGGGCCCCCGCAGCAAGGGCCTCGGACCTCTCGGCCCTCGCCGCTGCGGTCAGGTACCAAGCCCTGGCGGCGTCGACGATCACCGAACCCGCTAGCAGTGCGAGCGCATACCACGGGGTCCTGACCTCCACCGGTGCACCCGTGAGCTCCCAAGCCGCGTTCGACGCCACCACGACGGCAACCGCCACCAGGATCAGGGTTTGGGTGAAGGCAACGAGGTTCTCGGCCTTCGCGTGACCATAGTGATGGCTGGCATCCGCAGGCTTGTGCGCTATCCGGACGCCCACGTACATGAGCCCGAGCGCGACGATGTCGACCCCCGAGTCGAGCGCCTGAGAGAGCACGGCAAGCGAACCCGTAGTCGCCCACACAGCAAGCTTCGCGACCAGAAGGACGCCGGTGACGGCAAGCGAGGCGGCCGCCACCCTCCGGGCCCTGCCGCCTTCCTGTCGGGCGTCGATCGCCGCCCCATTCGGGGCGTGTGACTCCACCATGCCCTGAAGCCTAGGTGTGTCCTACCGGCCTCTCGAACGTGTCCTCGTTCAAGTCCTCCGATCGATGCCCCCCAGAAGAGATGCTAGCATCAGATGCATGGCTACCCGCCGCACAACCCTGGCCGCAGACCCGGACGATCTCGCCGTCCTCGAAGGCGAAGCGCGCAGGAGGGGCCTGTCCCTTGCCGCCCTGCTGCGGGAAACCGTGGCCGCCACGGCCTCGGAGTTGCGCGCGTCCACAAAGCCGCACTTTGGCGTGGCCCGCAGCGACTTCGGAGCCGCTCGGGCCGCCGCCACCAATGAGCACGAGCCCCTCACGAAGCGTCACCTCTCCTGAGGTGGCCCTGATCCTCGACACGGGCCCGGTCCTCGCCCTGCTTGACTCGGGTGATCCCGCTCACGATGCGTGCGTCGCAATGGTCGAGTCCCTCGGCGAAGATCTCGTCGTTCCGAGCTTGGTCCTCGTCGAGATCGATTACTGGGTCCTGAAGCTGCTCGGCAGCGAGGCTTGGGAGGTGTTCGTGAGCGATGTCGCCGGTGGCGCCTACCGGCTCGAGGGCCTTGCCGAGCGTGATCTAGAAAGAAGCGCCGAGCTCGAACGGACTTACTCGAATATGGATCTCGGGCTTGTGGACGCTTCGGTCATCGCAACCTGTGAGCGCCTCGGTGAGGCCAAGGTCGCGACGCTCGACCGGCGCGACTTCTCTGTCGTTGCCCCCCGCCACTGCGCGCGGTTGCGCCTCTTGCCCGAGTGAAGACCTCCGCTGGCGCTCTCGACGCAGAACGGGGATGATGACGGCGATGGACGATTACGTCGAGGTCGTTGTCGAGATTCCCAAAGGGAGCCGCAACAAGTACGAGTGGGATCACGACAAGGGGGTCATGCGGCTCGACCGCCGGCTGTTCTCGGCGACCCAGTACCCGGCCGACTATGGCTTCGTGCCCGACACGCTCGCCGAAGACGGGGACCCACTCGATGCGCTCGTGCTGCTCGAGGACCCGACCTTCCCCGGCTGCTGGATTCAGGCGCGCCCTCTCGGGGTCTTTTTCATGGAGGACGAAGCGGGGCGCGACGCAAAGATCATCTGCGTGTCCAAGGACGATCCCCTCTACGAGAAGATCAGCGATCTCGGCGACCTTCCCGAGCCCGTGCTGTCCGAGATCCAGCACTTCTTCGACGTCTACAAGATGCTCGAGCCCGACAAGAAGTCGTCGACGATCGGCTATGAGGGCGTGGATTCGGCTATCAAGGAGATCGACGACGCGGTCCGGCGCGGCAAGGACAAAGACTAGCGGCGGGCTAGGCCCGAAGCGGCGTCAGGGCGGCGGGCCCCAACAGCGCCTTTAGCTCGGCGTGAAGACCGTTGGCGGTGTTCACCCAGAACTCGCTGCCGAGACGCAGCACGGTGGTGCTCGAGCCCCTCGCAAGATGAAGGAACACCTGCGTGCTGCCGGGATGGCCCCCGAGCACGTCTTTGAGCGTGGTTATGACCGTCGTCGTGCACGATTCGGCCTGGAGGTTGATCACAAGAGGGCGCTCGTCGCCGAGATGCGGTTCGGCCATCTCCATCGCAACCAGCTTGACCGAGTCGTCGCGCGCATCGCGATCGACGCGCCCCTTGATAAGGAGCACGGCGTCGGGCCGTGCAACGGCTGCGAACTGCTCGTGCACCCTGGGAAAAACGATGACCTCCACGGACGCGCCGGTGAGATCTTCAACGGTGAGCAGGACCATGACCTCGCCACGCCGAGTGACCTTCTTTCTGAGCCCCCCGACGAGCCCGCCCACAGTCACAACGGCCCCCGGCGCCTGGTCTCCCAGCGACACGATCGAAGCATCCGTCATGCGCGCCAGGAGGCCGTCGACGCCAAGGAGGGGGTGGTCCGAGACATAAAGGCCAAGGACCTCTTTCTCCATCGGAAGCAGAAGGTCGCGCGGGTACTCATCGAGCGAGATTCCGGCTTGATCCAGTGATGGCGCGCCGCCCTGGTCACCGCCCGAGCCTCCAAACAACGAGAACTGCCCGGCTTCCTCCCTGCGTCGCTGATCCATTACCTCACCGCAGATGCCCTCGAAGCGCTCGAGAAGACCCTTTCTCGTGTGGCCGAGGGACTCAAAGGCGCCGGCCTTGATGAGGGACTCGACCGTCTTCTTGTTGAGACAGGTGTAGTCGACCTTGCGGCAGAAATCGAAGAACGACTCGAAGGCGCCCTTGCTACGACGCGCCTCGATGATCTTGTCGACCACCGCTTCCCCGACGTGTCTCACCGCCGAGAGCCCGAAGCGCACGGTGTCGCCAACGGGGGTGAAGTCGCGCTCAGATGCGTTGACGTCGGGGATGTCGACGGCGATGCCCATCTTTCTGGCCATGTGCAGGTATTTGGGCTTGTCGTCTTTGCGGTCCTTGACGGAAGTGAGCAGCGCCGCCATGTACTCGAGGGGATAGCGCGCCTTGAGCCACGCCGTTTGATACGCAACGTAAGCGTAAGCAGCCGAGTGCGCGCGGTTGAACGAGTAGTCGGCGAACGGCTGGATCAACGCCCACAGCTTGCGCGCCTCGCCTTCGCTCAAACCCGCCTTTGCGCACCCACCGATGAAGCGCGGCTCTTCGGCCGCCATGATCGTCCTGTTCTTCTTGCCGATCGCCTTTCGCACGAGGTCGGCCTCGCCGGGCGTGTACCCAGCGAGCCTCTGGAGCAGCAGGACGATCTGTTCCTGGTAGACGAGGATCCCGTAGGTGTTGCGGGTGATGTCCTCGAGCGAGGGATGAAGGTAGGTGACCTTCGAAGCGTCGTTCTTGCGCTCGATGTAGGCGGGTATCTGCTCCATCGGCCCGGGTCTGTAGAGGGCTATGAGGGCGACGATGTGCTCGAAGCGGTCCGGCTTGAGCTGCGCGAGAAGGCGCCGCATTCCTCCCGACTCGAGCTGGAACACCCCGTCCGAGCCCCCCGCACGCAGCATCTCGTAAACCTTCTCGTCGGCGAGGTCGAGGGAATCGACATCGACCTCTTGAGCCTTGTTGCTTCTTATGTTCTCGAGCGCAAGCTCGATCACCGTGAGGTTGCGCAGACCGAGGAAGTCCATCTTGAGCAGGCCGAGCTGCTCGACGCCGTTCATGTCGTATTGGGTTACGACTTCGCCGTGCTCCCCGCGTTTGAGCGGCACGTGCTCGATGAGCGGGTCGCGGCCTATGACTACCCCGGCGGCATGAATGCCGGCGGACCGCTTGAGGTTCTCGATCTTGAGGGCCGTGTCGATGATCTCCTTGGCGGGCCCCTCCTCCCCGTAGGCGGCCTTTAGCTCGGGCGCGCTGTCGAGGGCCGTCTGCAAGCCTGCGTCGCGGCCCTGGATCAAGGGCGGGTAGACCTTGGTGAGGCGGTCACCTTCCCCATAGGCGAAACCGAGCACGCGCGCCGCGTCCCTGATCGCCTGCTTTCCCTTGATCGTGCCGTAAGTGACAATCTGCGCGACGTGGTCCGAGCCGTACTTGTCAGACACATAGCGGATGACGTCGCCTCGCCTGCGCTCATCGAAGTCGATGTCGATGTCCGGCATGGCGATTCGTTCCGGGTTCAAGAAACGCTCGAACAACAAATCGTAGGCAAGTGGGTCGAGCTCGGTTATGCCGAGCGCGTAGGAAACTATCGAGCCCGCTGCGCTCCCCCGCCCGGGTCCGACGCGTATCCCCTGAGAGCGCGCCCAGTTGACGAAGTCCTGGACGACGAGGAAGTAGCCCGCGTAACCCATGTCCTTGATGACCCGAAGCTCGTACTCGGCGCGCTCGCTCGCGGGTGCGGTTATGGCGTGGTAGCGGCGCCTTAGGCCCTCACGCGTAAGCTCGGCGAGATGGTCGTCGAGGGTCGCGCCATCGGGGACCTCGAAGCGCGGCAACAACAGGTTGCCTAGCGCGATCGTGACGTTGCAACGGTCGGCGACCTCGAGCGTGGTCTCACAGGCACCCGGCCACGCCTCGAACTTGGCGGCCATCTCCTGAGGTGTCTTGAGGTAGAACTCGTCCGAGTCGAACTTGAAGCGGGCGGGATCGGCAAGCTCGGTCGCGGTGTTGATGCACAGAAGGACGTCGTGTGCGCCCGAGTCGTCTTTGTGCGTGTAGTGAGAGTCGTTCGTCGCGACCCACGGAATCCCCATCTCTTTGCCGAGCTCGACGAGCTTGTCGTTGAGCGGCTTCTGGACCCCTATTCCGTGGTCTTGGAGCTCGAGGTAGAAACGGTCGCCGAATAACTCCCTGTAGTGGGCGATCTTTGAGCGCGCCCCATCGAGGTTCCCAGCCACGATCAGCTTGGGTATCTCGGCCGAGAGGCACCCGGAGAGACAGATCAAGCCCCCGGCATGCTCGGCGAGGATCTCGTGGTCGGCGCGTGGGTGGTAGTGAAAACCTTCGAGCCAGGCCTTGGAAGACAGCTTTACGAGGTTTTTGTAGCCGGTGTCGTCGGCAGCAAGCAGCGTGATGTGCGAGGTCCGCTCGGTGTTGTCCTTCTGGGCGGGCTTCTCGCGTCTGTCCCCGGAGAAGAGGTAGCCCTCCATGCCCACGATGGGCTTGACGCCCGTGGCCCTGCCCGTCTTGTAGAAGTCGAGGACGCCGTACATGACCCCGTGATCGGTGATGGCGCAGGCGGGCATGCCTGCGTCGGCGGCGGCGGCGAACATGTCGCCGATGCGGCTGGCGCCGTCGAGCATCGAATACTCGGTGTGGGCGTGAAGGTGTACGAAGCTCAAGGCTTGGAGGCTTTCTCAGAGGAAATAACAGCGATGTGTTTTCTTACCATCCAGCCTCCGCCGCGCGCAACCACCTGCGCCACACCCGAGGGTTCAGGAGGCCAAGCCGGTGGGTCAGGGCGTCGCCAGGCCGGCGCGATCGAGGGCGGCGGCGAGGTCCTGGGGGAGATCGTCGGCGACCTCGATGCGCCTGAAGTCGTCAGGATGAGGAAACGCCAGGCGCCACGCGTGCAGGAAGGGGCGTTCGAGGCCCAGGCGCTTCGCCTGATCGCCCCCGCCACCATAGGTCCCGTCCCCCATCACGGGATGCCCGAGGTGCTCGAGGTGGACCCTGATCTGATGGGTGCGCCCGGTCTCGAGGGTCAGCTCGACGAGGGCAAGCTCGGGGGCGGCCTCGAGAACCCTGTAGTGGGTTATCGCAGAGCGCCCATCGGGGACGACGGCCATGAGCGTCCGCCGGCGGGGACTGCGGCCGATCGGGGCGTCGACCGTCCCCGAGCGCGCCGGCATGACCCCGCGCACCAGGGCCAGGTATCGCCGCTCGATCCGGCGCGCCCCGAGCGCCCCCGTGAGGTGCTCGTGGGCCGCGTCGTCGCGTGCGACGAGCAGCAAGCCCGAAGTGTCCTTGTCGAGCCTGTGGACGATTCCCGGGCGGGCCGAGCCCAAGCCGGCCAGCGGTCCACCAAGCCCGAGCAGCGCGTTGACCAGGGTCCCGCCGGCGTGGCCGCCGGCAGGATGCGTGACAAGGCCGGGGGCCTTCGACACCACAAGCACGCGCTCGTCCGAGTAGCGAATGTCGAGGGGGATGTCCTCGGGCGAGGGCGGAGCGCCCCTTGAGTCCTCGAGCCGCCCTTCGACGACGTCGTCGGGCTCGAGACGGCGGCTCGGGCGCACCGTCTGGCCCCCGACCCTCACCTCTCCTGCGGCCAGAGCGGCCTGGGCGAGCCGCCTTGCCACTGCGGCGCGGCGCGCCAGGACGACATCGACCCGCTCGCCGACCTCGGCGGGAAGGGGACGGAACGAGATCACGCCGCAGGCTCGCCCTGAGCGCCCCTCTGTAAGCGGATGCTCAGCACGAGGATGGACAACACCCCGAGGGTGATGGCCGAATCGGCAAGGTTGAACACCGGCCAGACGTGGAGATCCACGAAGTCGACGACTTTACCGTCGAAGTCGCGCCAGACACGGTCGACGACGTTGCCTGCGCCCCCGCCGAGCACGAGCCCGAGCGGAATCAGCATGCTCTCGTCCTCGAGCCGGCCGACCCACAGAAAGATGCTCGCAAGCACGATCAGGGTCACGACGAGAAAGAAGGTCGGGAAGCCCTGCAGGACGCCGAAAGCGCCGCCCGAGTTGAACGTGAGCCGCAGCGTCAGCACTCCGGGGATGAGATCAATGGGGCCTCTCGTCAAAGCATCGAGAGCGATCTGCTTGGTGATCTGGTCGAGCGCCACGATGACCCCGCCGATCGCGATGAGCTTGAGATAGATGCCCCTGCCCATTCCGGTCGCCGGTCCCCCCTCGCTGCGCACTGGCGCGGCCCCCGCTACCGGGCGCGCTCCTCCCTGCGTTTGCAGTCGAGGCACAAGACGGCGTGGGGCAACGCCTTGAGGCGCGCCGCCTCGATTGGCCTTCCGCACCTCTCGCACTGACCATAGGTCCCCTCGTCGAGGCGCCTCAGGGCGTGGTCGATCTGCTCGATGAGATCGAGGATGTTGTTGCGGATCGAGAGATCGCGCTCCCGGTCGAAGGTCGCCGTTCCGGCGTCGGCAAAATCGTCATCGAGCCCAATCTCGCCCATCATCTCGGCCTGGGAGCTGTCGAAGGACTCCTCCCCGAGCTCGCCCTCCCTGCCCTTGAGCTCCTCTCGCTCGACGAGGAGCTGCTCGCGGATCGTGGCGAGCGCGGCGGCGTCGAGCCTGGCCGCGCCGGATGGGCGGCGGGCCGCCCCCCGTGACGCCTTTTTCGCGGCCGCCTTCTTGGCGGCGGGCTTCTTGGCCGCCGGGGTGGCCTGCGGCGCCCTCCCGGCCTTCCCCTGGGCGGACGCCGTGCGCGCCGCCGGCTTGCGCGCAGGGGTCTTGCGCGCAGGGGTCTTGCGCGCCACGCTCTTCTTGGCCGTCTTCTTCGGCGCCGAGCGCTTGGGTGTGGCCCTGGACGCGCCCGTCGAGGCCGTCTTCTTGGCCGAGGACTTGCGGGCGGCGGGCTTCTTGGCGGGGCTCATGGGCGCCGAAAGATAGCACAGGCGGACCACTTGGCCTTACCCTCGCGGGTCAGGCTCGGCGTGCCTCGCGGGCCAGGCTCGGCCGGCCGGAGAAGGAGACGGTCGGGCTCCGCGTGACCGCCGAAGGAGACGCCCTCCACGCTCGCACTGGGGGCTAACCTTGGTCGACAGTGTCTAGGTCAACCGGGGGCCAGCCCTCCTACCGTCCCGTCGACGCGCGCGTGGCGTGGCCCGAGCTCGAGGCGCGCATCCGGCGCACCTGGACCGAGAAACGCGTCTACGAGCGCTCGCTTTCCGAGCGCGAGGGACGCCCCGAATGGGTCTTCTACGAGGGACCGCCGACCGCCAATGGGAGGCCCGGAATCCACCATGTCCAGCCGCGCGCGGTCAAGGACCTCTTTTGCCGCTTCCAGACCATGCGCGGCCACTACGTCCATCGCAAGGGGGGCTGGGACTGCCACGGTCTTCCCGTTGAGGTCGAAGTCGAAAAGCAGCTCGGCATCACCCATAAGCGTCAGATCGAGCAGGACGTCGGCATCGAGGAGTTCACCAGGCTGTGCCGGGAGTCGGTGCAACGCTACGTCGACGACTGGGAGCGTTTCACCGGCCGCCTTGGTTTCTGGGTCGACCTCGATGACGCCTACTGGACGATGTCGAGGGGCTACATCGAGACCGTGTGGTGGCTTCTCAAGCAGATCTGGGACAAAGGCCTCCTCGAGGAGGACTTCAAGGTCGTCCCCTACTGCCCACGCTGCGAGACCTCGTTGTCGGCGCACGAACAGCACCAGCCCGACGCTTATAGGCAGGTCACGGACCCGTCGGTCTACGTCCGCTTTCCTCTGGCCGACGAGCCGAGTGTGGCGCTGCTGATCTGGACCACTACACCGTGGACGCTCCTTGCGAACATGGCGGCGGCGGTCGGTCCCAGCATCCCCTACGTGAGGGTTGCGGACCCGTATCGCGCCGGCCACGACCTCATCGTCGCCAAGGAGCGGGCGGCCGCGCTGATGGGCGAGGAGGTGCGGCCGAAAGCTGAGATGTCCGGCGCCGACCTCCTCGGGCGGCGCTACAGCCCGCCCTTTGCGTTCGTTGCGTCCGGCGAGCAGGGGCATCGGATCGTGCCCGGAGATTTCGTCACCACAGACGACGGCTCGGGAATCGTGCACCTTGCGCCCTATGGGCAGGACGACATGGCGGTTGCCCGGCGCGACGGCCTCCCAATCGAGCAGATGGTCGACCCCTCGGGCAACGTCGTCGAGCGAGGCATCCCCTTCGCCGGCATGTACGTAAAGGACGCCGATCCGCGCATCATCGAGAATCTCGAGGGCCGCCGGCTTTTGTTCAGATCCGAGGACTACGAGCACTCCTATCCCCACTGCTGGCGGTGCCGGACGCCGCTCCTCTACTACCCGCGGCTCGACTGGTACATCAGGACCTCGCAGATGCGCGCCGAGCTGCAGGCGTCCAACGAGGACGTCAACTGGCAGCCGGCCACGATCAAGTACGGGCGCTTCGGCGACTGGCTCGCCAACAACGTCGACTGGTCACTGTCGCGCGACCGCTACTGGGGCACTCCACTGCCCATCTGGCGCTGCGAGGAGGGTCACGCGACCTGCGTCGGGTCGTTTGCCGAGCTATCGGAGCTCACGGGGGCCGACCTCGGCGACTTCGAACCCCACAGACCCTATGTCGACGACATCACCTTCGACTGCCCGAGGTGCACTCGCACGGCCCGCCGGGTCCTAAGCGTCATCGATGGTTGGTTCGACTCCGGCTCGATGCCGTTCGGGCAGTGGCATTACCCGTTCGAGAATGAAGAGGTCTTCGAGCGGCGCTTTCCCGCCGACTTCATCTCAGAAGGCATGGACCAAACGCGCGGCTGGTTCTACTCGCTGCTTGCTGTGTCGACGCTGGTGCGCGGCCAGAGCTCGTTCAAGAACTGCGTCGTCGGAGGACTCATGGTCGACGCATCCGGACGCAAGATGTCGAAGTCTCTGGGCAACGTCATCGACCCATGGACGGTCTTCGACACCCACGGGGCAGACGCCCTTCGCTGGTACCTGCTCACAGGAGGCACGCCATGGGCGGCGCGCCGGATTTCGATGGACATCGTTCAAGAGGCCCTGCGCAAGCACCTCCTCACGTTGTGGAACACGTACTCGTTCTGGGTCACCTACGCTGCGCTCGAGGGTTTTGACCCAAGTGCCGCGCCGGTCGCCGTGGCCGAGCGCCCGGAGATGGACCGCTGGATCCTCGCCGAGCTCGACGACGCGGTGCGCACGATGACCGCAGACCTCGAGGACTTCGACACGACTCGTTCGGGCCATAGGCTCGAGCGCTTCGTCGACGACCTCTCCAACTGGTACGTGCGGAGATCCCGCCGGCGCTTCTGGCGCTCGAGCGAAGACGCAGACACCCGCTCCGCCTTCCTCACGCTGTGGGAGTGCCTCGTCACCGTCGCCAAGCTGGCTGCGCCCTACACACCGTTTGTTGCCGAGGAGATCTTCTCGAACCTTGCAGCGGTTGACCCCAGGGAGCCCGATTCTGTCCACCTCGCGCTGTGGCCGGAGCCCGACGACCTGCGCGCCGACGACGGGCTGCGCGCTCGCATGGCTTTGGCCCGCCGGCTTGTGACCCTTGGCCGGTCGGCACGAACCGACGCCAAGGTGCGCGTGCGTCAGCCGCTGCGGCGCGCGCTCGTTGTTATGCCCCTCGCCGAGCGGGAGCACCTCACCGGGCTCGAGCGGCTTGTCGGAGATGAGCTAAACGTGAAGGAGATCGAGGTTGCTCACGGCCTCGAAGAGCTCGTGACCTACTCCGTCAAGCCCAACTTCAAGCTGCTCGGCCCCCGTTTCGGCGCGTCGGTCGGAGCCGTTGCCGGCTCCCTCGCGGCAGCCGATGCGGCAGCGCTCGTCGCCAAGCTCGAGGGCGACGGGGTCGCCACCATCGATGTCGAAGGTCGCGCCGAGGAGCTCAAGCGAGCGGAGGTCGACGTGCGCGTCGAGGGCCGCACGGGCTTCGTCTTCGCTCAGGATGGGCCTTACGGCGTGGCTCTCGATGTCGCGCTCACCCCCGAGCTCGTCGCCGAAGGGTCCGCTCGCGAGGTCGTTCGGGCGGTGCAGGACCTCCGCAAGGCCGGCGGCCTCGCGGTGCAGGACCGCATCGAGCTATGGCTCGACGCAGCCGAGGACGGAGTCGCGGCCGCGCTCACCGCTCACAGGGACGGCATCGCAGACGAGGTCCTCGCCGCCTCGACGCACGTGGGCGAGGCGCCCCCCGAGGGCCTCCCAAGCGCTAAGGTGCCGCTCGACGGCGGAGTCGTTAGCATCGCCATCGCCAGAGTCAATCCTTAGTCAAGCCAAGCCGCCGGCCGGCGCGGCAACGCTTGCCCGAACGTCGCCGGGCGGCTCGGGCGCACCGGAAAACCTTAAGGGGGTCATGACGCAGCAGGATTCGGGCGACTTCACGCTCGGAGTCGAAGAGGAGTATCAGATCGTCGATCCGGCCACCCGCGCACTTTGCCAGCGGGTCCAGCCGATCCTCGACGAGGCCGACCCCTCGGGGGGAACCGTCGAGGCAGAGCTCAGGATGTCTCAGGTCGAGATCGGCACGCCGGTGTGCAAGACGCTCGACGACGTGCGCGCTGCGCTCGCTCGTTCAAGGAGCGAGGTCATTGCCGCCGCCGCTACGGACGGCACCCTCATAGGCGCGGCCGGCACTCATCCGTTCTCGTCCTGGGAGGACCAATCGGTCACGCCCAAGCCCCGCTATCTTGGCCTCGCGCAGGACCACAAGCAGATTGCCCTCGAGCAGATCGTGTTCGGCTTCCACGTCCACGTCGGCATCCGGGATCAGGAGAGCGCGATCCAGACCATGAACCGGACCTACCCGTGGCTTGGCCCGATGCTCGCCCTCGGTTCGACCTCGCCGTTCTGGATGGGGAAGGACACGGGCTATGCGAGCTTTCGCACCGACATCTGGGGCCGGTGGCCGATGGCCGGAACGCCAGGGCACTTTTCGTCGCGCGCCGAGTATGACGAGCTAATGGAGGTCCTCGTCGCCACCGGCAGCATCAAGGAGGCCACCAAGATCTACTGGGACGTGCGCCCTTCGACTCGCTTCGACACGCTCGAATTTCGCGTCACGGATGTCTGCACGACCGTTGAAGAGGCGGTGATGATCGCGGGGCTCGCCCGGGGTCTCGCACACCGTTGTCACGCCGCGGCCGTGCGGAGCGAAGCGGCCCCCGACGTCCGACCCGAGCTGGTGAGGGCCGCCAAGTGGCACGCCGCGCGTCACGGGACGGAGGCGACGTTGATCGACATCCCCAACCGGACGGCGCGTCCCGCCGCAGAGGTCATCAAGGATTTCCTCGACTTCCTTAGAGATTCGCTCGAAGATCTCGGCGACTGGGACGTCGTGGACGCACTCGTCGGCGCGGCCCTCGAGCGCGGCACGGGGGCGGCGAGGCAGCGCCGCGCCTACGAGCGCGCGGGGCGCCTAGAAGACGTGGTCGATCTGATTGTCACCGAGACGGCCGGGCGCTAGAAAGCGACGCCCGTGGGCTGCTGAAGAGGCCTTTTGGCTGTGACGGCGACGAGATAGTGTTGCCCCGATGACTGCTCCCAACCTTCGCCCCCTCAGCATCGGCGAGGTCGTCGATGCTTCGGTCAAGGTCTACACCCGCAACGCCCTGACGATGTTCAAGCTCGTTGCGATCGTCGTGATCCCGGTGCAGCTCCTCAGCCTGGTGGTTAACTTGTCGACCGCTCCCGACCCGGACGCACTGGTCGGCACCCAACCCGACATCGGGGACTTCGCCCCGTTTGCCGCCGGCCTCCTCGTAGGCGGGATCCTGAGCTTCATCGCAACGACACTTGCGACGGGGGCTTGCTTCAAGGCGGTCAGCGACGCCTACCTGGGCGGGACACCGGACTGGCGGGAGTCACTGTCCTATGCCAGGAGCCGCCTTGGGTCGCTGTTGTGGGTGAGCTTCATCGCTGCGCTGCTCGGCGGGCTTGCATTTCTGCTGTTCATCATTCCCGGGATCTACCTCACCGTCGCGTGGACCGTCGCCGTGCCCGTGCTGCTGTTCGAAGGCACGAGGGGGCTCAAGGCGCTCGGCCGTTCGCGCGCTCTGGTGCGGGGCAGGTGGTGGCCGGTGCTCGGCGCTCTCGTCCTCGGCTACATCCTGTTCTTCGTAATCACAGCCATCCTGACTGCGATTCTCGGGGGGCTCCTTTCGGTGGGGGCGGGCGACAGCCTGACGGCCAACCTCGTGGTCCAGACGCTTGTCGGCATCATCGGGGCGGTGGTGACCACGCCCTTCCAGGCTGCGCTGATCGCGATCATCTACTTCGATCTCCGGGTCCGCAAAGAGGGCCTCGACGTCGCGCTGCTGACCGAGCGCATGGCCTCTCCGACGGCTTCGGGATCCGAGTCTGGGTGGTCGGGAGAGTTTCCGGGGGGCGGGCCAGAGAGCCGGCCGCCCGATCGTCCCGCCGGAGGGTGAGCCGCAGGCAGCTCCTGGTGGGCGTCGTCCTTGCTGCGTGCATGGCGGCTCCCGGCGCGGCGGCCGCTCAGACGACCTCGGTCTCTCAGGACGAGCTCGCCGACCTCACCACGCGCGCCCGGATCGATCCGGCCGCGCTCGAGAAGCTCCGCTCGGTCGAGGAGGTCGACGGTGCCCGAGTCGATCTGGAGGGTGCTCTCGAGGGCGCCGACCGGAGCGAGATCGGCTCCCGCCTCGACGCCCTGGCCGGGAACGCCGGCGTGGTCGCACCGGGGGGAGACGTCGGCGCGGGGGCGTCTGCGGGCGCAGCCGAGGAGGCGCGCACCATCCTC
>Ga0136610_1000325_pt1 | contig 13622 bp, 7 predicted proteins | sample AntDrymUQ1342206_2_FD_104804 | JGI IMG/M metagenome (GOLD analysis project Ga0136610, IMG submission 104804) | Polar desert sand microbial communities from Dry Valleys, Antarctica - metaG UQ134 (22.06) | ecosystem: Environmental > Terrestrial > Soil > Desert | place: Antarctica: Dry Valley...
GGCGTTGGAGGCGGCCGCCGGGGGGTGGACCCGCGGTTTCCAGATCGCGCCCTTCCTCGCCTTCTTCGTCGGCTTCGCGGTCAAGATCCCGGTGTTCCCGCTGCACGGCTGGCTGCCGCTGGCCCACGTGCAGGCGCCGACGCCGGTGAGCATCATGCTGTCGGGTGTCCTGCTCAAGCTCGGCGCCTATGGCCTGCTGCGGGTCGCGGACACGTTGCCGCTCGGGCTCGAGGCAATGCTGCCCGGTCTGTTCGTCCTGGCGCTGATCAACATCCTCTACGGTGCCTTCCTGGCGTTCCGCCAGACCGACCTCAAGGCGATCGTCGCGTTCTCCTCGATCAGCCATATGGGGTTTGTGCTGCTGGGCATCGCGGCGTTGAACGTGACGGGCGTGTCCGGGGCGGTGTTCATGATGCTGGCCCACGGCATCATCACGGGCGGGCTGTTCCTCCTCGTCGGCATCATCTACGAGCGCACCCACACCATGGAGCTCGGGCAGCTGTCGGGCCTGTCCGGACAGGTGCCGGTGTACACCAGCCTCACGGTGCTGGGCCTGCTCGCGTCGATGGGCCTGCCCGGCCTGGCGCAGTTCGTCAGCGAGTTCCAGACCCTGATCGGCGCGTTCGAGCGTTGGGGCCTGTTCGTGCTGTTCGCCAGCCTCGGCATCCTGGTGACCGCCACCTTCACCTTGCGGGTCATCGCGGCGATGTTCACCGGCGAGCTCGACGCCCGCTGGAAGGGCATCACCGACCTGGGCGGCCGCGAACTGGCGGCGGCGGTGCCGCTGGCGGTGCTCACCGTGGTGTTGGGAATCTTCCCCAGCCTGGTGCTCAGCCTGACCGACGCGACGGTTCGCGCGATGGCCGCGCTGGGCGAGTGATCATGCCCCGATGACGACGACCGCAAGGACCACGGCGGCGCACGCTGACCGCGCGCATCTCGCCCACGAGCTCGAGCACTGGGGCCACCTGCTGCCCAGCCAGGGCCCGATGACGACGTTCGTCCATCACAACACCCTGCACGGGCTGCAGCACGAGCCGTTCGAGCGCGCGGTGGCCGAGGCGCAGGGGCTGCTGGGTGGCCGTGCCTACGAGCCCGTCGACCGGGGACGCGCCCGCTACCGGACGGGCCGCATCACCGACGCGGACCTGGACGCGGTGTTCGCGACCCGCCCCGAGCTCGGCCCCGCCGAGGTGCTCGGCACGGTCAACGGTCACACCATCTCCGACGGCGAGATCCGCAAGCTGCATCTGCTGTACGGCGCGACGGCCGTCCCACCCGCCGTGCTGCGCGACACCGTGGCGTCGGGCGACGCCCGCCGCCGCATCGCCGCTGACGTCCCCCAGGCCGCCCGCGATCGACTGCTCAGCCGCTCGCAGCTGGAGCTCGCCGCCAGCCTCGAACGCGTCGGGGCGGGGTGGACGGTGGCGGACTGGCTCGGTGCCCTGCTCAATCTGGATGCAGCCGCAGCCGTGCGCGGCGACGTCGCGGCGAACCTGGCGTCCGACGCGACGCCGTCGACGGGGGCCCCCGTCGCGAGACTGCTGCGGGGTCTGGGGGTCCCCGCCCAGCGGCAGGACGCGTATCTCGTGTCGGTCGACGCTGCCTGCGCCGACCTGCCTAGCGCGAGCCGTGACCCCGAGCGCACCCGCCGGCTGTGGCTCGAGTCGGAGACCCGGGTGGTGCGCGGGCTGGCACGCCGCCACTTCGGAGTGCCAGGCACGCTGCTCGTCCTCGAGGCCCACTGCACCCACGACCTGGAGGGCTACGCCGTCCACGCCCTGTGGCAGTCCTGCCTCGCCGCGTTCGCGCTCACCGACCCCTACGGGCCTACCGATCCCGCGACCCTCAGAGAGCAAGACCCGAATGGGGTCGGAGAGCGGGTCGCCGAGGATTCCACAGACACCGAGCGCCAGGGCGGCCCCAGCGTGCCGCTACGCCGGGAGCTGCGGTCAGCGGTCCTGCTCGCCGCCGGCGAGACGCTTGACCGCCTGCGTGACCGCGCCGCGGGCGACCCTGACGCCGCGGCCCAGCCGGCCCTGCGCGAGGCGGCGTGCGCCGCCTGGTTCGTGCTGGCCGACACCGACGGTGGGGGCCTGTCACGCCAGGGCGCCGACGCGTTCTACGAGCTCGCCCGGCAGCCCGCGGAGGCTGGGGACGCCGCAGACCAGCCGAGCGGCGCGCCCGGGGGCAGGTTGCAGGCCTTGGCCGGCGAGGTCAGGGCACGCGACCCCCGCCAGCGGCTCGCCGCCCACCTCCAGACGGTGGCCCAGGACCAGCTCGACCGCGTCGGCTGCGACCGCACCCACGCCGACCTCGTCCGCGCCGTGGTCGGCGAGGACCTCGTCGAGCAGGTCAACCGCTACCTCATCCGGCGCTGTGCGGCGTTCCTGGACCTCGGCCAGGCGGCCTGGCGCATGCCGGACCGCACGCTCGGCTTCTATGACGCCTGGCGCCGCGCCGCCCGCCACGACCATGCCCTGGATTTCGCGGGCGGCAGCGGCTGGCGTGACGAGGCGGCCGCGCTGCCCGAGCACCCGTCGGACGCGGTGATCGCGCTGCTCACCCGCCTCGGCGTCGACCAGGAGCACTGGGGCAGCTACGCCGGCCGGGTCCTGACCGGTCTGCCCGGTTGGGCGGGGATGATGAACTGGCGTGGCACGAATCCCCACTTCCCTCGCCAGCAGGCGCAACCCACCGACCTGGCGCAGTATCTCGCCGTCCGCCTGTTCGTCGAGACCCGGCTGGTCGCGGCCGTGACGCGCCGAACCTGGGGCATCGAACCGGCGGATCTCGTCGTGCACCTGCGCGCCCGCCCGCACGAGCTGTGGCTGCGCTGTGAAGCCGTCGCAGGCGCCCTGCCGTCCGGCCTGGCCCGCTCCGTGCGCGAGCTCGACGCCGGACACGGGACGCAGGCAGGCTGGACCCGGCTCGCCGACAAGGCCTGGGCCTACCAACAGCTCAGCGATGGCACTCCGGCGCGCTTCCACGCGCACGACCAGGCCTGGCGGTTGTTCCGCCTGGCGCAACTGCAGGGGTGGTCGGCAGCCGACGTGCGAGCCCTTCCCGCACCGGTGCGCGACCGCCTGCTCGCCGTCCTCGACGGCTTCCCCGAGTCAGCCCACGGCCCGGTCTGGCTGGCCGCGTTCGAGCGTCGCTACCGGGAGGAGATCCTCGGCGCGCTCGCGGCCAATCGCGGGCGCGGGCGCTGGCGGGACCGACCCGTGCGACCCAAGGCGCAGGTGGTGTTCTGCATCGACGAGCGCGAGGAGTCCATGCACCGGGCCTTCGACGAGCTCGACGACGACTACGAGACGTTCGGGGCCGGGGGCTTCTTCGGCATCGCCATGGACTACAGCGCGCTGGACGACCACGGCGTCACGCCGCTGTGCCCCGCCAACATCACCCCGGCGAACCGCGTCCAGGAGGTTCCCCGTCCAGCCGGCGTGCCCGCGGCCGAACGCCGTGGTGCCCGCCGCGCCTGGGAAGAGGTCTTCCACAACGCCTATTGGGAGACCAAGCGCAACGCGGTCTCGGCGTTCTTCCTCACGCAGCTGACCGGCCTGGTCCAGGCGGTGCCGCTGACCGGCCGCGTGCTGGCGCCGTGGCGGTGGACCGAGCTGGCCGAGGACGTACGCCGCCGGCTGGTCCCGCAGCCACCCACGCTGCTCACCCTGGACCACGACGACGATGGCCGCGGCTTTGCGACCGCCGAGCAGGCCGACCGCGTCGAGGCGCAGCTGCGCAACCTGGGGATGACCCACCATTTCGCCCGCCTCGTCGTCTTCTGCGGGCACGGGTCGGTGTCGGTCAACAACCCGCACGAGTCGGCCCACGACTGCGGCGCGTGCGGCGGCAAGCACGGCGGCCCCAACGGCCGCGCCTTCGCCTCGCTGGCCAACCGTCCGGCGGTGCGCGGGCTGCTGCGGGAGCGCGGCATCGACATCCCCGACGACACCCACTTCGTGGGCGGCATCCACAACACCGCCAACGACCAGACGGTCTTCTTCGACACCCAGGACATCCCCGCCACCCACGCCGCGGAGTGGGAGGCGCTGCGCGCCGACCTCGACGAGGCGCGCGCCCGCTCCGCGCGCGAGCGCTGCCGGCGGTTCGCATCCGCGCCGACCGACCCCACGCCGGCCGCGGCGCTGCGGCATGTCGAGGGCCGCAGCCGTGACCTGTCGCAGGTCCGCCCCGAATGGGGTCACTGCACCAACGCCTTCGCCGTCGTCGGCCGTCGCTGCCTGTCGCAAGGCTTGTTCTTCGACCGGCGCGGGTTCGTCATCTCCTACGACCCCACGCAGGACCCCACCGGCGCGATCGTCGAGCGCATCCTGCTGGCCATGGGACCGGTGGGCGCCGGCATCAACCTGGAGTACTACTTCTCCAGCGTCGACAACCAGGTCTACGGGTGCGACACCAAGGTGCCGCACAACGTGTCGGGCCTCCTCGGGGTCATGGAGGGGGCGGCCAGCGACCTGCGCACCGGGCTGCCGCGGCAGATGATCGAGATCCACGAGCCGATGCGCCTGCTGCTGATCGTCGAGGCCACCCTCGACGTGCTCGGCGGCATCTACACGCGCCAGCCGGCCATCGCCGAGCTGCTGGACAACCAGTGGGTGCACCTGGTCGCGATGGACCCACAGACGGGCGCGTTCACGCGGTTCGTGGCCGGCGAGGGCTTCGTGGCCTGGGACGAGCACATTCCTGACCTGCCGGTGGTGCAGACCTCGCACGAGTACTACCGCGGCAAGGAGGGCTTCCTGCCTCCCGCCTTGATCAGCACCGGGGTCCCGCGCAGCCAGACGGCGACCGGGTCGTGAGCGCGTTCGAGCTGGCCGCCGTCGCGGTCTGCGGGCTGCCGCTGGGCGCCGCCTTGGCCAACGGCCTCAACGCCCTCACCGGGGACCGCCTCTACGGGCACGTGACCGTCGCGCGGGTCGCGGTCGCGACCGTCTACGCGTCCTTCGTTGTCAGCCTGTGCCTCGCGGGGGCGATGGTGGCACAGCCGGGCGCCCGCGAGGTCACCATCTACCGCTTCATCCACAGCGGGGACCTCAGCGTCGACTTCGGGTTCCTGCTCGACCCGCTGAGCCTGGTCATGATGCTGGTGGTGACCGGCATCAGCGCGCTGGTGACGCGCTTCTCGGTGAACTACATGCACAACGAGCGCGGCTTCACCCGCTACTTCACGGTCATGTCGCTGTTCGTGTTCGCGATGCTGGTGCTGGTCATGGCCGACAACTACCTGGTCATGTTCCTGGGCTGGGAAGGGGTCGGGGTCTGCTCCTACCTGCTCATCAGCTTCTACCGCGAGCGGCCGGCCTCGGCCCAGGCCGGGACCAAGGCGTTCGTCATGAACCGCGTCGGCGACGCCGACCTGCTGGTCGCGATGTTCCTGCTGGTCGCCTACACCGGCACGCTGCAGTACAGCGAGGTCTTCGCGCAGGCGTCAGACCTGCCGCGCGGCGTGGTCGAGGGCGTCGGCTTCCTGCTCCTGCTGGGCGCGGCAGGCAAGTCCGCCCAGCTGCCGCTCGGCACCTGGCTGGCGCGGGCGATGGAAGGGCCCACCCCGTCCAGCGCGCTCATGCACGCGGCGACGATGGTGACCGCCGGGGTCTACCTCGTGGTGCGCTCGGCGCCCCTGTATGACCAGGCCCCGACCGCGCTGATCGCCGTCGGCGTCGTCGGCGCGCTGACGGCGCTGTACGGCCAGCTCGTCGGCTACGTGCAGACCGACATCAAAGGCATGCTGGCGGCTTCGACCACCGCGCAGCTCGGGTTGATGTTCGTGTTCTGCGGCCTGGGTCTGTACGCGGTGGCGATCTTCCATCTGCTGGCGCACGCCTTCTACAAGAGCTACCTGTTCCTGACCGCACCGTCGATCCTTCACCACCTTCACGGCGGCGCTGACCCGACTGCGGTCCGGCGCCCGGCGGACACCGCCCGCCTGCTTGGCGCCGTCACCCTGGCGGCGGCCATGGGGCTGCTGGCGGTACCGCTGGTCGGCCGGGTGCTGGCACCGACCGGCGTTGCCGGCGGCCTCGCCGGCAACGTCTGGCTCGTGCTCGCGCTGGTCGTGCTCGCGCTGTTCGCGGCGGTCTTCTCCACGCGACGCATGACGGCGGTCGCCTTCGCCGGCCACGACGGCCACGACGGCCACGACGGTGGCGGGCACCGGCTGGGCACGGCTCGCTCGGTCGCCCCACTGGGCGTGCTGGCCGGCCTCGTCGCGCTGGGCCTGGCCGCCGGCGTCCTGCCCGGCGGGCTTGACGGCTCCTGGTTCCAGCGCCTGCTCGGCGAGGGCGCCGCCGGCGACGTCGGTGTCCCGCCGGGCAACCCCCTCGTCGCGGCGCTGTTCACGGCCACGATCGCGCTGCTGCTGCTGTCCGGCTGGTACGGCGCTCGCTACCTCGACCGCTTCCGCGACGAGCTGCCGCCCGCGGCCAGCCCTGCGGTAGCACGGCGGCTGTACTGGTGGGCACTGAACCGCGGCTACCTCGACGACACCTACGACCGCACCATCGTGGCTCCGACGACGGCGCTGGGCCGGACGCTGGAACGCTTCGACAGCGCGGTACTCGACCGCCCGCCCCCTTCCGTCTCGCCACAGACCCGGCGAGCGCAGCTGCGCCCCACCAGCTGGGAGGCGCGGTTCCTCAGCGTGCGCGCCGCCCACGCAGCCGGGGTCACCGCCCTCGCCGAACCGCCCGAGCGCCTCGACTGGCTGGCACCCGGCACGCTCGCAGCACCCCCGGCGGCGCAGGATCACCCGCACGGCGCCGTCCCTCGGGTGCGCGCCGCCGCCAGGCGCGCCTCCGAGAATGGTGGCGTGTTCGGCGCGGTCGCCAATGCGATTGCGGGCTTCGTCGAGGGGATCGAGCGGGTCGTCTTCCAACGGGCCTCCGAGCATGGCGGCGTGTTCGGGGCGATCGCCAATGCGCTCGCGAGCCTGGCCGAGAAGATGGAGCGGGTCGTCTTCCAACCTGCCGACACGGGCGCCTTGAAGTTGGCCGGGATCATCGCCGGTGTGACCGACGCGGTGGAGCGTGCCGTCTTCCAGAGCGGGGTCGAGCGGGGGCTGGCGCGCTCGGGTGTGAGCGCGCAACGCCTGCTGTTGGCGACCGAGCGGCGTCTTGGCCAACCGCCGGTCGTCGGCAGCATCCTCGCGCTGGCGCTGGTGGCCCTGCTCGTAGGCACCCGATGAACCTCGACGAGGTCATGGCCGCCGAGCAGGTCGGCTTTCCGATTCTCTCGCTGCTGATCGCATTGCCACTCGTCGTCTGCGCGGTGTTGCAGTTCGTCCGCAACGACCGGGCTGCCACCGTCCTGGCCATCGCCGGTGCGGGGCTGGAGGCCGTCCTCGCGGCGGTCCTGGCCGTGCGCTTCATCTTCGGCGTGACCGACATCCAGTTCGTCGAGCGTTCCGGCGCAGTGCTCGGCATCAGCTGGCACCTCGGGGTCGACGGCGTCAACCTGCTGTTCGTCCCGCTGACCGCGCTGCTCGGCCTGCTGGTGATCGTCTATGCCGAGCACGCGACCGCCACCAGCCGCACCGGCGACGCGCGCCACTACGCGATGGCCACGCTGGCGCTCGAGGCGGCGATGATCGGCGCGTTCGTCTCGCTGGACCTGATGCTGTTCTGGTTCTTCTTCGTCGTCGAGCTGGTGCCGAGCTGGTTTCTCATCACCCGCTGGGGCACCGGCGAGCAGCGGCGGCGCGCCGCCGGCGAGTATGTCGGCTTCATGGCCGTCGGCTCGGCGCTGATGCTGGCGGGCATCCTGCTGCTGGGACGCAACCACGCGCGCGTCACCGGCGAGGGCTACAGCTTCGAGTTCCTGACGTTGCTCGAGGCCGGCGTTCCCGCCGAGGCCCAGACGCTGATCTTCTTCCTGCTGTTCTTCGGCTTCGCCGTCAAGGCGCCGATCTTTCCGTTCCACACCTGGCTGCCCAAAGTCCTCGAGCACGGTCCTGTCGTGGGCATGAGCGTCTTCCTCGTCGGCGTCAAGCTCGGCACCTACGGGCTGCTGCGCTTCGCGATCCCGCTGCTGCCCGATGCCGCCGCCGGCTGGTTCTGGCTGATGGCGCTGCTGGGGGTGACGGGCACGGTGTACGGAGCGCTGCTCGCGCTCGGCCAGTCCAACCTGCGGCGGCTGCTGGCGTACGCCAGCCTGTCGCACATGGGCGTGGTCATGCTGGGCCTGTTCTCGCTCAACCTCGACGGCTTCGAGGGCGGCCTGCTGCAGATGGTCAACCTCGGGATCGTTGGCGCTGGACTGTTCTTCGTCGCCGGGTTCCTCGCCACCCGCGTCGGGCCGCCCGAGATCGGCGCGCTGGGCGGGGTGATCCACCACGCGCCGCTGCTGACCGGCACCTTCCTGATCATCGCGCTGGCCGGCATCGGCCTGCCGGGTACCAACGGGTTCAACGGCGAGCACCTGGTCATGCTCGGCGCCTACGAGCAGCACTGGGCGATGGCGATCGCCGCCGGCCTCGGCGTCTTCCTCACCGCCGCCTACTCGCTGTCGTACTTCCTGCGCGGGTTCATGGGCGCTCCTCGTCCCCTCGTGGTCGAGCGCGTCTACGACCTCACCGGCAGCGAGCGTGGCATCGTGCTGACCCTCACCGCGTTGATCTTCTGGATCGGTCTCGGCACCGGTCCGTTCATCCAGGCGATGCGCCCGTCGCTGACCGCGCTGGAACAGCGCGTCGACGACGGCGTCGGCGCGCCGGCGACCGCGGGGATCGACGGGGAGGTGCCGGGCGAGTGAACGAGATCGCCGCCGCCGACCAGGTCGGCTTCCCGATCCTGTCCCTGCTGGTGTTCCTGCCTGCCGTCACCATGGCGGCACTCGGCTTCACGCGCAGCGACCGTGCCCTGCGCCGGGTGGCGCTGGCGGGGGCGGTCGCGGTGCTCGGCCTATCGCTGTTGCTGGCAGCGGAGTTCCAACGCGGCGCTGCCGACTTCCAGTTCGCCGAGCAGCTTCCGTGGGTCCCCGCGATCGGCTTGAGCTACCACCTCGCCGTGGACGGGGTGAGCGTCCTGTTCGTGCCGCTGACCGCCCTGCTGGTGGTGGTCGTCATGCTCTCGTCGTGGACGTCGGTGCGGCACCAAGCCAAGGCCTACTTGATGGCGGTACTGGCATTCGAGACGGCCGCGATCGGCGTGTTCACCGCCGTGGATCTGATCCTGTTCTTCGTCTTCTGGGAACTCATGCTCATCCCCACCTATGTGCTCATCAAGGTCTGGGGTGACGGCCCGCAGCGCGGTCGGGCCGCGCTGCGCTACGTCCTGTCGATGCTGCTGGGATCCGCCGCACTGCTGGTCGGCTTCGTCCTGCTGGGGGTGAGCTACCGGTCCGCGCCCGGCTCCGGGGGCGTACTGTCGTTCGACCTGCTGGCGCTCATGGGCTCGACGATCCCGCCGGGCACCCAGACGGCGGCCTTCTTCCTGCTGGCGTTCGCGTTCGCACTCAAGGCGCCGCTGTTCCCGTTCCACGCCTGGATGCCGGGGACCTTGCTGGAAGGCCCCATCGGCATGGCGGTGTTTCTGGCCGGGCTCAAGATGGGCGTGTTCGGCTTCCTGCGCTTCGTGGTGCCGCTGGTGCCCGACGCCTTCGCGGCCTGGAGCTGGCTGATCGCGGTCCTGGGGGTCGTGGCCGTGCTCTACGGTGCGCTGATCGCGCTGGTGCAACCAGACCTGCGTCGCCTGCTGGCGTTCGCCAGCGTCAGCCACGTCGGCATGGCCATGCTGGGGCTGGCCAGTCTCAACGCGCAGGGGCTGCAGGGTGCGCTGTTCCTGATCATCAACCTCGGGCTGGTCTCGACGGGGATGCTGCTCGCGGCGGGCTTCATCCACCAGCGCGTGGGCAGCACCGACCTCGCGGCGCTGGGCGGCCTCGCCCAGCGCGCACCGAGGCTGGCGACGTTCGCGCTCGTCGCCTCCCTCGGCGCCGTCGCCGTGCCCGGCACCAGCGGCTTCCCCGGCGAGTTCCTCGTCCTGCTGGGCGCGTTTCGTACCCACGGCTGGCTCGCGGCCATCGCGGTGACCACGGTGATCCTCGCCGCGGCCTACGTGCTGGTGTTCTTCGAGCGCGCGTTCCACGGGCGTATGGGCACCCCGATCGTGGAGGCCGCCGCAGACCTGCGGCCGCGCGAGGCCGTCACCGCCGGCATCCTCGGCGTCGCGATCGTCGTGCTCGGCTTCTTCCCGACGGCCGTACTCGACTACTCGGGCGCGTCGGTCGACGATCTCGTCGGCCGGCTCGACTCGTCGGCCGCCGTCGCGACCGAGGACTAGAGGGCGCCGAGCGTGGACGTCACCGGCCTCACCCCGCTGCTGGCGCTGCTGGCGCCGCTGCTCGGCGCGGCCGGGGTCGTGCTGCTGCGCCATCGCACCCCGGCCCGGGAGCTGTGCGGGGTCGTCGCCGGCCTCGTCCAGCTCGGGCTGGTCGCGACGCTGGTGCCCGCGGTGCGCGCCGGCGGCACGGTCTCCGTCACGCTGTCGACGTTCCTGCCGGAGGTGTCGATCGCCCTGCGCGCCGACGCGCTGGGCGTCGTGCTCGCCGGCACCGCAGCGGTCCTGTGGGTGCTCACCACGCTGTACACGATGGGATACCTCGGGACTGCCCCGGAGCCGGCGCTGACCCGCTTTCACGTCTGCTTCTGTGTGACGATGGCCGCCACCATCGGGGTGGCGTTTTCGGCGAACCTCATCACGTTGTACCTGTTCTACGAAGTGCTGACGGTCATCACCTACCCCCTTGTGACGCACACGGGCACGGCCGACGCCGAGCGCGGCGGGCGGCGCTACCTCGCCTACCAGCTCGGTTCCGGCATCGCCTTCCTGCTGCCGGCCATCGCACTGACCTACATCGAGGCGGGCACCTTCGACTTCGCCCCGGGCGGGATCTTCGGCGCGGATGCCAGCAGCGCGCTGCTGGTGATCGTCTACGTGCTCTACTTGCTGGGCATCGCCAAGGCAGCGCTGATGCCGGTCCACTCCTGGCTGCCGGCCGCGATGGTCGCGCCGGTGCCGGTGAGTGCCCTGCTGCATGCGGTCGCTGTCGTGAACGTCGGGGTGTTCAGTGTCCTGCGCGTCGTGCTCGACGTGTTCGGCAGCGACCTCGTCGGCGAGCTCGGCTTGGGTGTCCTCACGCTGACCGTGGCGTCGGTCACGATCCTCGGGGCGTCGCTGTTCGCGCTGCGCCTGGACAACCTCAAGGGCATCCTCGCCTACTCCACGATCGGGCAGCTGTCGTACATGATCCTGGGGGTGGCGCTCCTGTCGCCGGCGGGCCGCACGGGGGCGGTGCTGCACCTGGTCGGGCACTCGTTCAGCAAGATCACGCTGTTCTTCGCGGTGGGGTCGGTGTATCTGGCTGCGCACCGGACGCTGGCCAGCGAGCTGGGCGGCATCGGTCGGCAGCTCCCGTGGACGATGACCGCATTCGCGATCGGCGCGTGCTCGATCATCGGTCTGCCCCCGACCGTCGGCTTCGTCGCCAAGTACTTCCTGTTCCTGGGCGCCGTGGAGGCCGGTCAGTGGGCGGCGTTGGTCGTCCTGTCCGTCTCCACGCTGCTGTCGGCTGGCTACTACCTGCGGATCCTGCGATCGGCGCTGTTCGACGCGCCGGTGGCCGTGATCGCCGGCGGCTCGGATGACCGCAGCGGGCTCCTGCGTTCACCGACCGTGACGGAGCGCGGCGCATTCGTGGTCGGCCCCATGCTGGTGACGGCCACCGTCACGCTGCTGCTCGGCGTCGCGCCAGGCTGGCTGCTGGACCTGATCAGGGTCTGGAGTGGATGACGGTGGCGCGCCTGGGCCCGAATGCGGTCCACGTGCGGCCGTTCGCGCAACGTGACCTCGACGCGGCGGTCGCCGTCTGGGCCGATACCGCGGGGCGCCAGCCTGCGGTCTTCCCGCTCGCCGACGTGGTCAGCGCGCTGGGCGCCGACCATCTGGCGTTGGTGGCCGAGCGCGACGGGGCGCTGACCGGTGCGGTCGTCGCCCACCTGCAGCACGACCACGCCTGGATCCTGCGGCTCGGGGTGCTGCCAGGCGCGCCGGGCGAGGGCGTCGGAGGCGCGCTGCTGGACGCCTTGGTCGAGGGGCTTGCGGCGCGCGGTGCCCAGCGGCTCTCGGCATTGCTGCCTGATGGGGGGGCCGGGGCGGAGGCGCTCGGTGCGCACCAGTTCACCCGCCGGGTCGGCGTCAGCTATCACCACCGTGAGCTGACCGGTGGCGGGGGCGGCAACGTCGTGGAGCGTCTCGGCGGACGCTATGTCGCCCCGGGGCTCTTCGAAAGCCTTGCCGGCATGGAACGCGAGAAGGCCCTGATCGACCGCCGCGTCATCACGCCCCTCGCGCGCGCTGCGCAGGCGAACCACCACGGGGTACGACCGCCGCGAGCCATCATCCTGTTCGGCCCGCCAGGCACCGGCAAGACGACCTTCGCCAAGGGCGTCGCCTCACGACTGCGGTGGCCGTTCGTGGAGCTGTTCCCCAGCCGCCTGGCCGGCGACGGGGGGCAGGCCGCGGCGCTGCGAGAGTTCTTCACCAGCATCGTCGAGGTCGACGAGGCGGTGCTGTTCATCGACGAGGTCGAGGAGATCGCCGCGACCCGCGACGGCCGGCCGGTGACGCATGCGGTTACCAACGAGCTGCTCAAGCTCATCCCGGTCTTCCGGGAGCGCCCGCGCCACCTGCTGGTCTGCGCGACGAACGCGATCCACAGCCTCGACTCGGCGTTCATCCGCCCCGGGCGCTTCGACTACGTGCTACCGATCGGGCCGCCCGACCCGGCCGCGCGTGCGGCCATCTGGCACAGCTACGTGGCCCAGATCACCGACGCCGACGTCGACATCGACCGTCTGGTGGACGCCACCCAGATGTTCACCCCCGCCGACATCGACTTCGCCGCACGCAAGGCCGCGCAAGCGGCGTTCGAGCGCGACGTGTTCGGCGACGAGGACTCCGAGTGCAACCTGAGCCCGGGCTCCACGCGCGCGACCGTGGCTGACTTCCTGGCCGCGATCGCCGACACCCGGCCGACGCTGACTCGCGCGATGGTGCACGAGTTCGAGAGCGACATCGACACCTACGCCCGCATGTAGCGGCACGCCTGCCCCGCGGCGCGGCGGGAGTAGGTTGTTCGTACACCTTCGCGCCGCAGACCGAACCGGTCGCCCGCGCCTGACCCTGGCCGACACCACGGCGCTGCTGCTGCTGGTGGTCTTCTCCATGGTCAACATCTGCGCGCTGGTGCTGCGCCGCGACGACGGCGGCCACGACCACTTCCACGCGCCGGTCGTGATGCCGGTCCTGGGGATCGCCACCTGCCTGCTGCTGCTGATCCAACAGGAGGCGGGCATCTGGCTGCGCGCCGGCATCCTGCTCGCAGTCGGGGTGGTGCTGTAAGGCATCAACCGGGCCGTGTCGGGTCCGCTGGAGTCCATGGAAGCCGAGCGCCTAAGGATTGAACCGCGCTGTAGATTTAGAAGGTCACGGGGGCGTCGACCGTCACGGCCAGGCGCCGCAGGAACGCCGCGCGCGGGACCGCGACCGCGCCCATGGACGTCAGGTGCTCGGTGGGCAGCTGCGCGTCCAGCAGCGCGA
>Ga0136610_1000326_pt1 | contig 13602 bp, 8 predicted proteins | sample AntDrymUQ1342206_2_FD_104804 | JGI IMG/M metagenome (GOLD analysis project Ga0136610, IMG submission 104804) | Polar desert sand microbial communities from Dry Valleys, Antarctica - metaG UQ134 (22.06) | ecosystem: Environmental > Terrestrial > Soil > Desert | place: Antarctica: Dry Valley...
CTCCCCCGCGAAAGTCCTGGGAGCGACCGAACCAGCCGACCGCCTGAAACAGGCCGTCGAAGGCGGTGTTGTCGTTCGAGAACCCGCGGAGGTCGCCCAGGTAGGTCGGGGCGCTCAGCAGCGCCTGTCCCAGCGGCTGCTCGGCGGTCGCCTGGCGGACGCCGAGGTAGGCGGAGCTGAAGGCCAGGAAGAGCAGCACCCCGGCGGCGACGTGGGCGAGCCTCCAGGGCCGGTGCAGGTGCTGGCGGACGAGGAAGAGCAGGAAGAGGGGAAGGAGGATGAGCGAGCGCGAGCCGAGCGCGCCGTAGAACGCTGCGACCTCGACCAGCGCCGCCGCGAAGAGAATCCTGGCGATGCGGCTCGAGGGCGGATGCCAGCACGCCCACATCAGCAGCGCGACGAAGGAGAAGGCCGTGATCGAGAAGAGCGCGAACCCCGCCTCGAAGTTCGACTGGTCGAGGATGTGGTCCAGCGCCGCCCCGACCCCTCCCACCCGGATGAGGATCGCGATCTGTCCCAGGAGCCCGACCGCGAGGAAGAGGGCGACCGCCGCCCGCAGGTCGCGCCCGTCGGTCACCCGGCCGACGACGGACAGACGCCCTGCGAGCCACCGGGCCGGCGGCGAGAAGTAGCCGGCCACCACGAGCACGGTGAAGATCGCAACGGCCGCGAGGGTCCGCTCGAAGACCAGGTCGACCGGGTCGGCCAGCCGGCGGACGATGAACAGGGTGATCTCCTGGCTCGAGTAGTCGAGAAGGCCCCGCACCGGGTCGGTCGGGAAGCGGAAGGTGAGGAGCCTCTCCTTGTGGAGGAGCAGCTCGGCTCCGCGCGCCACGAAGGCCGCCAGCACCACGGCGAGCATCGCCAGCGGCTCGTAGAGTGCCCCGCGCCGGGCGGACACCCACAGTGCCCCGCCGGCGACCGTGGCTGTGAGAGCCAGCAGGTACCAGGCGGCCGGCACCGCGGTGAGTGCGTCGGCGAGATGCCCCGCGAGCAGGCCGAGCGCGAGCGAGACGCCGAGGAGGACGCCGAGCCCGAGACGCGTCGAGGGAAGCGCGAGGCTCATGCCCGCCCGAGCCTTCTCGCCAGCATCGCCACGTAACCGAGCGCGAGCAGCGCCACGGATGCGACGTAGGCGGCCGCGGCGCCGACATCGGCGCCCACGGGAATCAGCACCGCGCTGAGCAGGAGGCTTGCCACGCATCCTGCTGCGGCGACGCGCGCGAGGTCGCGCTCTCCGTCGCAGGCGGTGAGGAAGTACCAAGCGAGACCGAGGAGGACATACGCGGGCAGCCCGGCGAGCAGGATGCGGGCGCAGGCCGCGGCGGGCGTGAACGCCGCGCCGAACACTACGCGGACGATGTCCTCGGCGAACAGGACGCCGAGCGCCCCGAGCGCCAGACCGCCCGCTCCACCGATCCACAGCAGCCGGCTCATGAGGCGGGTGGCCCGCGGGCGGTCGGAGGCGAGCAGGTGGGTGAGCGTGGGCAGCAGCGCGAATCCGGCCGTGGCGGCCACCACGAGGGCGGCGTCGGCCAGTCGGAGCGGCGCCGAGAACCAGGCGACCTGCGCCGCCGGCGCGAGGTTGCCGAGCAGCACCAGCGGCGCGCGCGTGATGACCGCGAAGGCGGTGGAGGCGAGCGCGAGGTGTACGCCGATCCGGAGCAGCGTCCGCCAGCGGCCGGTCGGCCCGCAGCGGCGAAGGTCGATGTCGGCGCGCAGGGCCCGGTGGGCTATGGCCGCGGAGACGGCCTCCTTGAGCGCGAGCGCGGCGAGGATGGCCGCGACGCCGAATCCGGCCAGGGCCAACACGATCCCGGTGGCGACGAAGGCGGCCATCCCGAGCGATTGAACAGCGGCCTCGAGCCCCACCCGGCCGGTGCTGCGCAGGAGGGTGGCAGCGAGGTTGAAGTAGGTGTTGGCGACGACGAAGAGCGCCGCCGCCGCGGCGGCGGCAAGCCCCGCACCCGGCCCCGAGTCGAGCGCGACGAACGCCGAGAGGAGGACCGCGGCCGCGAGCCCGCCGACCGTCACCACCGGAAGCGAGGCCCGGAGCGCCTGCGCCGGGGTGAAGCGACCGCTCGAGACCTCCCGTCCGGCGGCGAGCGCGACGCCGGTCTCGCCGAGAAGGCTGAAGGTCACCGCGAGCGCGAGCAGGTAGGAGTAGGCGGCGAACTCTCCGAGGGTCAGAAGCCGCGGCAGCGCGATCAGGAAGAGGAGCAGGGCCAGCTTCGCTCCGAGCCGCGACGCGACCGTCAACGATGAGGCCCACAGCACGGCCGAGTCGCTTCGAGTCAGGCGCTCCATGCGCCCCGCGACGCCGTCTGCCCCGGGCAGCGGAACGGGGACCGCGCTTGCGTGGTCGCTCGTCATCGTCGGAGTGCGCCGAGGCCTTCGGTGCAGGCGGTCAGTCCGGGAGGGGGGCGCTCACGGCGTTCGTCTCGGCCGCGGGCCGACCGTCCGTCCTCCGGCTCCCCACGGCGCTCGAGAGCTCGCCCCGGGCGGCCCTGTAGCCGTAGTAGCCGTAGTAGCCGCCGCGCCGTTCGGGGACACCGTTGACGACCACGCCGAGGAGCGGCGCCTCGAGCCGGCGCAGCTGCTCAGCCGTGGCCCGGCCCGTGTCGCGCGCCGAGTGCCCGAGCCTCGCGACGACGATCGCCGCCGAGACGTGGTTGAGCAGGTGGGTGGTGTCGGCCACCAGGCCGAGCGGTGCGCTGTCGATCACGACGTGGGCGTACTCCGCTTCGAAGGTCTCGAGCAGCTCGCTCATCCGGGGGCTCTCGAGCAGCTCCGCGGGGTTGGGGGATATACCGCCACTGTGCAGCACGTCGAGCCGGTAGGGCTTCCCGTCGGGGTTCGTGCCGAGGTCGACGCTCCTCACGAGCTCCCGCCACTCGGCGCGGCCAGCCAGGACCTCGCTGAGCCCGGGGTCGCCACCGGGCGACTCGCTGAAGCCGGGCATGCGCAGATCGGCCTCGACCAGCAGGACGGAGGTCTCGGGGGAGCTCGCGGCCATCGCGGCCGCCAGGTGCACCGCCACGGTGGTCTTGCCCTCCAACGCCCCGACGCTCGCGATCAGCAGCCGGCGCTTCGGCGGACCGGGGTGCAGGTACTGGAGGTTCGACCGGATTGCTTGGAAGGCCTCGCCGTCGGGGCTCCGGAGGGTCGAGCGGACCGACCCGAGGCCCGGGGCGGCGAGGGTGGGCACCTCAGGCACCTCCCCGAGCAGTGGGAGCCCCCACGCCTCCACGACCTCGTCCGAGCTGTGGAAGCGTCGGTCGAGTCGCTCGGCCAGCAGCGCCCCGCCGAGGCCGGCGAACAGCCCGAGGAGGGCCCCCACGAGCACATTGCGGATGGGCCGGGGTGAGACGGCCTCCGTCGGAACCCGCGCGGGCCCGACCAGCTCGGCGTTGCCCGTCTGGAGCGAACGTGCCGTCTCGAGCTGGCTGGCACGAGCCTCGAGCTCTCGCCCGCGGGCGCTCAGGCGCTCCGAGCTCGTCATGCGCTCGATCCGGGCAGCCAGCACCCTCTCCGCCCGGCCGAGCTCTGCGCGGTCCGCGCTGCGGCGGAACGCGACGGTCTCGCGGGCGAAGGTCGTGGCGAGCCGCGCGGCTCCGCGGGGACTGCTGTCGCGCGCGGTGATCGTCACGAGGTCGGACTGCCCCTGCGGCGTGACCTCGACGTTGTCCCCGAGCTCCTCCACCGTGAGCGGGCTGCGGGTGCGGCGCTTGACCCGCGCGGTTATCTGGTCGATCTGGACGAGGCCGGTGTTGGTGGCCGCGTCACGAGTGGGGTCCCGCGCGCCTTGGACGAAGGGGTCCCCGAGCAGACCCTGGTCCGACTGGGCGTCGCGGAAGAGCAGGTCGGCGTGGGCCTCGTACTGAGGCGTCTGGAGGAGCGATAGGAGCAGAGCCGCAGCTGCCGCGGCCAGGGTCGCGAGCGCGATCAGCCGGCTCCGACGCCACAGGGCGGCGAGCGCCTCTGGCGGCTCGACGGTGGGTCGAGACCCCGGGGCGGGGGAGACCGCCCGGTGCCGATGCCAGCGAGCGACAGCGGCGCGAGAGATCTGCTTCAGGCCGCGCTCGGCGCGCTCGAGGACCGGGTGGCCCCGAGGGGTGGAGGGACCCTCCCCGGGGACGGGGTCCTCGGGCGAATGGTTGGGAGTCGCTGGGAGATGAGTCCCACAATCTAGGTCGTCGAACTCGCTCGATCGGTCCTCGTGAGCATTCGACACGGGCTCCTCGCGCATCGCATACTCCTCCGGTTCGGCGGGGGGATCGGGTCGTGAAGGTGAAGGTGGAGACCCCGCCCCGTTCGCCGGCGCGGTGGAGACCGTGGCCGTGGGCGCCACCCCGCTCGCCGGCGCGGCGCAGACGATGGCCGGAGCCGGAGCCGGCGCCGGAGCGGGGCGGTAGCTCAGCCCGGACCAGGCTCGGCCCCGGGCGAGCGCGGTCGCCATCCCGGCGGCCGGGGAGAGGCAGTGCTCGCGTCGACCGGGCCGGCCGACCGCCCGGTAACGGCGCCACTCGAGCAGCCCGCGCAGGCGCCCGCGCAGCGGGGCGAGCGTGTGGTCGCGCAGCCCCACGTAGGCCACGTGGGCGAGGTCGTGGACCACGATCGGCGCGCCGTGGCGGCGAAGCTGCTCGCCGGACGCGTTCTTGGCCAGGAGCCGCACCCGGTTGCGGCCCACCAGGTAGTGCTTGAAGTCAGACCCGTGTCGGGCCGTCGCCGAGTGGTGGTGCACGACCACCGCCTCCGGTGCGTACACCGCCCCCCACCCGCGCATCCGTGCCCGCCAGGCCACGTCGGCGTCCTCGAGGAAGGCGAAGAGCGAGCGGTCGAAGCCGCCGACGTCGTCGAGCATCGCCCGCCGCAGGAGCGCCGCGCCGCCGCTCGCGCCGAACACCTCGGTGGGCACCGCCTCGCTGTGGGTGACCGGCCGCCCGAGCAGGCGGTCGCTCGCCACGCCGAGCTCGTCGACCTCGATCCCGGCCGAGTTGATGCGGTCGGGCCGGCGGGCGAAGCGCATCTGGGCCGCCACCGAGCCGATGCGCATATCGCGCTCCCCGGCAGCCAGCATGGCCTCCACGGCGCCGGGCTCGATCGTGGCGTCGTTGTTGAGCAGGAGGATCCATCGGCCCGACGAGTGCTCGAGGGCCTCGGCGACTCCACCGCTGAACCCGATGTTCCGGGGCAGCGCGAGCAGCCGTACCGCGGGGAACTCGCGCTCGACGAGCTCGCTCGAGCCGTCGTTCGATCCGTTCTCGACGACGAGCAGCTCGTGAGGCTCAGCCAGGCGCTCGAGGGCGGTCTCGAGCGAGAGGAGGCAAGGCCGCAGGAGCCCGGCGCCGCGGTAGGTGACCACGATGGCGGAGACGGCTGTCATCCGGCCCCCCGGGCCCGTGCCAGCGCACCGGCGAAGATCGAGGTGCCGAGCTTGGCCCCGATGCCCGCATACACGGCGACGTCACCGAGCGGCCGGCGCCCGGCCCGGAACTTCCGATAGAAGCGGCCCATCCCGCGGTGGAAGGCCACGTCCTGGCGCAGCGCCCGGCGCACGCCGCTGGAGGCGCCCTTGAGGTGCAGGGCGGTGACCCGGCCGTCGTAGAGCACCTTCCAGCCGGCCTGGTGGAAGCGGTAGCACCAGTCGAGGTCCTCCATGTAGAGCCAGTAGCCCTCGTCGAGGAGCCCCACCTGCTCGATCGCCTCGCAGCGGCAGAGCATGAAGGCCCCGTTGACCGCGTCGACCTCTCCCACCCCGTGCTCCTCGACCCCCGGCGCTCGGTACTGCGCGAGCCTCCCGGAGGCCCCGGCCGCTCGTCCGACGCCGGTGAAGTGCGCAAGGGCGGCAAGCGGCGTGGGGAACGAGCGCTTGGCCGCGTGGTCGAAGCTGCCGTCGGCCTGCACCAGACGGCACCCGGTCATACCCACCTCGGGGCGGCTGAGCATCGACTCGACCAGGTGGTCGAGCACGCCCTCGCACACCTCGGCGTCCGGGTTGAGCAGCAGCACGAACGGGGCGCTCGCCTGCCGTAGGACCAGGTTGTTGGCGAACGAGAATCCGAAGTTCGCCTCCAGCGCCTGCACCCGGACCTCCGGGAACGACTCGCGGACCATCTCGACGGTGCCGTCGCCGCTCGCGTTGTCGACCAGGTGGACGGTCGTCGGCCCGAGCGTGAGCGGGTGGCGGCACAGCGACTCGAGGCAGCCCTCGACGAGCGCGCGGCTCCAGTAGGTGACTACGACGATCTCGAGCACGGCGTCAGTAGGCCCCGGCACCGAGCAGGACGGCTCGAGGCGTCCGGGCGAGCAGCGAGAGGTCGGTGGCGAGGGACAGGTGGGCGACGTAGTCGCGCTCGAGGGTCATGCGCTCCTCGAAGCTCAGATCGCCGCGCCCGTAGACCTGCATCGGTCCGGTCAGGCCGGGCTTGACGGCCAGGCGCACCGCGCGCGCGGCATCGCTGTAGCGGGCCACCACCGCCTCCTCGTCGGGTCGCGGCCCGACGAGCGACATCTCGGCCCGAAGGACGTTGAGCAGCTGCGGCAGCTCGTCGAGGCTCGTCCGGCGCAGCCAGCGTCCGATGCGTGTGAGGCGCGGGTCGTCGCGGATCTTGAACATCGGCTCGGGGAGGTTCGCGAGGTCGATCAGCTCTCCCAGGCGCTGCTCGGCGCCGACGCTCATCGTGCGGAACTTGTACATCGTGAACCGCCTGCCGGACCGGCCGATGCGAGCCTGGCGGAAGAACGCGGGGCCCGGCGAGTCGAGCTTTATGAGGAGCGCGAGCGCGAGCGCCGGCAGCCCGAGGAGGACCAGGCCGAGGGTCGCGACGGTGAGGTCGAGTGCCCGCTTCGCGAACAGGGTCGAGGTGGCGGGCGCCTCGCCGTGGCCGAGCTCGAGCGTGGGCAGCTCGCCGATCCGGTCGAGCTCGCACGTGGGCCCGATCAGGGCTGAGCGCGAAGGGACCATTGTGATCGATAGCCCGGCCGCGTGGGATTCCTCGAGCAGGCGCTCGAGCTCCTCCGGGCTCAGCAGCTCGTCGACCACCAAGACCCGGCTGAGCCCGCGCTCTCGTGCGAGCTCGGGGAGGCTTTCCACGCCCCCCAGCCACGGCGCCCCGAAGCGCTCGGTCAGCAGCGCGGAGGGGGCTCGGCGCCCTCCGGTCACGTGGCCGACCACCCTGGCGCGATGCTCCGGGTGGACGGCGAGGCGTCGAGCGGCGGCCACGGCGAGGTCGCCGGAGCCCACGAGGAGCGTCGGCTCCCGCCCCGCGGTGCGCACCCACAGCGTCCGCAGCGCCCCGCGGAATAGGAGGCAGAGCACGAAGGCGATCGCCGCTGCGAGCACGGTCGAGTAGAGGGAGGGGGTCGCGTCGAAGACGAGCCCTTCCAGGCACGCGATCCCCACCGCTCCGCTGAGGGCGGCCGAGAACAGCCGCCCGAGCTCATCGGACGTCGAGTGGCGCAGCCTTCGGACGTCGAAGTGATGGAGGCCGTGCAGTCGCAGCACGAGCAGCCAGGCGAGCAGCAGCCCCCCCGCCCATGCCGCCCGTGCCAGTGTGCCCGCCGGTCCGACGGGGGCGAGCCCGAGCGCGAGCGCGAGCCCGAGCGCGAGCTCGTCGGCAAGCACGAGCAGGCGGCGTAGCGTGGACCTGGCCTCGCGGGGGGCAGTGGGCGTGCGGAGGGCGGGGTCAGACGCGGCGGGCGGCGCCGCCCACGGGTCGAGGCGGGGCGCCGGCTGGGCGTGATCGTGGAGGTTGAGGGTCGGCGGCGCCACGGTGGCTTCGTCCGGCGGCGCTTTTCGGGACCGCCGGGCGGACGATCCCTGGGGCGTCGAGGACCCGCTCCCTATCGGCAGTCCATACCGTCTCCTTTAGCTCCGTCCCGCGAGGCCACGGCGTCAGTCTCGCCCGTGAGCTGTGTCCAGATCCTCGAGATCCGCCAGATCGCGCGTGCGGCCGGCGGCGCGTCGCTCATTGCCTGCGGGCGCTGCCGGCGAACCCGGCCAGAAAGCGGCTCAGGGCGATTCCCTCCGAGAGGTTGACGCTCATCTCCCGTTGCGCGTCGCTGCGCAGCGATGATCGGCGCTGCGCCTCGTGCTCTTCCCACGAGCGCCCGCGGACCTGGCGCGCACGTCCGGCGGAAGAGAGCTTTCGGGTTATCGGCTCCGCCACTGCGACTCCCAAGGTACAACGACGGCCGGCCGGGCGCCTCCGTCCGCGAGGCCCGGTGAGGTGCCGCTCGCACCGAAGTTAGACTCACTCTCGTGGCCAAGACCCGCGACAGCCAGGTCGCGCCCGGGGCTTCCCCCTCGGGAAACGGGGACGCCGGTGCGGCGCCCCGGGCACCCACGGTCGCTCGACGGTCGGTCGACACCGTCACCGATGCGCCGTCCACTCCCGTGGCGGCTGCCGCATCTGCGCTCAGCGCCGACGACCGGCGCCTCCTCGGCGACCTCTTCGCCGTCCTCGAGGAGCACGCCGGCGATCCCGCCGCCGGGGCCGACCGCGACCTGATCGCCCGCGCATTCGCGTTCGCCTGCGAGCGCCACGCCGACCAGCGCCGCCGCTCCGGCGAGGACTTCATCACTCACCCGGTGGGGGTGGCCAAGATCTGCGCGGGGATGCGCCTCGACACCGCGACGCTCTGCGCGGCCCTCCTTCACGACACCACGTCGCGTTCACGCTCGAGGCCCGCGAGTGGAACGGCGCGGTGGAGCCGCGGCTCGTGCTGCGGGCGGTGTGCCCGCCGGAGCCCGGGGAGTGCCGGGTGCTCGACGGGGCGCCGGAGCCGATCGGCCCTGCGCTCGAGCGTGCGCTGGCCGACCCCTCGGGAACCGCCCACACGCCGGCCGGGCATCATTCGACCCCTACGCGTGCCCTGCGCGATCACCGCGGGCAGGGAATCGCCGGCGTGGCCGGCGACCTGCTCTCGAGCGGCGAGGAGGTCCTGCTCGTGTGCGCCGACGCGCCGCGCCGTCGCGCCGGGCTCGAACGGGTACTCGGCGGCCTGTGCCGCACCGAGAGGCCCGCACCGCTGAACGCGGTCTCCTGGCCGGTCCTGAACGCGAGACCCGAGCTCGCCGGCCCCTTCCGGCACCTCGTGGCCGTCGATCCGCCCCCCACGTCCGCCGGGGAGACGCTGCTGGCCGAAGCACCGGCGAACCTCACGCAGGGCGCCTTCGCCCACCTGGCCTGGGGAGCGCCCGAGGCCGACTTCGCGCTCGCCGCCGCGCGCGCCGAGCTCGACCTCGAGCCCTCGGCCATCTACCGTGCATCCCGACGGGCGCTGGCGCAGGCCGAGCGCTACCTGACCTCGCAGGGGGCGGCCTCCGGGGCTCCCGGAAGCGCGCCGGAAGAAGCGCGGACGGCATTCTCCTCTGTGACTGCCGCGCCCGAGGCAGCCGCATAGCCGAGTACGGGCGCTGCGACGAGCCCCTTTGAACGTCCTGATCGTCAACGCCTACTCCGCGCGCAACCGCGGCGACGGGATGATCGTCAACCAGATGATCCGCATGCTGGAGGCACGCGGGTGCGACGTTCGGGTCATGTCGGATGACCCCTCCGATCGCGATCGCTACCCCGTCCCCACCCATCTCCCGCCGGTCCGCTCCTGGCCCGGCGCGGGATACCGTCCGACCCGGGCCCGCCTGGTGTGCCAGCTCGCCCGCGCGTTCCTCTGGCCGCCGATCCGCGAGGGTCCCTTCGCGTGGGCCGATCTCTGCGTCTCCGCCGGCGGTGGGTACCTGTGGGAGGACGGGCGGTGGGGCGTGCGCTTCTCGCTGGCGCATCGGCTCGTCGTTCTCCGCGCGGCCCGCAGGGCCGGCCTGCCGCTGGTCATGTTCAGCCAGTCGATCGGTCCGTTTCGTTCGCGGCTCGTGGCGCGTGCCGTCGCCCGCGAGCTGCGGCACGCGGCACTCGTGCTCGTGCGCGAGGAGCGATCGCTCGAGACCTGCAGAACGCTCGGGGTAGCACGCGTCGAGCTGTGCGATGACGCCGCCTTTGCGCTACGTCCGCCTTCCTCGCCCCCCGCGGGGCTGCCCCGGGTGGCTCCCGGGACGATCGGGGTGACGGTCATCGGCGAGCTGCCCGGGGTCGACCGAGGGGGCCACGAGGCCTACCTGCGCGCCCTGGCGTCGGCGCTGGCCGAGGCGGCGCTCGAGGCGGGGGCGCCGGTGGCGGTCATCTCCCAGGTCTCCGCCCACGCCGGCGATGACGACCTCGAGGTGTGCGGGAGGCTCGTGGGGCTCCTGGGGGACGCGGGCGTGGCGGCGGGCCTGCACGATCTGAGCGAATCGTCCGAGGAGGTCCTGGCCGCCTTCTACGGCCGGCTCCGCCTCGTCGTGGCCACCCGGCTTCACTCGGGTATCCTGGCTCTGTACGCGGGGACCCCGGTGATCGCCCTCGGGTACCTGCCCAAGACCGACGGCGTGTTCGCGCGCCTGGGTCGCAGCGACCTGGTCCTCGAGGCGGCCGGACTCGAGCCGGCGGCCCTCGCGGCGCTGGTCCGGCGCGCGCTCGGCGAGGAGGAGGGGATCGTCGAGCACGTCCGCGCGCGGCTGGTAGAGATGCGCGCGAGCGCCGAGCGCGCGGCCGACCTGGCCCTCGCCGCCGCGGGGACCGGGGCCGGCTTGGCCGCGGCACGGCCCCGGCGCTCGGACCGGCTGGTGCGAGCGCTCAAGCGCGGGCTCAGGAGGGCGCTGGAGACGGGCGCACGGCAGATCGGGTTCGACCTCGTGCGCCGCACGGTCTACAGCCCGGTCCCTGACGTCCGAAGCCTGCCCGAGGCCACGTGGGCGCGGCCCTCGCCGCTCCCGGGCGTCGAGCTCGAACCCGAAAGGCACATCGCCTTCCTGGAGCGCCACCTGGCGCGCCACCTGACCGAGTTCCGCCCTCCGCTCGCCTCGACCGGTGTGCCGGGGGAGTTCCACCTCGCCAACGCCTCCTACGAGAGCGTGGACGCCGAGGTCTACTACGCGATGGTCAGGTACGCCAAGCCGCGTCGGATCCTCGAGCTCGGCTCGGGCTTCTCGACCCTCGTGGGGCTCGCCGCCTGCGAGCGCAACCGCGCGGAGGGCCACCCGGTGCGCTACGAGGCCTACGACCCCTCGCCGCGCGAGGTGGTCACGAGCCCGGCGCCGCGCGGGCTCGACCGCCTCCATCGCACGGGAGCCGCCGAGGTCACCCCGGCGCGCGTAGCGGAGCTCGACACGGGGGACATCCTCTTCGTCGACACGACCCACACCGTGAAGGTGGGCGGCGAGGTCAATCACATCGTGCTCGAGATGCTGCCCGCGCTCGCGCCGGGGGTCCTCGTGCACTTCCACGACGTGTTCCTGCCCTGGGAGTACCCGCGCGAGTGGATCGAGCGGGAGCGGCTCTTCTGGGCCGAGCAGTACCTGCTGCAGGCGTTCCTGGCCTTCAACCCGTTGTTCGAGGTCCTGTTCGCCGCGCACGCCGTGGCCCGCGTTCACCCGGACCGGCTGGGGCGGGCGGTCCCGAGCTTCTACTCCGGGCTGTCCACCCCGAAGGCCTTCTGGATACGGCGGCGCGCCGGACCGGCGGAGTCGCAGGGCTCCCGTGGAGCGGCCTCTCGGTGAGGCTCCGCGCCTTTGAGGCGGTCACCGTGGCGCTCCCCGGCGCGCTGACCGTCTATCTCAGCTTCAACGCCGGCGGCTACTTCCCGGGGACCACGGCGCTCGTGGCGCTCGTGCTCGCCGTGGGTCTCGCGCTGCGCGCGGTGCTCGTCCCGCGCCCGTTCGCGGGCGCGGGATGGCCGCTCGCGATCGCCGGCGGCGCGGTCGCCCTCTTCGCCGCATGGGTCCTCGCATCGGCGGCCTGGTCCCATGCCCCGGCACGCGCCCTGGTCGAGTTCGAGCGTGTGCTGCTGTACCTGCTGCTCCTGCTCCTCTTCGGCTCCCTCGCGCGTGATCCGGCGCGCACGCGGCGGATGCTCCGAGGCCTCGTCGTCGGCATCTTCGTGGTGTGCGTGGCCGCGCTCGCCACGCGCCTTCAGCCTGGGCTCTGGTCCACCTCTGACGCGTACGGCGCCGAGCGGCTGAGCTACCCGCTCACCTACTGGAACGCGCTCGGCCTGCTCTCCTCGCTCGGCGTCGTCCTGTCCTTCCACCTGGCGAGCGATGAGCGCGAGGGCCGCGCGGTCCGTGTGCTCGGCGCCGCGGCCGTGCCCGTTCTCTGTGCCTGCCTGGTGCTCACGCTCTCGCGCGGCGCCATCGCCGCCGGTCTCGCGGGCCTCGCGGTGTACGCGCTCGTGGCGCGACCGCGGGGGCTCGCGGGCGCGACGATCGCCGTCCTCCCGGCGGCGGGCGCCGCGGTGGCGCTGACCTACCGGGCGGAGCTCCTGTTCACGCCCGGCTACGCGCAGGCGCAGGGCGGGACCGTCGCCCTGGGGCTCATCGCTTGTGCGCTCGCGGGGGCGCTCCTGCGGTGGGCGACGCTTCGGCTCGACGGGCGGACGTCAGGGGTCCGCCTGCCGCTGGGAGTGCGCCGCGGGCCGGTCCTCATCGGCGTGCTCCTCGCGGCGGCGTGCGCGGCCCTGGTCGTCGCCCTCGAACTATCGGGCGGCCTCGCCGAGCAGTACGGGCGCTTCGTCGCAGGCGACGAGATCGCGGTCGGTGGGGACCAGCGCAGCCGGCTGACCGACCCGGGCAACACCGGCCGCGTGGGCCTTTGGCGGGTCGCGGTCGCCGGCTTCGCGGCGGCGCCGCTGACGGGCGGGGGGGCGGGCACCTACGCGCTCCTCTGGGCGCGCGAGCGTCCGCGCGCCTTCGACGCCGTCGACGGCCACTCGCTGTACCTCGAGACGCTGGCCGAGGAGGGCGTCGTCGGCCTTCTCCTCGTCATGGCGTGCCTGCTGTCGATCCTCGCGGCTTTCGGGGGCCGTGCGCGGGGCCTGGAGCGCGCCGTGTACGGGGCGCTCCTGGCCGCGGGGCTCGCCTGGGCGCTGCACGCGGCGATCGACTGGGACTGGGAGATGCCCGCGGTGACCTCATGGCTGTTCGCGTTCGGCGGAGCGGCGCTCGCGGGCTCGAGGCGGGCCGAGGAGCCAACCCGGTACCCCGCGCCGGGCGGGTCGCGCAGCGCCTTGCTCGGGAGGGGCGCCCTCGCGGCGGCGTGCGCGGCGCTCGCCGTCGTATCGGCCCTCCTCGCCCTGTCCCAGCTGCGCCTGGAGGCAGCCGCTGCCGCGTTCGAGCGGGGTGATTGCCGGGCCGCGACCGCCGCCGCCCGGTCAGCCCTCTCGATCCTCGCGGTGCGACCCCAGCCCTGGGAGGTGATCGGGATGTGCGCGGCTCGCGAGTCCTTCGACCGGCGCGGGGTGGCGGCGCTCGAGGCGGCGCTCGACCTCGACCCCGCCGACTGGCGCCTGCACTACGAGTCCGCCGTCGTGCGGGGCTCGGTCGGGCTCGACCCGCGGCCGGCGGCCCGTCGCGCCGTCCGCCTCAACCCTCACAGCCCGCTGGCCCGCGCCGCGGCCACGCGATTGCGGGGGGACCGACCACGCGACTGGGTCCCGCGTTCGCGCGCGATGCCGCTGCCGGCACCGCCCTTCCCGTGAGCCGTCGAGCTCCGCCCGGGGACTGCTCTA
>Ga0136610_1000328_pt1 | contig 13588 bp, 14 predicted proteins | sample AntDrymUQ1342206_2_FD_104804 | JGI IMG/M metagenome (GOLD analysis project Ga0136610, IMG submission 104804) | Polar desert sand microbial communities from Dry Valleys, Antarctica - metaG UQ134 (22.06) | ecosystem: Environmental > Terrestrial > Soil > Desert | place: Antarctica: Dry Valley...
CTCAACGCCGCCGACGACGGCCTCGCCGGCATCCAGCAGCTCGCCGGCGACGCCACCCTGCTGTACTACATGAGCGAGGAGGCGCAGGAGGGACGCGACGCCTACGTCGACAAGCGCGCGCCGGACTTCGGCAGGTTCCCCAAGCGACCGTGAACGTCTGGGTCGAGGCGGCGCGGCCCCCGACGCTGCCAGCGGCGATCGCTCCCGTTCTGGTGGGGACGGCGGCGGCCTCGCGCCTGGTCCTCTGGCGGTTCGCGGCCGCACTGGTCGTCGCGCTGGGCGTGCAGGTGGCGGTCAACTACGCCAACGACTACTTCGACGGTGTGCGTGGCGTCGACACGTCGCAGCGGGTCGGGCCGCGCAGGGCGGTGGCGTCGGGTCTGGTGGCGCCGGCGAGGATGCGCGCCGCGATCGCCGTCGCGCTCGGTGTGGCCGCCGTGGCGGGCTCGGCGCTGTCGGCGGCCGTGGGGTGGGAGCTGCTGGGAGTGGGGTTGGCCTGCTTCGTCGCCGCCCTCGCCTACAGCGGCGGGCCGCGGCCCTACGCCTCGTCTGGCCTCGGCGAGCTGTTCGTCTTCGTGTTCTTCGGCCTGGTCGCCACGGTCGGTTCGGCATACGTGCACGACGAGCGGGTTGTGGCGGTGGCGGTGGCGGCGTCGGTGCCCGTGGGGCTGCTGGCCACGGCCATCCTGGTGGCCAACAACCTGCGCGACATCCCCACCGACGGGGCAGCGGGAAAGGCGACCCTGGCCGTGCGCCTCGGCGACCACGCCACCCGACTGCTGTACATCGCACTGGTGGCGGGGGCGTTCGCCGTGTCGGCCGCCTCGCTACCGGTGATGACGAGCAGCTTCTGGCCGCTCCTGGTGGTTGCGGCCCTGCCGTTGAGCGTTCGTCCGCTGCGCGCCGTGGCTTCGGGCGCGACCGGTGCGGCGCTGGTGCCGGCAGTGGCCGGCACGGGGGCGCTGGAACTGGCGTTCGCCGTGCTGCTGGCGGTCGGTCTGGTGCTGGCATAGGTGCGCGCCTTCGCGATCCCGCTGCGTACCCGCTTCCGGCAGACCGACGTCCGGGAGGGGGTCGTGTGGCGTGGTGCGTGCGGTTGGGGCGAGTGGTCGCCGTTCCCGGAGTACCCGCCGCCGGTCACGGCCCGCTGGCTCGCCGCCGCGCGTGAGGCTGCCCAGACGCCGTGGCCCGCGCCGCTGCGCGACACCATCCCGGTCAACGTCACGGTGCCGGTGGTGCCACCAGGGACCGCCCACCAGATCGTCGCGGACTCGGGATGCTCGACCGCCAAAGTCAAGGTCGCCGAGCCGGGACAGCCCTTCTCCGACGACCTGGCCCGCGTCGAGGCCGTGCGTGACGCCCTGGGGCGTTCCGGCAAGCTGCGCGTGGACGCCAACGGCGCCTGGACCGTCGATCAAGCCGTCGATCGCCTGCGCCTGCTGTCGGCCTTCGACCTGGAATACGCCGAGCAGCCGGTCGCGACCCTGTCGGAGATGACGGCGCTGCGCCGGCGGGTCGGCGTGCCGCTGGCCGCCGACGAGGTCGTGCGCCTCGCCGGCGACCCGACCCGCCTTGCCGGACTGTCCGAGGCCGCCGACGTCGTGGTGCTCAAGGTCCAGCCGCTCGGCGGGGTGTGGCCCGCGCTGCGGGTGGCCGAGGTGTGCGGCCTTCCGGTGGTGGTGTCCTCCGCGCTGGAAACCTCGGTCGGCATCGCCGGGGGGCTGGCGCTGGCGGCGGCCCTGCCGGAGCTGCCCTACGCCTGTGGTCTGGCGACGGTCCAGCTGCTGTCCGCCGACGTGGTCGCCGATCCGCTGCTGCCGGTCGGCGGCGCCATCGCGGTGCGACGCCCCGAGGTGGACGAGCAGCGGTTGGCAGCCGTCGAGCTGACCGGTGATGACCGTTTGCGCTGGGAGCTGCGGCTGACCGCCGCCGAGGAGGCCGCACGGTGAATCCCTCGACGGCGCTGGCCACGGTCATTGTCGACGAGTTCGCCCGGCACGGCGTCGTGCACGCGGTCCTGTCGCCCGGCTCGCGGTCGGCGCCCCTGGCGCTGGCCCTGCACGCCGACGATCGCGTCCGCCTGCATGTCCGCATCGACGAGCGGTCGGCGGCCTTCTTCGCGCTTGGCCTGGCCAAGGCCAGCGGGACTCCCGTGATCGTGGCGTGCACCTCCGGAACCGCCGCCGCGAACCTGCATCCCGCCGTCGTCGAGGCCGACCTCGCGGGGGTCGGGCTGTTGGTGCTGACCGCCGACCGGCCACCGGAGCTGCGTGGCACCGGCGCGAACCAGACGATCGACCAGCTCGGGTTGTACGGCGGCGCGGTGCGCTGGTTCTGCGAGGTCGGCACGCCCGACGCGGCCGCCGGGTCCGAGGGTTACTGGCGTTCCATGGCCTCCCGCGCTGCCGGTGAGGCGCGCGGCGCGTCGCGACGACCCCCGGGACCTGTCCACCTCAACCTGACCTTCCGCGAGCCGCTGGCGCCCGCCGGTGACGAGGCGTCGGCCGGCGGGCGGGGCGGCGACCGGCCATGGACCCGCACCGCCGTGCCCGACGTGGTTGCGTCTGAGGCCGTGACCGACGAGCTGACCCGCGAGGCCTCGGCCGCCACACGGGGGTTGCTCGTCGTGGGTGACACCGCGGCCGACCCGCAGCCGCTGCTGGACCTGGCCGAGGTCGCCGCCTGGCCCGTGCTGGCGGAACCGCAATCGGGCGCCCGCACCGGAGCACAGGCGATCACCACCTATGACCTGCTGCTGCGGGATGACGCCTTCGCCGCGGCGCACCGACCCGACCTGGTGGTCACGGTCGGCAGGGTGGCGCTGTCCAAGGCGCTGCTCGCGTGGCTGAGCCCCGACGTACGCCAGATCCTGCTGGATCCGCACGGCGCATGGCTCGACCCGCACCGGGCGTTGGCGCAGGTCATCACGGCGGACCCCGGCCCGCTGGCAGCCTCAATGACCGCTCGCCTCGCGCCTGGCCCGGACCGCACCTGGTTGGACGGGTGGCTGGAGGCCGAGGGCCGGGTCCGGACCGCGATCGACGAAGCGCTCGACGCAGCGCAGGCACCCAACGAACCGCGCACGGCCCGCGATCTGGCCGCGCTTGTTCCCCACGGGGCGGTGCTGACGGTCGCGTCGAGCATGCCGGTGCGCGACCTGAACACCTTCGCGGCCGCCCGGCGGGGCCTGCGGATCTTCGGCAACCGGGGCGCCAGCGGCATCGACGGCTTCTGCTCGACGGCGCTGGGCGTGGCCGCCGCTTGCGACGGTCCCGCCTTCGCGCTCGCCGGTGACCTATCGCTGTTGCACGACCAGAACGGCTTGCTCCCGGTTCCCGGGGGCCTTCCCGACCTCGTCCTGGTCGTGATCAACAACGACGGGGGTGGCATTTTCAACTTCTTGTACGCCGGGCATCCCGCGTTCGAGGACGTGTTCGGCACGCCGCACGGCGTCGATCTGGGGCGCCTGGCCGCCGGCCTGGACGTCGGTCATCGTCGCCTCGATCGCGCGGGTGACCTCGGCGACGCGTTGACCGTGGCCGGAGCCGGCGGCGGTGTGCAGTTGATCGAGGTGCGCACCGACCGTGACGCCAACCTCGCCCTGCACCAGCGCCTGAGCGAGATCGCAAGCGCCGCACTGTCCTGACCCGTCCCTGACCATCCACCGCGAAGAACTCGAAAGGTTCAGCCATGGAGAAGTCGTCGCTGACCGCCCTCGCCCGCCAGCAGCTGAAGCTCGCGCGCCAGGCTTCCAGTGGGCGCAGCACGCAGACGGTGTACGGCGGCCACGAACACGTGCTGCGCCAAAGCTTGATCGCCCTGACCGCCGGCCGCCGGCTGGATGAGCATGAAAACCCTGGCGAGGCCACCGTGCATGTGCTGCACGGGCGGGTTCGCCTCAGCGCTGGGGACGTCGACTGGGAGGGCTCTGTCGGGGACCTCCTTATCGTGCCCGCCGCCCGCCACAGCCTCGAAGCCCTCGAAGACTCCGCCGTGCTGCTCACCGTGGCCAAGCACGGCTGACACGGCGGACCGCAACGACCCGCAAGACGGGGGATCAGCGACCGTCCAGAGCTGATTGCATCGCCCGCAGCTTCAGCCGGGTTTCCTCCAGCTCCGCCTCCGGCAGCGAGCCGTCGACGATCCCGGCGCCGGCGAATAACCGCGCCCGGCTGCCGTGAACCTGCGCGCAGCGCAGGGCGATTCCCCACTCACCGTCGCCGTCGGCGTCGAACCAGCCCACCGGTCCGCTGTAGCGACCCCGGTCCATCCCCTCCAGGGCACGGATGCGCTCCAGCGCGGCGGCGCGCGGCGTCCCGCAGACCGCGGCGGTGGGGTGCAGCGCCGCCACGAGATCCAACACGTGACGGTCGTCGGTCAGGGTGCCGTGCGCGGTGGACGCCAGGTGCGCCACGTTGGCCAAGCGCAGCAGCCGCGGCGTGTGGTCCACCGACAGCTGGACGCAGCGACCGGCGAGCACGTCGCGGACCGACGCCACCGCGAGTTCGTGTTCCTGGCGATCCTTGCTCGACGCGAGCAGCGCCTGGCCCAGCCGCTGGTCGCTGGCAGCGTCGGCTCCGCGGGGAGCTGACCCGGCGAGGACGATCGACTCGATCCGTCCCGCCTCGAGGCGCAGCAGCAGTTCGGGCGTCGCCCCCACGAGGCCGTCGCACACGAAGGTGAAGCAGCTGCTGAAGCGCTCGGCGAGGCGGCGGGCCAGCACACGGGTGTCGAGCGGCTCCTGGGACCACACGCGCACGTCGCGGGCGAGCACGACCTTGTCCAGCTGCCCGTCCTTGATCTCACGCACCGCTTCGTCGACGGCCTCCACCCAGCGGACCTCGTCGGCACCGCCCCTGGCGTAGCGCACCCGTCCGGGCGCAGGCAAGGCACGCAGGGCCAACTCGGGCGGGACATCCGCGTCGCCGACGGTGGTCAACCAGGCGCGTCCCTGCCGCCGACCCAAGACCACCCGTGGCACCACCAGCACCGAACCGGGCGAGCGTTCGTCGAAGGTGAAGCTGGCGAAGGCCACGAGGCCGCTGCCGGGCAGACCGACCTCGCCGTCGGATCCGAGTCGCGCCGCGACATCGGCCAGCGCGGTCTGCGCCCGTACGAACCGCTGGGGCCCAGTGCCCAGATCGACGCGGGCGAACCGGCCCCAACCGACCATCCCCTCACCCTCGCGCACCCAGGCCACGGGGTCGTCGGCCGGCAGGTGCGCGAGGAGGTCGCGGGGGTCGCTGACCTCCACCGTGCGCACCGACGGGGCCGCCACCCGCGGCGACCTCATCCGGCCTGCCCTGCCTCGTCCTCCGCCGGCAGTCTTAGGGTCCCCAGCGCGTTCGGATCGGCCATCCGTGCGCGGGCCGCGGCCAGCAGTCGCCGCTGAAAGTGATGCGACAGCATGGCTGCGGCCGCCGGCAGCATCAGGTGAAGGGCATCGACCATCCGCTCGGCCGCCTCGGCATCCGAACCGGCGCTGTCACGGATCGGGTCGCGGACGTAGCGGGCGAACAGCTCGACTGCCTGGTCGGCCACCGCCCGTGCCGCACGATCGTGCTCGCGAGCCAGCGCCAACAGCTCTGACAGCGGCACCCCCACCGACAGCAAGGCCAGGCCGGCAGCCATCGCGTCGGCATCGGCCGGCGTGTAGGGGCGTGGCGAGTCCTCGTCGCGCGGGACCAGCAGCCCTTCGCGGGCGATCGCCTCCAGCAGGGGCCGCGAGGCGCCGGTCCGCTGCGCCAGGTCGTCCAGGGACAACCGCTGGTCAATCGTGGCGACCTCGCCAGGCAGGGGGCCGGCCAGCGCGACAGCCAGCGCCTCCTCGGAGGCGTCGAGGTCGCCGTCCAGCAGGCGACCGATCATGCCGAGGCTGCAGCCCTGGTCCTTCAGCTCGCGGATCCGTCGCAGGCGGGCCAGGTGCTCGTCGCTGTACCAGGCGAGCCGACCCTCGCGTTGGGGGCGGTGCAGCATGCCCTTGGCCTGGTAATAGCGGACGGTGTCCACGCTGATCGCGCAGCGGGCCGCCAGCTCTTGCACTCGGTAACGCACGACCCCACTGTACGAGTGGTCGCTCACAACATCCGAGCTGGGGTGGTCTAGCTGGGGTGGTCTAGAAGGGCAGCGCCAGGACGGCGGCAGCGGTGATCGCGGTGGCGGCAGCGGTGACGCCGACGATGCCGGCGACATGGCGGCGGGCGTGCCGTGCGTCTTCCTCGTCGGCCCCGTCGTCATGGTGCAGCTCGTCGGCCCCCTCAGACAGCTCGGCCGCCGTCGCGGGAACGTCCTCGCCTGCGTCCTCGCCGTCCGAGGCACCGTCTTGGTGCGCGACCGCTTCGCCACCGGCGCCCGGGGTCCGTTCGTCCACCGCGTAGTCAAGGGTCGACGATCCATGGGCCGAGTCGTCCCCGGCCAGCAAATCGTCCAGGCCCTTGGCCGGCGCTGAGGATGACGGCATCCCCGCTGCCGGGGCGGCCGCTGGGGCTGCCTCGGCATCGGCGTTGAGGTCCTGCCACGACAGGATGTCGTCGTGGGGGTGATAGTGGTGCTCGGCGTCCGGCTCGGCCTGCGCTACGGCGTCGGAGTCGTGCGGCTCCGCCGGCCGAGGCGCGACCCCCACATAGTGACCGAGCAGGCAATGGCCGGCCAGATCGACCGGTCCCGCCATCCCGCACATCTCGCAGAGCGGAAAGCCACTGCCGCCGTCGGAATGGACCGCTCCGCTGCTGCGCGAACGTCGAAACCTCATCGCCAACACCTCGTGAACTCAACAACAGGTCACCGGTGAGTCGGCAGGAACGGAGCTCGTCTTGAGCGTCGGCGAGGCCCCTACCTACACTCGCCGCGTGCCCGCCGTGTTGTACAGCGCCGACGTCGTCTGCCCGATGACGCGGCCTGCGCTCGCCGACGGCGGCGTCTTGGTGGTCGACGGCCGGATCGCCGCCGTCGACCAGGCGGCGACACTGCGTCCCAGCGCCGCGCGCGAGCACCGGGTGGCGGGCGTGCTGCTGCCAGGCCTGGTCAACGCGCGCACCTACCTGGAGCACACCGACGGGGCCTTCATGGCCCGTAACGGTGCCGCCGGCGACCGGGCGGTGGCGCTGACCGCCCTGCTGGCGACCTGGCCGTCGCAGCGCTGGGGCCGGTCCGCCCACCGAGGGGTGCTGTCGTCGCTGCGGGCCGGCACCACCGCCGTCGGCGACGTGGTCACGCGCGGGCCGGCGGTGCCGGTGGCCTGCCGCGCCGGCCTGGTCGGCGACTCCTGGATCCAGGTGGCGAACGTCGATGACGACAGCCACGACGCGGTGCTGGAGCAGCTGTCGGTCAGCCTTGGCCTTCCCGCCGAGGGCCGCCGCGTCGGCATCGCGCCGCACGGCCCGGCCGCGCTGGGCTCCGGTGTGCTGCCGTCGCTGGCAGACCTGGCCAAGCGCCGCGACGTTCCCCTGCACCTGGACTGTGCCGACACCGAGGCCGAGGCCACCCCCGTGACCCACCTCGAACGACCGGGAAGCTTCACCGACCGCACGACGCTGGCGCGCGTCGGGGTTGCCGACCAGCCCGAAGCTGCGCTGCTCGCCAGGCGCGGGATCGCGGTGGTGTGCTGCCCTCGCGCCGATGCGCAACTGCAGGCTGGCCAGGCGCCGCTGGAGCGCTTCGCTGCCGCCCGCACACCGTTGGCGCTGGGCACCGAGTCGCCCGCCGCCGTCGGCGACCTCGACGTGCTGGCCGAGGCCGCGGCCTGGGTGAGCCTGGCGAGGCAACGAGGACTGGACTCGTGGCCGCAGCGCAACGGCCAGCTGTCACTGCCCGAGGCGGCGATACGGCTGGCAACCGTCGACGGTGCGGCGGCGATGGGCTGGGGTCAGCAGGCCGGTGTGCTGGCGACTGGTCGGCGCGCCGACCTGGTCGGCGTGGAGCTAGCGACCTCGCTGGCCACGGTCTGGACAGACCTGATCCGCTGTGGCGCCCGACGGCAGGTGCTGACCGTCAAAAGCGGCGTCCGCGTGGCCCGTCGCGCCACCGCAGACGAGCCCTGGCCGGAGCCCGACGACGACAGCTGGCGCCGATGACCGGCCTGCCGGACCCGAGGCCGACCGCCGACAAGGACGCAGCGCTGGTGCAGGCGATGTTCGACCGCGTCGCCCCGCGTTACGACCTGGCCAACACGATCTTCTCGTTGGGCCAGGACCGCCACTGGCGCAGGGTCGCCCGCGTCGCCGCGGCGCCGCTGCCGGGCGAGATCGTCCTGGATGTGGCCAGCGGCACCGGGGGGTTGGCCCACGAGCTGGCCCGCAGTGGCGCACTCGTCGTGGCTCTGGACTTCAGCTGGCAGATGCTGGCAACCGGTGCTCGCCGCGCCCAGCGGGATCGGGCAGCTCCACCGGTGCTGTGGTGCACGGGCGACGGGCTGCGCTTGCCGCTTGCTGACGCCTCGGTGTCGGCCGCGACGATCGCCTTCGGGCTGCGCAACCTGCCCGACACAGTCGCCGGCCTGCGGGAGTTGGCACGCGTGGTGCGCCCCGGCGGACGGCTGGTGGTGCTCGAGTTCAGCCGGCCGACGTGGCGGCCCTTCCGCCAGCTCTACCTGCGGTACCTGGTCGGCGCCCTGCCCGCCGCCGCCAAGCTGCTGACCAGTGACCCGGCGGCCTACCGCTATCTGGCGGCCAGCATCCAAGCCTGGCCCGACGCTGAACGGCTGGCAGGGCTGTTCGGCGAAGCAGGGTGGTGCGGCGTCCGCTGGAAGCGGCTGACGGGCGGCATCGTCGCCGTCCACCACGCCACCCGCTGACGTTCCGCCAGGCACGGCCCTCGGATCAGGCACGGCCTTTTGACAGGTGTGGCGTCACGCCGCGTCGTCGGGCTCCTCGAGTGGCTCGGTGCCAAGGGGCTGCACCGTGGCCTCGTCGGGTGTGGCGCCGGCCCCGCCGTCCAGCCCGGCGTCCGCCTGGGTGGCGTCGTCGGCCTCGGCGCGAGGGCCTGGACTGTCCTGCGCGTCGTCATCGTGGTCAGTGGGGTCGCCGCTCATGGCCCATCTCCTGATCGTCGGCTGCGGCGCCGGGATACCCGGGCCGGTGGCCGCCGACACCGCCGACACCGCCGGCAACCCGCGCCGCTGTCGTGTGCATCCACCCGCGTCGGCGACAGCAGGCGCACACGATACACTGGCGTCCGAACTTGTGAACCGTTTCACAAACCCTCGCTGCTAGGCTCGGACCGTCGCCGGCACCCCCGAGTTCTCGCGGCCGCAGCAGGAGTTCAGGAGGCGCCGTGAGCACCACCGAGGAGGGCGTCAAGCGCGCTGACGCGGTAGTGATCGGTGCCGGTCCGGCTGGTTCGGCGACGGCGGCCTTCCTGGCCCAAGCCGGCCACGACGTCGTGCTGATGGAGAAGGAGTCCTTCCCGCGTGACAAGGTCTGCGGCGACGGGCTGACCCCTCGGGCGGTGCGGGCGTTGCAGCTGCTGGGCCTGGAGGCCGAGGCCGCGGGCGACGTGCCCGGCTGGGACCGCCAGTCGGGGCTGCGGATGTACGGCGGCGGCGTGGTCCTCGACCTGCCATGGCCGAGCCTGCGGGACTGGCCGAACCACTCGGTGACGGCGACTCGCTCGCTGTTCGACCACACGCTCGCGAGTCATGCGGTCAAGCAGGGCGCGCAGCTGTGGGAGGAGACCGAGGTGACCGCGCCGGTGTACCTGACCGCGTCGCAGCGGCGCCTTGCGGGCGTGACCTACTGCCGTGCCGACGGCGCCACGGGCACCGTGCGGGCCCCGCTGGTGCTGGTCTGCGACGGCGGGAGCTCCCGCTTCGCGGTGCAGCTGGGACTGCACCGCGACACCTCACGTCCTATGGGCGTGGCGGTGCGCGCCTACTATCGCAGCCCGCGCTCGATGATGGCCATGATGGAGGGCTTCCTGGAGTTGCGCCGCGGCACCGACGGCGCGACCGGGCGGCAGGGGGAGTTGCTGCCGGGCTACGGCTGGATCTTCCCGCTCGACGGCGGTCTGGTGAACGTCGGCTGGGGTCTGATCAACACGTCCGAGCACTTCCGCTCCACCAACTATCGCCAGACACTGGACGACTGGGTCGCCGGCTTTCCGGCCGAGTGGGAGATCCGCAAGGACACCATGGTCGGTCGCCCGCGCAGCGCCGGCCTGCCCATGGGTCACAACCGCAGGCCACCGGTCTACCGAGGAGCGCTGCTGGTCGGTGATGCGGCCGGCATGGTCAATCCGTTCAACGGTGAGGGGATCAGCTACGCCATCGAGGCAGCGGCCTTCGCGGCCGAGGCCGCCGACGAGGCCCTGCGCACCCGTTCCGACGCCGCGCTCGGCGGCTACCAGCGCCGGCTGGCCCAGGAATGGGGTGGCTACTACACGCTTGGAAGCGCCTTCCTCAAGGTCATCGCCCACCCTGCGGTGATGCGCTTCTGCACCGAGTTCGGCATGCCTCGCCGGCGGCTGATGCAGGTCGTGTTCCGGGTGATGGCCCACCTGACGGACCGGCGCAGCCATGACGCCATCGACGTGCTGGTCAACGTCCTGTCCCGGGCGGTGCCGGCGGCGTGAGATTCGCCCTCCGCCCCGTCGGGACGGCCGGCTTTTGTCGGCCCCGAACCGCACCCCTAGGCTGGCCCGGAATGTTGCTGGGATTCGCCGGGCTTGGATGCTGCCGCCCGCGCTGGCCGACACCGACGCCCGAGGGGGTATGTCGTGCTCGCTGAGTACCTGCCACTCGTGGTCTTGTTCGTCATTGCCACCGCGTTCGTCGGCCTGTCCCTGCTGGTCTCCGCCCGTCTGGGACCCAGCCGACCGAACCCGACCAAGCGCGCCGCCTACGAGTCCGGCATCATCCCCGAACCGGAGACCGACATCCGCGGCACCCGGTTCCCGGTGAAGTTCTACCTGGTAGCGATGTTGTTCATCATCTTCGATGTCGAAGCGGTGTTCCTCTATCCCTGGGCCGTGACACTGCGTTCGCTGGGCTGGTACGGCTTGGCCGTGATGGCCGTGTTCATCGTGCTGCTGTTCGAAAGCTATTACTACGTGCTGCGCCGGGGAGGCCTGGATTGGGACTAGAGACGAAGGTTCCCAGCGGCATCCTGCTGACCAGTGTCGAGAAGTTCGTCGGCTGGTCGCGCGCCGGCTCGCTGTGGCCTGCCACCTTCGGGTTGGCCTGCTGTGCCATCGAGATGATGTCGGCAGGCGCCGCCCACTATGACCTGGCGCGCTTCGGGATGGAGGTGTTCCGCGGTTCGCCACGCCAGGCCGACTTGATGATCGTCGCCGGTCGCGTCAGCCAGAAGATGGCCCCCGTGATCCGCAACCTGTACGACCAGATGGCTGACCCCAAGTGGGTGATCTCCATGGGTGTCTGTGCCTCGACCGGTGGCATGTTCAACAACTACGCCATCGTGCAGGGCGTCGACCACGTCATTCCCGTGGACATGTACGTCCCCGGCTGCCCACCTCGTCCCGAGATGTTGATGGACGGCATCCTCAAGCTGCACGAGAAGATCAAGGCCGGCCAGCTCGTCGAGCGCCCCCGCAAGAACGAGTCGATGCAGGACTTCCGCCGCCGTACCGGCTGGATCGACCCGGTCGAGGAGCCCTCCGCGGGCGAGCGGACCCACCTACCGCAAGTCCCGGCCTAGAACATGGCAGACCCGACCACCACACGGCGCAGCGGCCAGTCCGGCGACGATCTGCGCCCCACCGGCGCAGGCCCCGGGCGGTCCACCAGCGACATGCACGGCGGTGAGCAGGCCGCCAACATCGATGGCCGCGAGCTCGACGTCGCGCTGCCGGGCCACCTTCGCGCCCTGGCGACCCGCCTCACCGCGGCCTTCGAGATGCTGGAGGCCAGCGGCTTCCGCGACGAGCTGACCCTGCTCGCCCCAGCGGAGCGCATCGTCGAGCTGTTGACCTTCTGCCGTGACGAACCCGATATCCGCTGCGAGCTGTTGGCGGACCTGTCAGGCGTGCACTGGCCCGCCGGCAAGCGCACCGAGAGCGCGCAGGAGACCACTGGTTGGCCCAGCTATGAGTTCGGCGACGAGGCTGGGCGGATCGAAGTCGACTACGTGCTGTACTCGTTGACCCACGGTCACCGGTTCCGCATCCGCGTCGAGCTGCCCGACGTGGATCCCATGATGCCGACCGTCACCGGCGTGTACGGCGCGGCGAACTTCATGGAGCGCGAGGTCTACGACTTCTTCGGGGTGCAGTTCCAGGGCCACCCCAACCTCGTGCGCATCCTCATGCCCGACGCCTGGGAGGGGTTCCCGCTGCGCAAGGACTACCCCCTTGGCGGCGTCGACGTGCAGTACAAGGGCGCCACCATCCCACCCCCCGACCAGCGTCACTACTAGGACGCCGCATGAGCGAGACCAGGACCCCCGCCTCCTCCGGTGCCGGCTGGCAGGACGCCGGCGAACCAGCCAACGGTCGGCGGCTGACTCCTGCCGTCCCCTCCGAGCACACCGTCGTCGGCGGTGACTGGCAGGAGCTGCCCAACGCCGTCGAAGACGACCTCATGGTCATCAACATGGGCCCGCAGCATCCGTCCACCCACGGCGTGCTGCGGATGCTGCTGACCCTGAACGGCGAGACCGTCGTCGACAACCAGGCGGTCATCGGTTACCTGCACACCGGCATCGAGAAGAACACCGAGTACCGCCCGTGGGTGCAGGGCGTCACCTACGTCACCCGCATGGACTACCTGTCCCCGCTGTTCAACGAGCTGGCGTACTGCCTGGCCGTGGAGAAGCTGCTGGGCATCGCCGACGACGTCCCGCCGCGCGCACAGGCCATCCGCGTGATGCTCACCGAACTGCAGCGGATCTCCAGCCACCTGGTGTGGTTGGCCACCTCGGGGATGGAGCTGGGTTCCACCACGGCGATGATCTTCGGGTTCCGCGAGCGCGAGGGAATCCTCGACTTCCTCGAGTACGTCACCGGCCTACGGATGAATCACGCCTACATCCGCCCTGGTGGGCTGGCGATGGATCTGCCGGAGGGCTTCCAGGGCCGGGTCCGGACGCTGCTGACGACGATGGCCAAGCGCATCGATGAGTTCGAGGACCTGCTCACCGAGAACCCCATCTGGATCGAGCGCAACAAAGGCGTCGGCGTGCTCAGCGCCGAGCAGTGCCTGGACCTCGGCGTCACCGGACCGATCCTGCGCAGTGCAGGAGTGGCCCACGACCTGCGCAAGTCGCATCCCTACTGCGGTTTCGAGCAGTACGACTTCGACGTCATCACCACCGACACCGCCGACGCCTACGGGCGCTACCAGCTGCGCCTCGGCGAGATGCGCCAGTCGCTGTCGATCGTCCGCCAGGCCCTGGACAACCTTCCCGAGACACCGGTGATGGTCGCCGACCGCAAGATCGGCTGGCCGGCGCAGCTCGGCCTCGGGCCCGACGGCATTGGCAACACCAAGGAGTACGTCGGCAAGATCATGGGCCAGTCCATGGAGGCGCTGATTCACCACTTCAAGCTGGTGACCGAGGGCTTCACGGTGCCCCCCGGCCAGGTCTACGTCGCCGTGGAGTCGCCGCGCGGTGAGCTCGGCTACCACGTCACCTCC
>Ga0136610_1000329_pt1 | contig 13548 bp, 12 predicted proteins | sample AntDrymUQ1342206_2_FD_104804 | JGI IMG/M metagenome (GOLD analysis project Ga0136610, IMG submission 104804) | Polar desert sand microbial communities from Dry Valleys, Antarctica - metaG UQ134 (22.06) | ecosystem: Environmental > Terrestrial > Soil > Desert | place: Antarctica: Dry Valley...
AGCCGCACGAGCATGGCGGGCACGAGTGACACCAGGGATGCCTCGGCGGCCTCGAACCCGCCGACATCGAAGCGGGCAAGGATCGCGGGAGCGCGCCCGATGAGGCGGGAGCGTACGAGGATCGACAGCCCCGCAATCCGCTCCGGCGGGACGCACAGAAGCCATCTGTCCCCTGAGTTGACCCCAAGCCTGGCCGACGACGCCTTGGCCGCCGCGTTGAGGGCCTCGTGGGTCAGCTCGACGCCCTTGGGCGGCCCCGCCGTCCCCGAGGTCAACACCACGGCGGCGACTCCGGACTCGATCCCCTCCCCTCCGGGAAGCAAGGACTCGCCGCCCTCGTCGATGACGGCCTCGGGACGCATCTCCTGCAGGATGCGGGCCCGCTCTGCCGGGGGCAGCCCCGGGGGCAGCGGAAGGGCGCAGTCGCCGGCGCCCCACACCTCGTAGAGGGCCGCGGCGAAGCGGGCACCCCGAAGCTCGAGCGCCACGAGTCGCCCGCCTCGGTTCTTCATCGCTGCTACGGTAGCCGTAATCGTTCGAGTAATCACTCTAGGAGTGGACACTCATGGATTGGACCAGCAGCGGCAACTACCGCGACATCATCTACGAGACGGCCGAGGGCATCGCCAAGATCACGATCAACCGGCCCGAGGTCAGAAACGCGTTCAGGCCCCAGACGTTGTTCGAGCTCGGGCGGGCTTTCGACACCGCAAGGGACGATCTCACGATCGGAGCCATCATCTTCACGGGGGCCGGCGATCTCGCCTTCTGCTCGGGCGGCGACCAGCGCGTGCGCGGCGACGACGGCTACAAGGACGAACATGGCGTGGGGCGACTAAACGTCTTGGACCTTCAGGTTCAGATCCGCCGGCTTCCGAAACCGGTCATCGCCATGGTGGCCGGGTATGCGATCGGCGGCGGACACGTGCTCCACGTCGTGTGCGACCTCACGGTGGCCGCCGACAATGCGCGCTTTGGCCAAACCGGCCCGCGGGTGGGCTCGTTCGACGGGGGCTACGGCGCCGGGCTGCTCGCCCGCACGGTGGGCCAGAAGAAGGCGCGCGAGATCTGGTTTCTGTGCGAGCAGTACGACGCCGAGGAGGCCCTCGCGATGGGCTTGGTCAACAAGGTCGTGCCGCTTGATCGTCTCGAGGACGAGACGGTGGCGTGGGCGAAGCGCATCCTCGAGATGAGCCCGCTCGCGCTGCGGCTGCTCAAGGCGGCCTTCAACGCCGACACCGACGGGCTTGCCGGCATCCAGCAGCTTGCCGGCGACGCCACGCTCCTCTACTACATGTCGGAGGAGGCCCAAGAGGGGCGCAACGCCTACCTCGAGCACAGGCCGCCACGGTTCGACAAGTTTCCCCGCCGTCCGTGAGGTGGCCGTGAAGTGTGGGGATTAAATGCTGTAGAGCACCCCTTTTTCCCCACACCTGAAGCGGGAGAACCGGCGGAGGCTTTCCCCTGCAACTTGGGGTCGCCGTGAACCCGTGGGTCGAGGCGGCCCGCCCCCGCACGCTCGTGGCGGGCGTCGTGCCAGTGCTCGTCGGTACCTCAGCGGCGGACCGCTTCTTCTTCGGACGCCTGATCGCTGCCCTGATCGTTGCGATAGCCATCCAAGTCGGGGTCAACTACGCGAACGACTACTTCGACGCGCTGAAGGGCGTCGATCGGCCCGACCGCATTGGGCCGCGGCGCGCGACGGCAACCGGGCTCATCTCGCCGGCGCGCATGCGGGCCGGGATCGTGGTTTGCATAGGGGTCGCGGTCGTGGCGGGGCTCTATCTCAGCGCGCTTGCAGGATGGCACCTCGTTGCGGTCGGCGCGTTGTGCTTCGCCGCCCTGCTCGGCTACAGCGGAGGCGCGCGCCCCTACGGCGCCTCCGGCCTCGGCGAGGTGTTCGTGTTCCTGTTCTTCGGAGTGGTTGCAACAACGGGCTCTGCCTACGTCCAGTCCGAGCACCTTCAAGTCACGGCGCTCGCCGCCTCCGTTCCCGTCGGCGCGCTCGCGACAGCGATTCTCGTGGTCAACAACCTGCGTGACATCGGCACCGACAAACGGGCCGGAAAGCTGACGCTCGCGGCGCGCATCGGGCCGCATCACACGCAAAGGCTCTACGTCCTTTTGGTTGCGGCGGCATTCGTCTCGCTCACGGTCATAGCCCTGGTCGCCGGCAGCATTGCGCCGCTGGCTGCATGGGCCTCGCTTCCTCTTGCCCTGAAGGCGTCCCGCCTCGTGGGTGCGCGCAACGACGCCGGCGTGATAGCGGCGCTCGGCGCGACGGCGAGGCTGCAACTCGTATTCGGGACCCTTTTAGCGGCGGGGCTATGGATCTCCTAGAGCGCGCCTTTAGCATCCCGATGCGCATGCCGTTCAGGGGTGTGACCACACGCAGCGGCGTGCTGCTGAACGGCCCCCATGGATGGGGGGAGTTCTCCCCCTTCCCCGACTACGACGAGAGCGCGTCCGCCCTGTGGTTGGCCGCCGCCCTCGAGGCCACAAGCGAGCCGTGGCCCGCGCCCCTGCGCGCGAGCATCCCCGTCAACGTCACGGTTCCCGCGGTGGGAGCCGGCGCTGCTCACTCGATCGTTCGGTCCTCCGGCTGCCGGACGGCAAAGGTCAAGGTCGGCGACGACGGCGACGAGGCGCGCGTCGAGGCAGTGCGCGATGCCCTCGGCCCCCGGGGACGCATCCGCATCGACGTCAACGGTGCATGGGACGTCGGTAACGCCGCCGCGAAGATCAAGAGCCTCGCACGCTACGATCTCGAATACGTCGAGCAACCGGTAGCAAGCACGCCCGACATGGCCGCACTCCGCCGCAGCGTCGATGTTCCGATCGCCGCCGACGAATCGATCCGCAAAGGTGACCACAGGCGCGTCGTAGAGCTTGAAGCCGCCGACGTCGCCGTCCTCAAGGTCCACCCGCTCGGCGGGATCAGGCGCGCCCTGCAGATCGCCGAGGAGCTGGCGCTTCCCGCGGTCGTGTCCTCGGCGATCGAGACTTCGATCGGCATCGCCGCCGGCGTTGCGCTCGCCGCTGCGCTGCCCGAGCTTCCCTACGCATGCGGGCTCGCGACCGTGGCCCTGCTCTCCGACGACGTCGTCGCCGATTCCCTGGTGCCCGTCGAAGGGAGCATCGTGGTGCGCAGGCCGGCCGTCGACGATGCGAGGCTCGAGCGCGTCGAGCCCGCCGATGGTCCCGAGCAGCGCGCTCTTTTCGAGCGGCTGGGACGCGCGCGCGCCGCGCTTGCGAGCGTATGAGGGCGCTCAACCCGTCGCAGGCGCTGGCGACGACGATGGTCGACGAGCTTGCACGCTGCGGCGTCACCCATGCGGTTCTGGCCCCCGGGTCGCGCTCGGCGCCGCTTGCCATGGCGCTTGCCGGCGATTCCCGCATCGCCCTTCACGTCGTCATCGATGAACGCTCGGCCTCGTTTCTTGCCCTCGGCATCGCCAAGGCCGGGCGCCGGCCCGTCGTCGTCGCATGCACCTCGGGCACAGCGGCCGCCAACTTCCACCCGGCTGTCATTGAGGCGCACCTGTCGAGAACGCCGCTGATCGTGATCACGGCAGACCGCCCGCCCGAGCTGCGCGACACCGGCGCCAACCAGACCATCGACCAGATAAAGCTCTACGGGGATGCCGTGCGGCTCTTCGCCGAGGTCGGGACACCAGAGACGCGCCCCGAAGCCCCGCGTTACTGGCGATCGCTCGCATGCCGTGCATATGCAAGCGCTTCGGGTTCGCCGCCGGGTCCCGTGCATCTCAACGCCCCATTCAGGGAGCCGCTCGTACCCGTCGCCGGCGACGGGGATCCGCTTGAGCTCGGCGGTCGCGCCGACGGTGAGCCGTGGACCTCAGTCGGGCCTTCTCGCGCCGCCCCGTCCGAGGCTGGCATCGAAGCCGTCGCCGAGCGTGTGGCCGCGAGCGAACGCGGCCTCGTCGTTGCCGGCGCTTGCGACATCGATCCCGAGCCCGTGCTCGAGCTTGCACACACTGCATCTTGGCCGGTGCTCGCCGAACCTGCGTCCGGGTTGCGGGCAGGGCCCAACGCGGTGTCGGCTTACAACGCGTTGCTGCACCACGAGGGCTTCGCAGCGAGAAATCGACCGGACTTCGTGCTGCGCGTGGGAAAGGCCGGGTTGTCAAGATCGCTGAGCCGCTTCCTCGGCCCCGATGTGCCCCAGGTGTTGATCGATGCCGACGGGGCATGGCTCGACCCCGAACGCTCCATCGATGCAATCGTCGCAGCCGACCCTGCGCTCTTGTGTGGCGAGGTCGCCAAGGCGTTGCCGGGCCGGATCACCTCGCCCTGGCTCACCTCGTGGCAGGGCGCCGATGAGCGTGCTGGCGCCGCAATCGACAACCTCCTCGACGCCGACGATGCCGTGAGCGAGCCGCGCACTGCGCGCGACCTGGCACGCCATCTCCCCAACGGAGCCAACCTCGTTGTCGCCTCGAGCATGCCGGTGCGCGACCTCGACTCGTTCATGGCGCCGCGCACAGGCCTGAGGGTGCTCGGCAACCGGGGCGCCAACGGCATCGACGGCTTCGTTTCGACCGTTTTGGGCATCGCTCTTGCGACGACGAGCCCAACCTTCGCCCTGGCCGGCGATCTGTCCATGCTCCACGACGCGAACGGCTTGATGCTTGCGCGCACCGAAGGCGTCGATGCCGTCTTTGTCGTCGTCAACAACGACGGTGGCGGGATCTTCTCCTTTCTCCCACAAGCGGAGTTCCCCGAAGACTTCGAACGGCTCTTCGGCACTCCGCACGGAATCGATCTCGGCGCGCTTGCGACCCTCCACGGCTGCGGTCACTCGCGCGTCGAATATGCGAGCGAGCTTCCCGAAGCCCTGTCGGCGGCGAGAAACGAAGGGGGCGTCCAGATGATCGAGCTGCGCACCGACCGCGACGCTAACGTCGCACTCCACATGAGATTGATCGGCGCGGTCGCAACCGCCTTGGATTAATTGTCGATACAGAGCTGCAGCCGCGGCTAGCCTGCGAGGGCCGAGGACATCGCTCGAAGCTTGAACTTCGTTTCGTCGAGCTCGGCTTGTGGCTCGGAAGCGGCGACGATTCCTCCCCCCGCGAAGAGCCGCGCCCGGTTGCCCTCGATCTCGGCACAGCGAAGAGCGATCGCCCACTCCCCATCCCCGCGCGCGTCGACCCAGCCGACGGGACCGCCGTAGCGTCCCCGGTCGAGCCCTTCGTAGCGCCGGATGAAGGTCAACGCAGCGTCGGTGGGGACGCCGCAAATGGCGGCCGAGGGGTGCAGCCGGCCGGCGAGCTCGAGCGCGCTCAAGGGCGTGCCGAGCCGCCCCGTGACCCGTGTCGCGAGGTGCCAGATGTTTGCGAAGCGCATCAGGAAGGGCCCGGGCTCGACATGGACCGTGTTGCATACGCCCTCAAGAGCCTCTCTGATCATCTGCACGGTGAGGTCGTGCTCGCGCCGGTCCTTTAGTGACCGCTCGAGGCCCTTGCCGAGCGCAGCGTCCTCGGAGGCGTTGGTCCCGCGGGGCGCAGAGCCCGCCAGCGGCAGGGACTCGACCCGCTCGCCGGAGCGGCGCACGAGCAGCTCGGGGCTGGCGCCCACGAAGCCGTCGCAGGAAAAGGTGAAGCATCCGGGATAGGCCGATGCCAGTCTGTGCACGACCACTCCTGCATCAAAAGGCTCGGGGTTCGTCATGACGATGTCCCTGGCGAGTACGACCTTGTCGAGGTAGCCCGCTTCGACGGCGGCGACGGCAATGGCAACGGCGGCAAGCCACTGCGCCTCAGTCATCGACGAACCGCCAAGCGCAGGAGCCTCGGGTGAGCTCGCCCCCAGCGGCACGCGCAGGGACTCGATGGGCGAAAGAGGCAAGGGCGTCGCCGCGGTCCCGAAGGCATTGTGGGTCCTCCACGCGCGGCCGCCCCTGCGGCCGAGCACGACCTCGGGCACAACAAGACAAGAGCCCGGCGCACCTGTATCGAAAGTCAGTGCGCCGGCTGCGATCGGACCGGTTCCTGGGGCACCGACGTCATCGTTGACGTCGGCGGAATCCAAGAGCCGCCCAAGCGACAGCGATGCCCGATCACAGCGGTCCCCGCTCGTCGCAACGTCGATGCGCGCGGCTCGTCCATAACCGACAAACCCCTCGCCGTTTCGCATCCACGCAAAGGAATGAGGCACCGCTGCCGCTGCGGCAAGCTCGAAGTCGTCGATTGCCACCGTTGTCGAGACGAGGCGCGGCTCGGTTGCCTGCGCTCCCGAGCTCCTCACAGCCTCGTCCCCGTGATGATCTGGGCCGCGCCGAGCCCCACAATCCTGCGCTCGAGCGCAGCGAACCCGGCGGCATCGAGCATCTCGAGCAGCTGCTCGTGACCCGGGAGATAAGCGGTAGAGCGCGGCAGGTAGGCGTAGGCGTCCTTGTCGGACAACAGCCCTCCGATGATGGGCACAATCCGCCGGAAGTACACCGAGTGGAAGGGCCGAACGATCCTGCTGCGAGGCTCGGCGACCTCGAGCAGGGCGATGCGCCCTCCCCTTCGTGTGACCCGGGCAAGCTCGGCGAAAAGGGCCTTTAGATCCATTACGTTTCTCAGCGCAAAGCCGCACGTGGCGCCGTCGACGCCCCCGTCCCGTAACGGAAGAGTGAGGGCATCGGCTTGCAGCAGCGGGGCGGCCGTGCGCGCGGCGGCGAGCATGCCGCGCGAGTTGTCCGCCCCAAAGGCGCGGTGACCCGCCGAGGTGAGGTCGCGGCAGAAGTCGCCGGTGCCGCACGCGGCATCGAGCACGAGCGATCCCTGTGGGAGCCGCAGGAGGCTCACGGCGCGCCGCCTCCAGCCGCGATCAAGCCCGAAAGTCATGATCCGATTGGCAAGGTCGTAACGGGGGGCGATCGCGTCGAACATCGCCCGCACCTGGCGGACCTTGTCCTCGCCGGTCGGCAGCTTGATCATCGTTGGGCCCGCTCCGAGGCCTCCACGAGGGGGGCACCGCCGGCTGCGGAAGCGCCAAGGCGCTCGTTTTGGCCGGGAGCGCCAGGGCGCTCCGTTGGTTCTGCGGGAGCGCCAAGGCGCTCCCTGGCGGCGGCCAGGAGCACGGCCCTGAAGTGCTGGGTGACCAGGGCGGAGGCCGCAGGAAGCATCTTGTGAAAGGCGTCCATGAGCCGGTCGGCGGCTTCGACCTCGGACGCCGACTTCGCCTTTATGGGGGAGCGCACGAACTCGTCGAATAGCTCGACGGTGCGCTCGGCGGTCTGCTTCATGGCGCGGTCGTGCTGACGTGCCAGGGCGAGCAGCTCCTCGAGGGGAACGCCGGTCTCGAGCAGGGTCAGCCCGGCCTTGAGCGCCGCGACGTCGCCTTCCGAGTACAGCGGCCGCCCGTTGCTCAACTGAGGAGTGAGAAGTCCCTGGCCCTCGAGTGCGGCGATGAGCTCGGGGGCCAGCCCCGTCCTGGCTGCTAGCTCTGTGCGACTCAGCGGAGCAGGGGGATCCTCCCGGCCGGGCTCGGGGCCGGCAAGCGCCTCCACCAGGACCTCGTCTGCCGCATCGAGGTCGCCTTCGAGCAGGCGTCCGATGGACGCCAGCGTGAACCCCTTGGCCTTGAGATCCCTGATGCGCTCGAGGCGCTCGAGGTGGACGTCCGAGTACCACGCAATCCGGCCCTCCCTGGCGGGTTGCGCCAGGAGACCCTTGCTCTGATAGAAGCGAACGGTGTCGACGCTGACGCCGGCGCGTCCGGCAAGCTCGTCAACTCGGAATCCCATGAGTAACCACTCTACGAGTAATCACTCGAAACGTCGAACGCGGTGGCGGTCGCCCTATGGGGAGGGGCAGAACAGTTGCCGTCGCATCCTTTTTCTGCCGTTGACCGGCCTCTTGAATCTCAGTCTGGCTCGCTTGAACACAAACTTGTCTATCCCCGGACACCAGCGGCGCCTACTCAAGGCAACTCTTGTTCCTTTGCGCTTGTGGAAGGTGCCGTCAGCGCAGCTGGGATCGCAATCATTGAAATTGAACACACCTCGGCCAACTGCTTGTCGAGAGTGGTTCCATCGACGCCACCGCAGACTCGTCATGTAGAGGTTACCGTCGGCACAGGTGAAGACAATTCTACGCGGTCTTACTTTGACGTCGGTGCAGCTATGAGTCACGTACGTTCGCGGGCGAGCTATCGCCGGCGACACTTGGACGGAGGTCAGCAGCACAACTACGCTCAGCGCAACTATCAGAGTGCGGCTTTTCACCGATACCCCCGTCTGTAGTGCTTCTCGCCCAGCATGCGTTCTTGCATCTTAGCTCAAACGGGTGGCTGCCCCACGGGCCCCCCGACGAGCCGGGTTAGCGGGGCGAGCGGAGGACCTCGGGGCCCGTGCGTTCGGGGTTGCCGTCGCCGGGCTCGGCGGTCACGCTCAGAACCGGATAGAGCGCGGGCTCGACGGCGGCGGCAAAGCGGACCTCCGAGTTGCCCTCGGCGTCGGGATGGAACGTCCCCGCCGATATCCGGTTCGGGCGGGCCCGAGTATCGCCGGGACCAACGAACCACAGCTCGTAGAACTCGCCTTTCGGGAGGATCGGCAGGTCATCCGTGCTCAAATGAGATGACCCTGCCGATGCCGGTCATCGTGACCTCTGCCGCCGCGCGCGTTGAGGGGTCGTTCGGAGCGACCAGCTGAGCCTGGAGCTCGGGCACGCCCGGCTGCGGCCGAGGGATGAGGCGCGACCCGGCAAGGGCCGCAAGAGCGAGCGCGATGGCCGCTACCGAGACGAGAGCTGTCCGCCGGCCAGGGGCCTGCCTCCTTGGCGCCAAATCAATCACCCCGACGGAGCGGTCGGCCCCGCCGAAGCGCTCGGCCGGACGGTCGGCCTCGCCCGCCTCAGCCACGGCGGTGAGCGTGGCCTCTTCGAGGCCGGTCTCAGCCTCGAGACCGGCTCCGTCGGCGCATTTCTTACGAGGTCGCCGGGTAGCCCGCGCTGTTCCACGCGCTCATGCCCCCGATGACGGTTATCACGGGAATGTCGCCTGAGCGAGCGAGGAGACTCGCCGCCACCGAGGACCGGTAGCCGCTCCCGCAAATGACCGCAAGGGGCTTGTCGCGCGGAACGTCGGCGGTGCGCGCCGGAAGCTCGGCTCCGGTGATGAAGGTCGCGCCCTCGATGTGTGCCCCCGCCCATTCGGCGGGTTGCCTGACGTCGAGCACGTTTACCTCATCGGCTTGGACGGCAGTAAGCAGCTCGTGAACAGTCATCTGTGTAAGGGTGCTCATGGCGCGGCCCGCCGTGCACCACGACGACATCCCCCCACCCAACCACCCAACCGGAATGCCATAGCCGACGCGCAGGAGCTGCCACGTGACCTCCCAGAGGTCGTTGGGCCCGTCGAGAACCAGAAGGACATCCGTATCGGGGGGCAGCACCGTGCCCGCCCATGTCGGAAAGGAGGCGCCGAGGCCGACGTTTAGCGCTCCCGCAATGTGGCCTGCCCCGAAGGTGTCTGGGGCGCGGCAGTCGAGAATCAGCGCACCGGCTTGGGCGGCTCCGCTGAAGTCCTCGAGGCCAAGCGCCGGCGGCTCCCTCAGGACCCCAAGCTCGGGCGGCCCGGCGAGGTTCTGTTTGCGCATCCGGCGCCAGTAGGGCGGCACGGCGGGAAGGTTGTCGAGGCGTATACATTCCTCTACGAACTCTTCCGAGGACGACACTGCGGCAAGGATCGAGTTCGTCTTACGCTCGAAGCCGACGGTCGTGGACAACCGGCTGCCGATGTTGCCCCCGCAGAGGGAGCCGGAGACGTGGGTGGGCCATACCTCGAGGTGATCCGGAAGAGCCCACAAGATCTTTTCCTGAATCGTGTGGCAGAAGGTGACCGCCGCCTGATGCGCCTCCTCGGCGCCTCCGAGCAAGTCGGGGCGCGCCAGGTCGCCGACCAGCAGCGCACCCCCGGACAGCATCAGGGTCGGCTCGTCGCCGCACGTACGATCGTAGACGAGAAGGCTGGTGTGCTCGGGGGTATGACCCGGCGTGTGCATGATCTCAAAGCCGACGTCACCCAACTCAAGCATCTCTCCGTCTCTGACCGGGCGATGGTCGTAGCCAAGCCCGGCGATGTCGAGGCCGAGGGGTTGAATGTCGGCGCGCGCGCGTAGCTCAGAGATGCCGCTGAGGTAGTCATTGTGGCCATGGGTGTCGATCGCATAGGAGATGCGCATGTCGTGACGGCGTGCCGACTCGAAGTAGATCTCCACGTCGCGCCGCGGATCAAGGACAAGCGCGTGGCCAGTCTTCTCGTCACCCACCAGGTAAGAAGCATGCCCGAGGCTTTCGAGGTAGAACTGCTCGAAGAACATTCACGCCGTCCTTGTCAAGTCTGCCAAGACTGTCATGACGATCCCATCGGCGGGGTGTGGGAGCCGAAGCGGTCGATCAAGTCTTTGAGCCCGGGAGACGTCGTCACTTCGTAGCCTCCCCCGTTTGTGTTCAGCGCCAGCAGCCGTTCGGGCAGGGCCTCTAGAGACTTGCTGCAGCGCTCACGCACGCTGGTCAGGTCATCCGGCGGGCTCGTGCGCCGGCCCCCTTTCATCACGCAGTCAAGCAGCGGTCGCCCGTCGGCCACCTCGTCCTCGAGACCGATGACGTCATGGTCCAGAGTCCCGTTTCGTGACACACGAAAGACCTGCTTGCGCCCCGGAAGCGTCCCCTTGCCGGTCGACAGCTTCATCTTTGGGCCGCGCGCGTCGGCAACGAGCTTGTAAACGCCCCCGAGAGCCGGCTGATCACCGCTTGTGCCGAGCTGCGTGCCGACTCCAAAAGAGTCGACGGGCACCTGGTCGGCGATGAGGCGCTCGATCTGGTACTCGTCGAGATCGCCCGACAGGATAATCTTTGTCTGCTCGAGGTCCGCCTCGTCGAGGATCTTACGCACCGATCTGGTCAGGTTGGCAAGATCGCCCGAGTCGATCCGCACGCCCCGCAACTCGATGCCTTGCGGAGCCAGCTCGTGCGCGACCCTTGCTGCTCGCCGCGCCCCTTCCTCGACGTCAAAGGTGTCGATGATGAGCACGGTCCCTTGAGGACAATCCTTCATGAATGTCCGAAAAGCGTGTTCTTCGTCCTCGTGCGCCATGACGTAGGAATGGGCCATCGTGCCGTTGACCGGAATGCCGTAGAACGCCCCGGCAAGAACGTTGGACGTCGCCGCTGCTCCCCCCACGAACGCGGCCCGTGCTGCCTTCACGCCGGCGTCTGCGCCGTGGTCGCGCCGCAGGGAGAAGTCGACGAAGGAACGGCCCTTGCACGAGATCGCTACGCGCGCGGCTTTTGACGCAATCATGGTCTGGAACGTGATGCAGTTGAGCAGGAACGACTCGACTATCTGAGCTTCGATGAGTGGGGCCGTTACCGAAAGAATCGGCTCCTCTGCAAAGACGGCCTCACCTTCGGCGATCGCTCTCACCTCGCCGCTGAAGGTGAGCTCCCCAAGCCGGGACAGAAAGCTGTCGGAAAACGAGCCAAGTGAGCTCAGATACCCGATCCCTTCGTCGTCGAAGTTGAAGCGCTCGAGGTAGTCGAGCGCTTCTTCGAGGCCGCAGGCGATCAGGAAGTTGCGGTGCTCGGGCAGGGCACGCACGAAGAGATCGAAGGTCGCAGGCTCGTTCATATCCTGAGCGTGATAACTGGCCGCCATCGTGAGCTCATAAAGGTCGGTAAGAAGGGCGGCGTTGTCGTCGGTAACCCAGGTCATGTCACAAGCGTTCTACTCAAAGCGCACCCCCGCCTCTCGCATCTCTTTCACCGCGTTGTCACCGTCGTCGGGCTTGAGGTTGACCGCACGGATTCCGTCTTTGAGCACCGTGACATCGAAGCCGCGTCCGGACGCATCGAGCGCGGTCGCCCGCACGCAATAATCGGTGGCGAGGCCCGTCACCGCAACCCTGGTGACGCCGTTGTCGCGCAGGATCGTCTCGAGCGAGGTCTGGTCCCTGTTACCGGTGGTGAGGTCGCACTCGCTAAAACCCGAGTAGCCGTCATCGGTCCCGATCCCCTTGCGTACGATTTCGCCGCCGACCTCGAGGTCGGGGCTCAGCTCGGCCCCCCACGTTTCTGCGACGCAGTGGCTCGGCCACACCCCCCCGTCCTTGGCGAAGTGGGGAGTAACCTCGGGGTGCCAGTCTTGGGTGAAAACCACGGTCGCCCCTGCCGAGCGCGCCCTGGCGAGCTCCTCGTTGATGAGGGGGATGACTCGTTCTCCCTCATCAACGTAGAGACTGCCTGCGGGATGGGCGAAGTCGTTTTGCACGTCGACCACGATCAGGGCCGCCGTGGCGTCATAGTCCATTGTCCCCATGATCGCCCAAAAGCCGCAGGCGCGTGCACGGGTCTGCCTCGCACCGCAGGTCCTCCCGTCCTCAGCTACCCTTGGGGTCATATCCCGTCCTCGCCTGGGAGGCATCGGAGTGACATCGAGCACAACCACGGGCTCTGCCGCCGGAGCCAGCCGCGACGAGGGACGCGCAGAGGACCTCGCCGTCTCCGTCCGGGGGCTCAAGAAGTCCTACGGGGCCCTCGAGGCGGTGCGCGGCATCGACCTCGACATCGCAACGGGCGAGGTTTTCGCGCTCCTCGGGCCCAACGGGGCGGGCAAGACGACAACGGTAGAGATCCTCGAGGGGCACAGGCAGCGCGATGGGGGGGAGGTTTCCGTACTCGGGCACGACCCGCGGCGCGGCGAGCTTGCCTTCAAGCAGCGCATCGGCATCGTCCTCCAGTCGACCGGGGTCGAGCCCTATCTCACCGTCGCCGAGGTGGTCGATCTCTATCGCGGCTACTACCCCTCGCCGCGCGACATTGACGAGGTCATCGAGGTTGTGGGACTCAAGGACAAGAGAGATGAGCGCGTGCTCAAACTTTCCGGCGGCCAGCAGCGCCGCCTCGACGTTGCCATCGGGCTCGCCGGTGACCCCGAGCTGCTGTTTCTCGACGAGCCGACCACGGGCTTCGATCCCTCGGCGCGCCGCCACGCGTGGGAGATGATCAAGAACCTTCAGGCCCTTGGCAAGACCGTGTTCTTGACCACGCACTACATGGACGAGGCGCAGTATCTCGCCGACCGTGTAGCGATCATCGCATCCGGCGCGATCGTCGCGATTGGCCCACCCGCCACGCTCGCAGGGCGCGAACAGGCGGCGACCCGCATCGCCTTCTACCTCCCGGCAGGGGCGCCCGCGATCCCCGAAGAGCTTAGGGGCGCTCCGGAGGAGGCTCGGGCGGGGGACACGATGGCCGCCCCGGCCGCCGCCGACGGCACCGTCGAGCTGCGCACCACCGTTCCAACCCGCGCACTTCACAGGCTCACGTCCTGGGCGCTCGACAATAATGTCGAGCTCGGAAGCCTGAGCGTGACGCGCTCTTCTCTGGAGGACGTCTATCTCGAGCTCACGGGCGGCAACGAAGACGAGGGGGTGTCCTGATGAGCAGCACGGCACTTGCGCTTCGTCAGATCAAGTTTGAGAACCGCGCCTTTTGGAGGAACCCGGCTTCTGCTTTTTTCACCTTTGCGTTC